>SXGR01323639.1_pt1 | contig 24649 bp, 23 predicted proteins | sample 3174711 | NCBI WGS metagenome assembly SXGR01 (sample SAMN11356860, study PRJNA531348) | freshwater metagenome | isolation source: freshwater sample F1-60 | place: China: Fuxian Lake, Yuxi | collected 2017-12-25
CATCAACAACTACAACAACAACTACAACAACAACGATGACGAAGATGTCGTGTTAAACCAAGAAGAAGCCGACATCGAAGAAGCAATCAGACGCAGCCTTGAACAAATCTAACATATGAATCCCATATGACATGTGACATTAGTAAACTTACTATCTAAATATCGTCTACATCAATATTATTATCTTCCTTATATACTATTTTTTTATTCGGATTTTTATTCATCGTAACATTCGTCATAATAGCTTTATTTTCATACTTATCAAGTTTATAGTCGCCGTCGCCTCCATCGTCGCCCTCATCATCTTCGTCATCACTAATTTCATATGACTGAACTATAACGCCCTTACCAACATGTTTAACATTTGTTGTAATAACTGTAGTCTGCAGACTTAACTCATCATCTTCACTTCCTGACTCTCCACTACCACTACTAGACTTGTTTCCTTCCATCTTTTTAATCACATTTTGATATTTTAATGTATTTTCATCTACAAACATGACATTTGTACCCCTGTCATCATATTTATTTCCACTTTCGTCTTTCAATGAACTAAAAATATTATGAGTTCTTCTCAATGTATCTCGCTCCATTGAATTGTATACCTCTAACAAGTCACAATACTTTACATTGTTATCATCAGCTTGTCTAGAGCGTCCTGCCTCATCCACCCACTCTCTCATTCCAACCAATATATATGTACCACTATCTAGCATATTATCCCTCTTATTTCTACCTGTAAATTTACCACGAATTATACAACGCCTATTTACTCCGTCTTCGCAAATAACATCACATGTATTTCCTAGTAATTTTTTAACTATTGCGTACTTCTCGTCTGATGATGTAGATAATCGTAACTCGTTCCTGCCTTTCGTCTTATGTTTTCTTGCTACTTTTTTACCATTACAACCACCTCCTTCATTTTTTACCATCTTAAAAAATGCGTATTATTAAATATTAAACTATGAACTTATAAAATATATCACGCACGTTTTATATCGTTTCATTTTATTATATTTCTTTATACATGTCTTCAAAATAATAATCCCAAACTACAAAACTACCCAAACTACCCAAACTACCCAAACTACCCAAACTAGACAAATTACATACTAAACCCTATAAATAATATGTATATCTTTAGAAATATTATAATGTATATCTAATTCTATATTTCATTATTTAATGAATTTTTTTAATCTTATTAATATTATTAATCTTATTTAAATCTTTATTTATTATTTTCTCCATATAAAATATAAAATGGCTATTACTTGGAGACAACACATTAAAAATACCATGGCTATCATGGGTAAAAAAACGCACCTTAAGGATGTTTTAAAGGCTGCATCTAAGACTTGGAAGAGTGTCAAGAAAGATGTATCTGGTGCTGCACCCGCCGCAACTAAGTCCAGACGCGGACGCAAAGGTTCCCGCAAAAACAAAAAAACCCGTCGTTCCACTAGACGCTCCCGCAGAGGTGGTTCCGTAGAACCCGCTGGTGCTGAGATGTTACAGGGTGGCTTAAAGGCTGGTATGGTCGGCGGCAAATAATTTAATAAACATTCCTGTTATCTTTTTAATCATATTTTTAGTTAATTTTCAATACATCAGGTGTTAATTTCTCTTGCTGCATTGACTCTTTTAACGCTTTATTGGAGAATATTTTTTTATCAAAATTATTTAATACGCTTTCATACCCGTCAACGGATATATCTAAAGAAAATAATTTATTATACCTTTTTTTTGTATCATCAAAACTAAGCCGCTTTCCGACATTCGGGTGTATATTTAATAACAATATTTCCGAAAATTCTTTTATTAATTTATTATCTGTAAAACCGCTATATGATATAAAATTAATCAAACATAAAAACATCTCGCTTAGAGCATAATTATCCCACGTATTACAATTTTTAATCAATTCTGTGACTACATTTGTAATAGGCATATTTGTATATTTTTTATACGTGTTTATAGTCAACTCGCGATATCTTTTAATGAAACTTTCTGAAAAATTCTTTAATGCCGGATTCGCGTTTATATTAGTATCCACCATCACAACTAATTCTTCATATGTTAAATTGGAATTTACATTTATAACATAGTTAATAATATGTACATCAATTGGCCATATATAGTAACCAGCATTGTGAGTGTAAAAATATTTACTATATGTCTTGGCACTAAGATTACTAAACGGTATAGATAAACCAAAATCGATAACTATTGGATTTTTGGTTTTTATATCTATTAATATATTTGGTATTTTAAAATCGAAATGTATTACTCCGTGTGTGTTTAACATTTTTAAACTACTTAATAGAAATTTATAAGAATCCATAATATATGTAATTATCTCTTTTTTTTCTATATTAGGATTCGTAATATATTTTATTAAACTTACATTTTTTATATACGGCATCTTCATTATTACAAATTTTGAATCACTACCAGCCCTCGTTACAACACGACACATATCCCTTTCGCGTTTATCTATCTTGGCTATATCTATATTACACATGTTTACTATTGGAGCAAAATAATACTCATATAATGGAATTTTTGTTACCATTTTTCCCACATTATACTCATTCACAACATGATAGTTCTTTTTATGCAACTTTGAAATATATTTAGGATTTTTACTTATACTTCCGTCACACTCTATACCTGGATAAAATATACAACCAAAACCACCTTGGTCTATTAACTTGCTTATATTTCTACTACTCATATTTCTACTACTACTAATATATCTTTTTTTTATTATTTTTAGCCTTTAGTATATTATTTATTTATTTATTTATTATATAAAATACACTATCGCGTAAAATATTAATATATACTTATTTATATAAACAATATGGCTAAAATGTCTAAAAAGTCTATGTGTGGTATGGGTATGGGTATGAGTATGGGCAAAGGATTGGGAATGAATATCTTAATGTTGGCTGTTTACCTCGTTATTGCTTATGTTGTATATCAGATTGTTATGTACTTTCTCGGTGGCAGAACATCAGCAATGCCTAATGTAGCTCCTCCCAAAGGTGGTATGGGTGGAAGTTGTGCAAGCGGTACATGTGGTGCTCCCAAAAAAGAAGGAATGAGTGAAGCCAAAGTAGCTGAAAAGTTTCTTAGTATGTAAAGGATGTGAATTAATTAATCAAAACTATTTTTATTATATTATATTTTCCATCATATAATATAATACCTGTATCGTATATAATACACCCATCCGCGCCATGTATTCTTTAGTATCTGTTCCCTACTACGATCATCTCACGCAATGCTATAAAAAGGTTATTAAAATAAACCCTATACCACCTCCTAATTCTCCACTTAACGCTATAGTTAAACGCGTTGGTCATATTCGCTTATCTCCTTTTCAAGTAGATAGCGCCTTTTCTGGTTGTGGTGGCGGAGGTGGTGGATGTGGCGGAGGTGGATGCAGCTCAAACCTTGCACAATCTTGTAATGTACTTATTACAAGCATTAATAATAAAAACCACCTCATGTGTATCGATGAAATTCCATCCTTATTTGAATTTTTACTAACAAATGGCTTCAAAATAGATACTTCTATAACAAAAATGATGCAGGCCTCTAATGTCAAACTAAGTAACGACCTTATCTGTTTCTTTTCTTGATATTAGATATTAGGACTTACCAGGATTATTATTTTTACCGTCCTTTTCATTGTCATCTGTAATCGTGGGCTTTACTGCCGGTTTCGGAGGGGTTGTATCTATAAAACCTTTTGTTACATCTTTATACCACTCTGAGTCTTTTATCACTGACTGCATTTATATATTGCTTATATTTTTCTGTTTTTATTTTTGATTTTATTTCTGTTTTGATTTTATTTTTGATTTCTGATTTCTGATTTCCGATTTTATTATTTTGTTGTTACACAAAATTGATATAATAATATTTCATATATTATTATATAAACACAAAAATAACACCAAGATTATTATTCGAAACCTATATGCCCGATGCCTATTCTTCTAGTACCGCTTCTTCCATTCGTTTGTCTTCTTCCTCTTCTTCTTCACCGTGTTCGCTTTCTGATCTAATCCAAGAATATACCTCCACTTTAACACCATTCGAACAAAAAGGTCTCGCCATCGCCAAGAATCATCTCGGTCCCTCTTTTGATATGAAACGAAGTTCCGGTTTTGTTCGTTGGAAAGACGCGCGTCAGGCTAAAACTGCTGGGAAATAGGCTTCATCTTATACTTATTTTTGTTTCTTCTTCTTAAGTGACAGGGTTTTTCCCCATTTCGCGCAGATGTTCATACACTCCTATAAGCGCCTCTTTATATCCACCTGTATGATGGTATGGGATACTGTGCTTCATACACAATCTTTTTACTATCGGCTGAATATCGCGCAAGTGACAATGGTTTACTGTAGGGAATAAATGGTGCTCGATTTGATAATTCAGACCAATAGATAGGTAATAGTGTGGCCAATGACTTCCAAAATTGTTTGCTGTAGTCACCTGGTGAATATACCAATTTTTATTCTGACCTTTTATGCTATCTTTCTGAATATGATTTATTGCGGCATTTATAAAAAAAATACACGATAAAATATAATAAGGAATTATAGCATATTTGATGGCATAAAAAGGTGACCATATTTGAAACGGTAGTATGAAAAATAAATACATATATAAAATAGTATCTAAAAAGTGTAAGATTTTATATTTTATTCCGGTCGATATTTCATACACACATGTATTGTATAAGTTTGTTATAGTAAGAACTAGCGGATTTAAAATTGTCGTTGCTAGTAGACCAAAAGACGTTATTATAAAGAATATTTTTTCTTGACCGACGTATCTAATATTCCATTTTGTATATTCCGTATATCTTACCGGCATTTCCTGTCTGTTTGTTAATAAACTCATCTCATGATTCAAATCCGGATCTTTATTATGTATATTCGTATAAGGATGATGTCCTATTATATGTTGGTGTAGCCAGATATATGGGCTTGAAATTACTCTATATATATACTGCATCCCCCAATTTATGCGCCAGTCACTCGAAATGGCAAAATGGCTTCCATCGTGAAACATTGCCCCTGACATCCAGTATAGTGAGGGGAATAAAAGCACGTTTAACCAACTCCAAAATATACTTTGCGAATATAACATTGTATAAAATGACCACATTGTCGCTGTTGCGAAAGCTCCCCACTCGCACCAACGCTGTGGCGTCGCCTTGGTTGCTTCGCTTAATGTCACACCACGTTCTGTGGCATGGTATTGAAAATGTTTCTTCACTTTATCGCGCACCTCTGTTGTGAAGTCGCTTTTCATTGTCTCTTCCCAATCGAAAATATCGCCATTTTCTTTTTCGTGAGGGAGCAGGTAATTTTCGCATTTCTCTCGCTCCTCATTCATCTCATACTTTTTAAGGACGGTATCCATCATGGTACGGTCGCTAAATGGATGGTGCGATTCGAATAGAGCGGTAGCGTCGCGGCGATTGGCGGCCATAATTGCGACAGGTCCACCCGGATGAGCGAAATTTGTTATATCATAATACTTGTTATGAATCTTGACGATTCTTCTTAATGGATCTTTCATTATTATTGTTTTTTGAATATGCGGATTGGATTGTCTTATAATATTAGGCTATATAGTATATTACTCAACTATATTTAATATTTATTTGTTAATATTAAATATAGTTTGTGGATTTTGTGGGGATATTATTAACTTCTTTTAATAACCTTTATAAACTTTTTCTCTATATTTTCTGCTTTATTTTTACCGTGTTCGTTGGGTCCGTGTCCATGGTGATGTCCATGCTTGAAATTACGAATACTGTTTATAATCTCCATCTCTTTGTTAAATAATTGTTTTCTATTTTCTTTAATCTCATGAATATATTGCCTATTCTTTCTTGTTATATTACCACCGCTTTGAACTTTTACTGGAATCTCATCAAATAAAGGATCCATCGGTTCTTTTACTTGGTTTGATATCCTTGGTGGTAGTATACTATCATCATTTTTATTCTCTCCCACTGCATCATTACTTACGGTACCTACAGTTGATTTTTGTGACTGATGTGAATATGATCTTGGTCGTGGTGGTGGCAGTGGAGGTCTTTTAGTTACCTGTGAAGCTGATGGTGATGGTGGTGGTGAATCTGGCGGCGGCGGTGGTGGTGGTACTTTTGGCGATGATGGTGATGGAGGAGGAGGTGGAGCGTATGATGGGCGAGGTATATCTTTAGGATGTGATGCTATATCCTGTGCTGGTCCCGGTGTCAGTGTTGCTGCTGCTGTTGCGGTTGTTTCAGGGGATCCGGAAGTGTTGCCCTTACCGAATCGTTGTCTTGCTGCCGCTGCCGCATTTGAAAGTCCCACTTTTACCGTTTTTCCAGCATTACTAAAAGCGGTTCCCATAGTTTTTCCCATATTTGTAAGTCTCGATTTTAGGGTTTTACTCGGAACTCTAGTAAGTCCTGCTGCTTCTTCATTTTTAAGTTGTTCAACTTTAGAGGATTTTGCATCTGCTTCTCTTTTTGCTTTTGCCGCCGCTTTTGCTTCTGCTTTTGCATCTGCTGTCGCTTTTGCTTGTGCTTTTGCTTCTGCATTTGCCGCTGCTGCCGCTGGGTCTATTGGGGATCTACTAAAAAATGAAGTTTTTTGTCCAGTCGGTTTTTGTGTTTGTTCACCATATTTATCATGATGTGAATCCATCATTCCCATTCCCATCATTCCTGTTCCCATCATTCCTGTTCCCATCATTCCCTCTCCATTATTTGCTGTTAAAGGAACCACAGCTTCCAGTGGGTTAGCACCCAATACCACCTGCAACTTACCTATTTCTTCAGTATTATTACGCATTTCGTTTTCTAATTTACTAATTTCATTAGTAATGTCGGTGTGGTCGACACTGTCATCACCACTGCCTGGCAAGCGATATTTTAAATGTTGTAACCTTTCCAATAATATATTATTTTTGGAATTATAATATTCTATTTGTTTTTTAATATTTTCACCTGTTTCACTACTTACAGTACTTAATTCCTCAAGTCTTTTTTGTTCTTCAACAGCCTGCATATTTTTCGTTGATCCTAGTGTAAATTTATCTATAAAGTAAGCTTCTGCTTTACCAATTATACCGGGAAATTTATCGTTAGGTTTTTGTTTATTTCTACTTTCTTGGAGAGCGCTGTTTTCTAAATTAGCAATTCTAATTTCTGGGTTTTGTGAAGATGAATTATTATCTACAGTCACGCCCCCCCTTTGTATCTTTCTTGTTCTACGTTTACTATGTCTATTTTTTCTAAAATATTTATACTTTTTTGATTTATTCATTTGCTTTTATTGATGTTATTATTATTATTTATATTATAATAATAATAAAAAATATCGTAGTTTATTTTTCAGCTAGTTCATATTCATTTTTTTAAAACTAGCAAAGTCAATATCTTTACCATTTTTATCCAAGCATGATTCCACCTTTGCCTCGCTATATTCTTCGATTTTACCCCTATATGAATATCGATTTGCCTGTTCCTTAAGAATATATATCTTGTCTTTCTGTTTGTTATGTACCTCCCCTTTACGATTATATGTCTTGAAATTCGCAAATACCTGTTTATTCTTATTCTCTTTTGTATCATCCACTTTTCCATCCCTCGCGTCCTTCGCCGCCTGCTCCTCCTTCTCTTTTATCTCCTTATACTTATTCAACCCCTTCTCATATTCTTTCCGAATATCAACATACAATTTCTTACAATTATATTCAATTACATATTTCCTCGTAACAGTCTCTAAATATTTATACGGAATCTCTTTCGTCCTTGAATGATATACAAATGACCCCAGATTTGAACTATAATACATCAACACATCCCCTCTTGGCGTAGTTTCTGTTACAGTATTTAAACACAAATCATTCACAAACTCCTCCGTCAACTCCTCTTCTACACCTTCGTCGCCTTTATCGCCTTTGTCATCAAACTCGACAAACCACTTCATTTCATAGGGAATCTCTTCTTCCTTCGTTTCTACCTCCTCCTCCTCCACATCCTCCGCATCCTCATCCGTCTCATTCGTCTCATTCCTTTCAAAATATGCGTCAACAATATGACTTATCATAAGAATTAAATATATAAAAGATGATGGTATCCCTACATACCCAAATAAATACATATAGTACGTAATAATATCATCCCATACTAGATTTTCATTTACTTTTAAAGTATAAAATAAGTTTTGGTCTTGGTCTGTATCACTATAAAGTGAATAATTCATTTTTATATAAAAATGGTGTTATACTATGCTATACTGTGTGTCTATTTTTATATAAAAAATAATCTCTATATTCTTTTTATAAATATTTAGATTATAATTAAGACTAAGGCTAATCCACCTTCTCTTTCAACTGTTTACGCCGTTGTTCAAATAGTCTTTGAATATCGTCAGGCATATCCATCACCTTAATCCTCTGATACGACTTATTTGCATTTTCGGGGTGCAAGCATACCAAATACATGTCGCGAATTGTTACCCCATATTTGCTCTCCAATATAGCCTTATATGTATTCAGTTGTAGGCAGTAATGCCAGTAGTTGGTATCCGGAATATGTTCGATTACAGGATTCTTCGAACATTTTCTATCCGTTTTTTTGATTTCACGGCATCGTTTCCAGTCATATATGCTCAATGTTCCGTCATCTTTGTTTCGAAAAACCATATCAATCGAACCGGAGATGCGCAACTCTTCGTGAAATACGGTCCATTCTGTCCTATAAGGTTCCAAGTTCGGATAATCCTCTACAAATTGCCGAAAATATTGGTACTCGACGCTCTCGTTATTGCGAGGACACTGGTTATAATAGCACTCAATATCGTAATGCATCGCTGTTCCGGCTGCTGCCGCTTCGTCGCGACTCTTGTCCCACCCCGCCTTAATTTGGTCAGGAGTTTGTCCATAATATTTGCTTTCAGCCCATTTTTTGGAGTGAATCATTGACCGAATTATGGCGTCGGCATCGAACTCCTCGAAGTGCCCATGATTCCATGTCGTCACGGATGTGTACTTCACAGTTGGGTCGCCATCTATCATATATGTATGCGGTACAGGGTCGAATGTTATACGCTTGTCGCGTGAGTGCGCGTTTATGCGTGCAAGATGGTCTATGTCTTCCATGTTGTATGTGTGATGAGGTTACTGATATATACATATGAGTTATTTTTATATACTTATATATCAATTTTCTATTTATATTTGTAATACTATTTGTAATACTATTTATTGTTCATACCATACCACCTATACGGTCCATCTCCTTTTACTATAATATCACTTTTATTCGGCTCGACAATAATATTACCTCTACGCCCCGTAACCGTCCAATAAAAACAACCGTTTCCCCCATAAACTGTAAATCGGTTATTTATTATTTCTCCAGGACTATATGTTTTAGTGGGTGTTCCATCGTATATACTGGTTACTTTTATTGTAAAGTCTCTAGCAAAAGCACAAACATAGTCGGGTAAATTTATTTCGACACTTTCGTCGTTTGTCACCTCGCCGCGCCCGCGATAGTATACGCCAGCCTCCGGTCCTTCGAGACACGCATGCACCAAATATTTGGAGTAGTCAAGAGGGTGGTCGATAATAAAGGATTTTGCTGAAGGGATGTATATATTTGATGAGTAAATATTTACACCACTAGTAGCAACACTTAAATACTGCCCTGATGCCGATATTGCTAGATAAGTATTACCGGTTGAAAACCAAGACTGTGGTACAGTCCAACTATTTCCGTAATCCGTTGATAAATAAAGAGTTGGAGCTATAGTTGCTACCACTTGGTATTGACCTGTATATGATATTGATAGACCGGTCCATTTATGACCAGTTGGAAGTGATGACACATTCCATGTGCTTCCATAGTTTATAGATGTATATACTATCCCTGCCCCTCCACTAACAGCAGTATTTGAAATAGCCGTTTGATACTGTCCTGATGCTGACATATAAATAGAGCTAAACCTGTCATTATATGAATTTATATTTGTATATGAAACTCCGTAATTTGATGAAACGCATATTTTTCCTACAGAAGTAGATGGCATAAAAGTTGTAGCGCTTATATATTGTCCACTAGCTGATATTGATATTGAAGTAATATCACCTAAAACAGGATTCGTCGATATAGTCCAACTACTTCCATAGTTTGAAGACAAATATATGTTTGAAAGTGAACATATAGCTTGATAATTCCCTGATGCTGATACTGCTGTAGATTGAAAACCATCATTAGGCAAACTAGCAAGACTCCAACTACTCCCATAAGTGGTAGAATAATAACAATATCCACCCGATGACGATATTAATTGATACTGACCAGATGCTGAAATAGAAACTGAATTATAGTTATATGATGGCGGCGGTGATGAGGGCGCTATCCATGATGAACCATAATTTTGTGATATATATACTGATGACCCATTTGTGACTGCTGTTTGATACTGTCCTGATGCCGTCATTGCTATACCTGTCCATGGTGATGTATGAACAGGATTGGTCCCACTAAACCATGACCCGGTTGTTCCAATTGATTTAAATGTAACAGCTCCCGCCTTTGCAAATATATCTAAATTATTATTTAACACTATATTTCCTATTGCCCCGGTAACACCGGTTGCCCCTGTTGCGCCAGTTGCCCCTGTAACTCCATTTATAACTAATCCCGTTACGCCTGTTACACCAGTTATACCTGTCCATCCGGTTGCTCCTGTATAACCTGTATAACCCGTATAACCCGTATATCCTGTATACCCCGTATACCCTGTATACCCTGTAGTTCCCATGGGTCCGGTGTATCCGGTTGCTCCTGTTATTATAAATCCTGTCGCTCCCGTAGTCCCCGACTGACCCGTTTTACCAAAAGCACCGGTTGCTCCAGTACGACCCTGTGGACCCGTAGAACCGGTTACACCTAGTGGTCCAGTAAGTCCTATTATATTTTTTTCTACTAAATAGGGGAATCTTGTATAATTTGCTATAGGTGTTCTTTCATATCCACCTGCTTGTTTCCATGAATTATATGGTGATGAGGTAGGCATTTTATATATTATTCATATATTTTTGTATATTTGTATTACGAATGTATTATGAATACCATTTATATGGTCCTTCTCCGTATACAACAAATTCGTTTTTATCCGGTTCTACCGCTATATCCCCTCGTGACCCCCTTACTTCCCAACTAAATCGCCCGTTTCCACCATATACTGAAAATCGGTTATTTATAACTTCTCCAACACTATATGTTTTGGGGCATGATCCGTCATATATGTGAGATACTTGTATTGTAAAGTTAGTAGCAATTGTAGATACATATGTTGGTAAAACTATTTCAGAAGATGTGTTGTCAGTAATTTCGCCCTGCCCGCGATAATACACACCCATTTCTGGCCCTTCAAGACAGGCATGAACTAGATATTTTGTGTAGTCTATGGGGTGATCGATGACAAATGATTTTGGTTGTGGTGTTGGATTATTGCCATAAAAATTAATAAGTGCGTTATTTATTGATGTTGATGTAGATGCCCATAGAATAATTTGACTTGATGCCGAAAGTGCAACACTTGTTGAAACATAACCTCCCGGTAAACCAAAAAGACCACTCCACGAATTGCCATAATCATTTGAATATTCTAATTGAAGATTTCGAGCTATTACTTGATATTGACCCGATGAAGATATAACTACATCTATTGGAAAATTTATAGATGTATTTAAAACCCATGTATTCCCATAATCATTAGAAATGTATATATTTCCGGCACCACTTACAAGAGCAGTTTGATATTGTCCTGATGATGACATAGCAACACTTATCATAATAAATCCTGATAAATATCTTTGACTCCATGTGTTTCCAAAGTCCCACGATACATACATTCCAAATGATCCACATGCAAGTGTCATAAACTGACCTGATGCAGATACGGCGACACTTGTGCTTCCAAATGGGGCTGGAATGATCTGAAGTATGTTCCATGATACACCATAGTTTGTAGAAAATAGAACATCTTGTTGAACATTCGTAGTTGCTACTTGATATTGTCCAGATGCAGACATATCTATACTTTTTGCATAACCATTTGGTGTATTAAATGAAAATGCAAATGAAACACCATAATTATTTGAAATAAATATACCAGGATTTGATCCCTGAAAAGATACGGCGGTTTGATATTGCCCTGATGCTGAAACAGCTATTGATAACCAGTTTCCAACCAGAGCCCCACCTCCGGAAGTATTTATTGCATTTGTAAAAATAAATCCATAATTATTTGACCTCAAAATATTACCATTTATGAAAGATCCTCCGTTACCCTGCACATATGTTTGATATTGACCTGATGCAGATACTGCTACATATTGATTACCACTTAATATGTTTCCTATACTTTGATAAAATGTATAAGGGGGTCCAGTATTACCATAGCTTAATGCTGTTTCTGAAAATATATCATATATATTTTTATTGGCTACTATTCCCGGAATACCAGTTGCTCCTGTAGCACCTGTAGCACCTGTTGCACCTGTTGGTCCTGTTATACCCGTTGGTCCTGTTGCTCCTGTTGGTCCTGTTGCTCCTTTTGGACCTGTTGCTCCTGTTACACCTGTTACACCAGTATATCCTGTATATCCCGTATATCCCGTATAACCTGTATAACCAGTATATCCCGTAGAACCCGTCCATCCGGTTGGTCCTGTTGTTCCAGTTACCCCCGTTGGTCCCGTTTTTCCTGTTAAACCAGTTAGCCCTATTACCGTTGCTCCTGTTACACCGGTTATTCCAGTAGGTCCTGTTATACCTAGTTCTAATTTTGTATAATTATCAGCGACTAAAAATGGAAATCTTGCACGACTTATTGACATATTTCATATAATATAAGTATAATATTTATATTATAACATATACCCCAATATATAAATATTTTCAATACATTCTTTAATATCTTATATCTTATACTAGTCTAGTATTATTCAATCCATAAATAGGGTCCGTCAGTATTTCCTCTTACCATGCTTTCATTTTTATAAGGTTCTACTATAATATTGTTGCGCGCCCCTGTTACTTGCCAATAAAAAGAACCGTTCTCACCATATACCATAAATCGGTTATATAAAATTTCACTAACACTATATGATTTTGGCGGTGTTCCATCATATATGTGTGTTATTTCGATTGTAAAATCTCTAGCTAGAGATTCCACGTATTCAGGTAATACGATTTCGGTCGATTCACTGTTTGTAATTTCGCCGCGTCCGCGATAATATACACCGGCTTCGGGACCTTCTATACAAGCATGTATTAAATGCTTAGAAGAGTCACGTGGATGGTCTATAATGAATGTTTTTGCAGGCATGAGAATTTCTCTTTTGCTAATAATTCCTCCACTCGTAGTATTTACAACACTTGTAATATATTGTCCAGAAGATGATATAGCTACTGAAGGAAACCACAACAAATAAGTAGGGGTTGAGTATGAGTATGTATTAGTCCATGTATTGCCGTAGTCCATAGATAAATCTATATGAGCAAAATCACCATATGTTGTTACTAATATTAGCGCTTGATATTGTCCTGATGCTGAAATGGTAACACCACACGAATAACTATTAATATTGTAACCCTGAGTCCATGTAACTCCATAGTTTGAAGAATTAAATACATGTGAGTTAGAGGTCGGTGTACCTAAAACAATTGTTTGATATTGACCTGATGCAGACATTGCTACATTTACAATATTAAGATTACTTATTGCTGCCGGTAATGGAAGTACAGAACTCCATGTCTGTCCGTAGTTTGATGATATATAACATATACAAAACGTATTAGTAGTATCCGGAGAAATAGCTGTTTGAAATTGTCCGGTTGCTGATATAACAATACGAGTCGCATCTTTAGTACTTACACTCCATGTTGTTCCTGTTGCTGTCCAATTTCCGCCAAAATTTGAAGATGTAACAATAGAAGCAGTATAAGGGACAGAACTACCTGTAGTGACAACAGATGATTGATATTTTCCTGAAGCAGATACTGAAATCCCCGAATAATTATTCGATGTAGGAAAATTGGAATCAGTATATTGACTCCACGAAGCTCCAAAGTTGTTAGATGTATATATACTTCCGGTTGCTTGAACTGCTGTTTGATACTGTCCTGACGCCGATAATGAAATTCCTGTAAAAAATATCCCAGACGGTCCTGTTAACGTCCACGAAGCACCATAGTTGTTTGAACTATAAAGACTATTAGACCCACTTCCATTTACGACTACTTGATATTGTCCAGATGATGACATAGATACACTTATAGATTGATAAGGTAGACTCAGTGTATTATACCCATTAGTAGAATTATCCATAGTCGTCGTAGTCCCTATTGTTGAAAATATATCTAAAAATGGATACGGATCTGTAGTTAAATCAAATGTTCCGGTTGCTCCCGTTGCTCCTGTTACTCCCGTTACACCTGTCATACCCGTTGCTCCCGTTGCTCCCGTTGCTCCCGTTGCTCCCGTTGCTCCCGTCACTCCTGTGACACCTGTTGCTCCTGTCCGTCCTGTATACCCTGTATATCCTGTATACCCCGTGTAACCTGTATAACCTGTATATCCTGTTGCCCCGGTTGAACCTGTAGGACCGGTGGGTCCAGTTTTACCGGTTAGACCTGTTGCTCCTGTTGCACCTGTCGGACCCGTTAAACCTGTTGCTCCTGTTGGACCGGTCGGACCTCGTGGGCCAATATAGTTTATATTAGTATTGGAAATATCATTTATTAAATAAGCTGTGTCTCCTTCCCAGTAAGTAAATGAAGCATAGTTTCCTATTGGTGTTTTCTCATATCCTCCAGTAGTTTTCCATGATGGACCTAAATATGATGACATTTATACTATTATTTATATATAGTATCGATATCTATATTATATAGTGTTATAAATCCATATAATATAACTAATTTTCCCACTTTCTTAATATTTTATATATAATAATATTTTTACATTTTTCTATTACTTAATTACGGTTTTGTTTCTTTGATTTCCCTCTTCCTTTTCCCCTTCCTTTTCCCCGTACCTTTCTCACGCTTATGTTGGTATGAATAGGAACAAGATGTATAGGTTCTCCGCTAGATTCCGGTACTATTTTTGCCTCATGTAGTGGCGATAATTTATTAAGCATTACAGGGTTATTGGGGTTAGTGCAGCCTCTCTTATATATGTATTCTATTTTCGGTTCTTCTATAGGTCCCATCATTCTAATAATAGGAACGCCAAAATTTTGTGCTACTATTTGCGGCTGTTGTGGCGGTTGTTGTATATTATGAAACTCTCTCAAAAGACGTGTTTTTAAGTCTTGTTTTGCAGCTGGGTATGCTAATATATCCATGATTTGCGAATTTGTAAGGTTAGTGTGTTTTTTTACACCGTTTGCGTCGGTATCGATATGCCAGTGTTCGCCGTCACGCGACACTGCCATGACGACTGAGTTTGAGGATGTTATTGTGCCATTTGCCGGACCTATTGGAGAAACTGGAGAAACTGGAGAAAATGGATAAGGTGTTGGAGTTCTATCCAAAACTTTACGTAAATATGTAGTTTTAGTTTTATGTTTGTGTTTTTGTTTATGTTTATGTTTAGCAGTACGTGTTTTTTTTTGAGGCATATTATATTATATTATATATTATAGAAATATATTATAGAATTCATAGATATATTCATACATATGCAGAATTTTAATAAACAACAGCCTAAGCCAAAAATAAATATACCTAAAACACCACAACAAATATTTTTAAAAAAAGCGGATGATGTTAAGCAACATCAAATTCATCTAGAGCCACTAAAACCCATCAAAATAGTTAAACATCTAGATGAAATATATTCAGCCACATTTGTAGATGACTACTTTAGATAACTACTTCCACTTATACATTTCGACGTATTTATATAATGTGTATCGAAAAGGATACATATTATAGTGAATCATCCTTATCTTGCTTCTACGGCTTGAACACTGGTATCTTCGTGATAGTCTCTTTTATCTAAGAGATGGTCGGTTGATGCTGTTGAACCGGTTGCCGAGTTACTTATTGTTTTGTGTGTTGCTGCCGAATTCTGTTCATTAAACTTATGTATTTGATTAACAAACTTTGTTGCGTCGTCTTTAGTATTGATAGTAACACCATATTGTCTCATGATTTGTCTAAGTTCGTTTAATAAAGAACTGCCTCCTTTTTCAAAATCTTCATCAATATATAATGGGAATAAACTTTCGTTAGAGTTTATACTTTTACCGAAAAGAACTTTTCTAATTTTGACTCTTTCAGCCTCGACTTCTATGATATATTGTTCCATCGAATCTTCACTACATGTTGTTTTTTTTGCCGTGTACGATATTAATGCGCCCGGTTTACATAAGGTAAAAATATTATATATCTGTAGTGTTCTATATATAAGCGATGATATAAGTAACTTCTTAAAATCTTCACTATTTTTAATAATACCGTTTTGTCCTGATAATTTTGTAAAGTCTCGGTTACCTATCATATTCATTTGGCATATATTTAAAATGATATTAAACTCACCTAATAGTATTGAAAAATATAATCCTAGTCTCGTAATTTCTTCATTAAGTTCATTTGTGAATTGTTTAGAATCAAATTTCACTGTTTTGATGAATTTTCTAAATTTTTGTAAAAATGTAAGCTTAACTGTTATCTCTTCAGGTTCTTTTGGTTTAGGTGCTGATTCATCTTGAGGTAATAATTCCTTATCTTGGTCATCCTCGGCATCTTCGACAACTTCATTTAATGTATTTTTGATATTACCACCATTGTCTTGAACTTCTTGTTTTATTTTACCTATATCTTCGATACTTAATAATTTATCGAATTTACTAAATATACGTTCCAGTGATTTATTTACATCTTTTGTATCAATAACGAATTGATACTGTTGACTTATTTTAATAGCAATTCTAACCATAGTATCTATTTTTTGTAATAATAAAATATAGTCATTCATAACATGAATCATTGTATAATAATTGCTATAAGCTGATTTTATTTTAAAATAAGCATATGTTCCTACAGCCACTAATACTAATAACGCACCTCCAGAAGCGACAGCCGTAAATGCGGTTGTTCCTACACCTAAGCCAATAACCGCAGACACTACTACAGGGTTAGTAACTAAAGTATATGCTACATCTACTAGTGTAACAACAGCAGCCAGTACAATAGCATTCCTTTTTACCTTACTTTCGTCCGCTAACTCCTTAGAACCAGATGAACCGGAATTATATTTGGCTAATTCTTTACTTTTAGACTGGTCATTAGGACCACCTACACCTCCATGTTTTATACTATACTTGTTTATATGAGACCGCGACTTTTTCAACCATCTCAAAAATATTTTTTTATTTTTAAGTTTTCTGGTTTTTCCCATTTATATTTACTGTATAAAAAATATTTGGTTTATTACTATGTTACTAGTATTTAAGAAGGTACTTTATCTCTTTTAAATATTACTAAAACTCCTTTACTTTATTATAACAGAATTCCGACCCCCTAGTCCTCCCAAAAGTGATGATGTTTCTTTTTTTCAACTCTCGGGGTCGTTTTTCAAAAATGGACAAAAAAAGATGTCCATTTTGCAAAACCGGGGGTAGAGATTTAAAAAAAACATCGATAACATCACTCAGAGCATAATGCTCTAAATCCGTTTTTTAAGTTGAAAAAAACGTGACGATAATTTTTTATACATTTTTTGCGAAAAGAACTTAAGGATAAAGTGTTGTAATAATTTATAAGGATATACAACATTATCCTCGTTTTGTCCCTCGAATGCCAGATAGTATTTTATGTTGTAAAAAATGTGACTATAAAACGTGTAGTAGAAAAGATTTTGACAAACATCTTCTTACCAAGAAGCATAATTCTTATAAATACAACAAATACAACGACAATACAACCGTAATTATTTTACACCATAATATAGTCTGTGTGTGTGGTAAGTCTTATAATCATCGCGCGTCGCTGTATAATCATAAAAAGAAATGTATAATGTGTAAGGAAGGAGGTAATAAGACTATAGATAAATCAGTAAATAATGGACTATTAGAAGACTCCTTTGGCGACGGTATGGGCGACGGTATGGGAGAGAATACGATAGTTGGAGGCAAACTAAATATAACGACGGATATGTTTATGAAGTTAATGAATGACAATCAGGATATGATAAAGATAATAAAGGAACAGCAGAATCAGATTAATGCGATAATACCGAAGATTGGCAATGGTAATGTAACGACAAATAATAACATGACAACAAATATGATGAATAATAATTTCAATTTGAATTTCTTTTTGAATGAGAAGTGTAAGGATGCCTTAAATATATCTGAGTTTATAGAGTCGCTTAAAATAACTTTAGAGGATTTACAGTATTCGCGTTCCAATGGTTTAGTTCAAGGAATAAGCAATGTTATGATACGAGGGTTGAAAGAGTTGGATATATATAAGAGACCGATACATTGTACGGATGTGAAACGTGATACGATGTATATAAAGGATAAGGAGAAGTGGGAGAAGGATGAGAGCCATGAGAAAATGAGAAATACGATAATAAAGATAGCGAATAAGGAAAGGAATGCTATTAACACATGGGTTGAACAGAATCCTGATTGGTTTGATACAGAGGCTACACAGATGGAATATTTGACGCTTATTAATAAAATATGCGAACCTATTGAGAATGATATAAAAAATGAGAAAAAGATTATTAAAATAATTGGGAAGGAGATTATTCTGAATAAAGACACAGAAAAGTTATTGAAAAATTAAAAATCTTTTATTATTATATATAAAGGAATGTCCGCTGCTGAGTTAAATAAAAGCAAACCAAAATATCCAGAAAATATTGAAGGAACACATTGTATGGGTAATCACTGGACAGTATGTTGCCCCAATAAACATTTACAATATCAACGGTATCAGCCTACAAAAGAAGTTATACAAATACACTATAGAGGTGGTATATACCGTGTATTCGTTTGTACTAAAAAATGTTTAAGTGATATAACTAACCTCGTTAAAAATAAGCCAGAACAATTTAAAAAGCTTTTCATAAAAGGTACCAAATCCAATGGCGACTTGATTTTAAAACATCGTGATACAGGAGCAGTGGCTCAAATAGCCCAAAAAATAGATACATATGAAGAGAAAAGTGGTTCGAAAAAAACTAAAAAACAAAAAGGTGGGTTTTATAAATTGTTTACGCGTAGTCGTAAGCATAAGCGTGGTTGTGGTCATACTAAGAAACATATAAAAACATATAAGTAGTATAATTGTAACAGTTAGAATTTCGAATTTAAATTACTTAGACCTTTACACTCTTGGAGATTTAAATATTTAGTTGATACTATGTCGCAACGCAACATAATATTAACATAATGGTGTGGCTGTGTGGCGCCGCTATGCGGCTATAAGTGTTACAATATTCCACTGAGTTAACAGATTTAATGTTTTTTGGTGCGTCTAAGGTCGCGGTGGCGGTGGCGTTTTGTGTGTGATGAACCGCCATAACCCAGTGGTGATATTACTGGCACCATTGATCGAGGGGATGATGCACGTTGTTGTGGTGGAGGAGCGATGGGTTCATATGGGTGAGCACTGCTTAACTTTGACCTGAGTTTTTGTAAGGCGTTAGTTGATTTTACTTTTAGTGCGTGTTTTAAGTTCATAGTGCTGTCATATAAACTAGATGCCGCGCTGGATACCATAGATGCTCCGGGAACATAATTGCCAATTACTCTTGAACATTTTGCTAATCCGCTTGCTGCTACACTAGAACAAATAGCGATTCCTGCTCCTATATGTCTTATTTTAATCCATGCTTTTTGTGCGCGAGTGCGGTATATTTCTCTGAATCTTTCATAATTTCGTATATGTGGGAATTGGTTTTCTCCGCTATATTTGTAAATAATTTCGTAAACGCGTTGATATGTTTTTTTTAGTACAAGAGCTTTATCATGTCTAATTAAATTATATTCGTCTAAGTCTATTGCTATCGGATAGTTCAAAATATTAGAGGGATTTAAAACAGCAATATTTAATATAATATTATAAATGTGTGATATTTGTCCTTGTTGTATTCTATATTTAGCGCAGTTATAGAAAGAGTCGATTAGCGCCGACATGAGTATAATGCGGTGTATCATTTTAATATTCATTTTGCGCTCATCGACGCCCATACTAATATATGGTTTTGAGAAGTATTCATTAGTTCTAAACTGGTCTATAAGTGAACGTATTTCTGCTTCGAATAGAGTTTTAAGTCGATTGAGTTTAGTTGTTACATTTTGTTCAGATACATATTGAGTAAGTTGAGGTTCTTTTAGTCCTAATGCGAAATAAAAACGATTAATAAAGTCTTTTTTTGCCATTTCGTCGCCTTTAAACGTATTTGTAATATATATTTCTATATTTTGGTTTGTATCCTCTATTAGAATTCTGAGATTGGCGGCATTATTTATGCGGTATACTCTACCGAAGTCTATTTCTTTAATTTGGCGAATCGTGGATGCTCTTGGGTCGCATAGCCAGTTACCCGCATGAGCGTCCAGATTTATAACCATGCCTCGATATACAGATAGAATATTTATTGCGGCAATTCCTTCGCATAGTTTTTTGTATACGTCGGAATTGTAGTGTGGTTCGGTCTGTAAAGAGTAGTGATAAATTGTTCTATAATTTGGTGATATAGATTCCATTAAAATAACGCCAATACGGAAACCCCTATGAACATAACCGTTTAAGTAATTATTTACTAGGTTTAAATCGGCATCGGTTTGTAATATGGATTGTATGTTTGGAACTGTTCTAAAAATATTAATAGGTGTTGGTGGGTTAGTAGCAACAGGTGGGTCAAACATAATCAAACCAAAAGCATCTGGACAGAATGGATTTCCGCTTATTGACATCATGGAGCTATATAAGTATCGTTGTGTATTATATTCATTTACGAATTCGGCCATATCGAGTGAAGCCTTGTCTCTTCCTTTAAATGTATCGAGCTCTGATGGTTTACCGATAATACATATTTTCATAATAATTTCATTAATCTGTAGACCATCGGTTTCATTTTCTACTTGTGAATAACTTAGCGATTTTGGTTGTCTAGATAATAATGATTTTTTTGTATCGAGGGTATCGCTTCTAAATAAAACTGTGGCGGGGTTTAAATGTAACCGAACTACGAATGAATTTAGAGAGCCGGTTGAAACGGTTTCTATATTTGTTGTATTTGATAATATGGTTTGTAATCCGGGTTGTGTTTTTATTTCTCTCTCCATTAAGGCTACCATCTGTAAATGTGGAAGTAAAACCTTTATACCGCCATGTTGTGAACGAGTGTGTTGTCCATTTTTATTGGCGCGAGTTTTGCCCATTATATATTTATGTTTATATTTTATAATTGTGTATATAAATAATTGTGGTTGAGTGTAATATTTTAATATTGTAATATTTTAATAGAAAAATAATGTCATATCCTTCATATTCTTATTCTGTATGTGCTAGTTGTTGGTTTCCTTATTTTACAGTACCAAATCCTGTAATAGGATGTAGGGCGTGTGGTAAATTTCAGAGTGGTACAGATGCTCCTCAATATGATAATACTGAAACCGCGATTCCATATGTAGTAGATATACCTACGCAGAAGCGAATTCAGAATACCGTTCGTGTAGATGGTTCAGAATATATAATGAATAAAGGGGCACTAAGTGTGTATACACGACCTGTTTCTACATATCAGTATGTCAACTGGAATCAGATGAGTGACCGTGCTGTGCCTGGTGTAGTTCATAGAAATGTGCCTTCGCATGGTTCATCTACGCGTAGTTCGATTACGAGAATGAGACCGGGGTCAATGTCGGCGGCGTCTACTATAGCACAAGGAAGTAAAGGCGTAGATATGAAACATGGTTCATATGATAGGTATTTAGCGAAACTTAAGGGAAAGAAGCCGTTGAGAACACAGACACATTTATCTACGGCAAACATTATTCCTGTACAGGGTAATAAGACACGTATGTTTGGTATAGCGTATTCTGATTCATGTGTATATACATCGCCGCCGTGTTGAAAATAATGTGTTAATGTGTTAATGTGTTAATGTGTTAATGTGTTAATGTGTTAATGTGTTAATGTGTTAATGTGTTAATGTGTTAATGTGTTAATGTGTTGTGGATATAAAATAATATATTTTATTACTTTATATATAATAAATAATGTCAACAAAAATGTCAATGATGTTTAGTCAAAATGGGGGAACTGTTGGTAAAATTATGAGGAAAGTTGCGCCGGAATCTGTTCCTGCCCCTACCACTGCCCCTGTTCAACAACAGGCAAAATCTCGCTCTGTCGTGGGATTAAATGTGAATGCTCGTTCGGCACCTAGAGGAGTAAAACAGTTATTTAATTTAGGTCATATAATGGCGAATCCTGGAACACCATGTAAGGCATGTGGATCGTGAAATACATGTAATAGTAATAATATTGTAATGTATAAGTATAAATAATATAGGTGTACTATTATATAAAAAAATAACATATAATTTTATATAATGGATAAATTTGATTTAAATATTAATAATTATAGTGTAAGAGAATTAGAAGAATTATTAACATTAGGTAAACAATATAATCCGCAGGATATAAAGTATAAGAAAGATAAAATATGTGTAAAAATTGTGAACGATGATAAAATATCGTTTGATATGAAGACGAAATTAGAGAATTTTTTTGAGAAGGTGTCACTATTATTGAAGAATGCTAAATCTAAGTCATCTAATAAGAAGGATGGTGGCGATAATGGCGATAATGGCGATAATGATAATGATAAGTCTGTATATGAAACTGGATTTGATGATGGTAATATACAAGTTGATAATTTTCTTGATTTAAAAATGGCGATGATTAAAGGTACGAATAATTTAATAATAACTGACCCCACTGCTGCTCATAACATAGAAGTGAATCGTGTTTTAACGCCTGGAATAAATGTGGATTCATATGGGACGTCGAGAGGAGTAATTAACCCATTACTGACGAATACAATTTTAAAGGCTATAAGTATAGACACACGTTTCAGAGAAAATTATTATTCGACTAAGAGCACAAATCTAAATATAACTTTACCGTTTCGTTTAGAAAAGGTTATATCCTATCGTATTGTAGGAATTACTTTACCGTTAACGTATTATAATATAGCACAGTCTTACGGTAATAATATTATGCAGATAAATATAATAAGTAACGTTTCAGGAACAGTAGGTGTATCATATAATTTGATATTACCTGATGGATGTTATAATACTGTATCGTATATTACTATATTTTCTTCATCTTTAGAGCAGGTAGTTAATAATATATTGACTAATGATCCGAATAGTCCGAATAATAATCCTTTATGTGTTGGGTTGAATCTTAAGTATGTAATAGATAGAACGAGTGGGCGAAGTATATTTGCTCAGGATGCGACAATTGTCTCGACTATAGCATACAACTTTGAGATTATTATGAATGTGGGGTATAATATTCAAACAGCAACTGTAGAGGATGATTATTCGAGAGTGTTAATGTTAAAAATGGGGTGGATATTTGGTTTTAGGTTAGCAGAATATACTAGTTCTAATAGTAGTCCTCCCACATCTAATACTAATTTTGGTTCAATAGTGTCAGAAGGTATATGTTTTACAAAAAATCCATTGTATGGATTTTTGGCGATAGATGATTTCAATAAGAATTCGAATGACTATTTTATGTCTGTATTTTCGAATTCGATATCTTTACCCAATATTATAGCAAAAGTAAATTTTACACAGTTTACTGAAGCAACAGGAGACTTTCAGGCGGCGCAGGGCGAGTCGACAGCGAATGCTATCAATAGAGAGAAGAGATTTTTTGGTCCAGTTAATATTCAGAAGCTTAAAATAACTTTGTACGATGATTTGGGGCGTATTTTAGATTTAAATAATATGGATTGGAGTTTAGAGTTAGCATTTGAGTGTGTCTATAATATGTAGATTATTGTGCATTTTATTGTATAAATAAAATACAAATATTTTATTTATATTAAATATAAGATATATATATATATTATAATGAGTTGTAGAAGCTTATTTCCATTACCTAACAAATATAGTTCTAGTGATTATACCAATAGTAAAAAGGCGGGCGTTATATGTTGTGATTGTGGTACTGGCAATGGGTCTATAGGTCCAACAGGTCCTATCGGTGTTAAAGGAGCAACAGGTAATGCGGGTTCGACAGGTGCTACTGGTGCTGCTGGTGCTACTGGTGCTACTGGTGCTACTGGTGTCGCTGGTGCCACTGGTGCCACTGGGGTCACGGGCCCCGCTGGTGTTACCGGTGCTACTGGTGCTACTGGTGTCGCTGGTGCCACTGGTGCCACTGGGGTCACGGGTCCCGCTGGTGTTACCGGTGCTACTGGTGCTACTGGTGCTACTGGTGCTACTGGTGTCGCTGGTGCCACTGGTGCCACTGGGGTCACGGGC
>SXGR01180243.1_pt1 | contig 24643 bp, 22 predicted proteins | sample 3174711 | NCBI WGS metagenome assembly SXGR01 (sample SAMN11356860, study PRJNA531348) | freshwater metagenome | isolation source: freshwater sample F1-60 | place: China: Fuxian Lake, Yuxi | collected 2017-12-25
CCCAGACCGTTGATCATCGTGGTGTGGCTGTCGGTCCCGACGAGCGTGTCCGGGTACGCGGCGCCGTTCGCGTCCACGAACACACTGCGTGCGAGGTGCTCGAGGTTCACTTGATGGCAGATGCCGGTACCCGGGGGCACCACCTGAAAGTTACGGAACGCGTTCTGACCCCAGCGCAGGAACACGTAGCGTTCCTGGTTGCGTTCGTATTCGAGGTGTACGTTGTCCGCGAACGCGTGGTCGGTGCCGTACTCGTCCACCTGCACGGAGTGGTCGATGACCAGTTCGACTGGCACGAGTGGATTAATCTTCGAGGGGTCGCCGCCGAGTGATTTCATCGCGTCGCGCATGGCGGCGAGATCGACGACACACGGCACGCCGGTGAAGTCCTGCATGAGTACGCGTGCGGGCGTGAACGCGATCTCCACGCTCGGGTCGTCCTTCGGCTTCCACATCGCGAGCGCGTCAATGTCGGCCTTGCGGACCGCGAGGCTCACGCCTTCCGTGCGGAGCAGGTTCTCGAGGAGAATTTTGAGAGAATATGGGAGCTTCTTGGCTTGTGGGTGAACGGCTTCGACGGCCGCGAGTTTGTGGATCGTGTACGACTTGCCGTGGACCGAGAGAGTCGAGAGGCTTCCGAAACTGTTCGGCATGACTGATACCCGCGAGCAGGAGTGGAAGATCGCTGATGTAGGTATTGTTGGAGATGTGAAGGGGTCTTCAAGTGGGGCGAAAGACAACCTTCCCCCAACCCCCTCCCGAGAAGGGAAGGGGAGAACAGCATCGGCACTTCGTTGATGTTGAGCGTCCCCCAACTCTTGCTCCCTTTCCTTTCAGGGAGGGGGCTGGGGGGTAGGTTCCTCGGTTCACCCTCGCAGCAGCTTTAGATACTCGCGCATCCAGGCGGGGTTGTCGTGCCAGGTGCGGCAGGTGATGAGGTTCCCGCTGACGACGACTTCGCGGTTCACGTATGTGCCGCCGGAGAAGGTACAATCCAGCGCGCACTTCGCCACGGTCGTGACTTCGCGTCCGCGAATCACGTCGGCTGCGGCGAGGATCTCGATCCCGTGGCACACGCTCGCAACCGGCTTGTTCGCGGCCATCAGCACTCTCGTGATCCTTAGCAGGTGTTCGTCGTAGCGGAGGTATTCCGGGGCGCGTCCGCCGGTGATGACCATGCCCGCCAGCGCGCCGGGGTCCACGTCGCGGAACGCAATGTCGGTCGCGAGCGTGTAGCCGGGACGTTCCTGCGTGATGTCCCACCCGTCGGGCCGTTCGTGCAGCACGAGGTGGTAGCCGCGTTTCTCCGGCCCCGCGACGAGAACCTGAAATCCTTCTTCCCTCAGCCGAAACAGAGGGTAGTACGTATCCAACACTTCCGCTGCGTCGCCGATGGGAAGGAGAATGGTTTTCACGTGGCACCCGTAAAATGAAAGAACGCGGTTGGAGTCCTTGGGAAAGGCAGATGTTCCGCGAGGGCAAGTGTACGGTAATAGCAAGGGGTTGAAACCCTGGTTAGTTCCAGGAACCCGTTCGGGGTACGAAGACACTGTCGTGCTGGGTTTTTGGCTTTGGGCCCATACGGGTTCACAAGGAAGAGTCAGGATTTCAACACGGGAGCCGACGCTGACGCGATGAAAGATTCTGCTCCCGCGGCCCAAGTCTCTCACAAACTGGTCACACGACAGGGACTTTTTTTCGGCTCGAAGTACTGGAAATTGTGGCAATAATCGGGCCTGAGACTGGCGCGCGTAGATTCTCAGATTTTTTCTCTTGACCCAAGGGTGGCGCATGACGAAAGTGTGTATGTCAGGTCTTTGAAGGTTCTTCGGTTTAGCGGTAACTCCACTCTATTGTGGATTTGTCGTACCTCTCTCATCCGTTTCTGTTTCACCCTATTGGTCGAAGGAGTTCTAATGGCTGCGACGAATGTCCGGAAGGGTCGGCGTGGTTTCACGCTGATCGAACTGTTGGTGGTGATCGCGATCATCGCCATCCTGATCGGCCTGCTGCTGCCGGCCGTGCAGAAGGTGCGCGACGCTGCCGCCCGCATGCAGTCGTCGAACAACCTCAAGCAGATGAGCTTGGGGCTACACACGATGGCCGGTTCAAGCGATGACGCCTTCTGCCCCGGTCTCGGCTTCTTCCCCGGCACAGTCGGGACCGCGAACCCGGCTTGGGCCACGGCTGCCCGCCCCTGGACGGTGCACCTGCTCCCCTACATCGAGCAGGACAACATCTACAAGTCCGCCGCTTTGCCGAACAGCTACATCAAAACGTACAACGCCCCGGCAGATGCTTCGTTCACCAACACCGCCGTCGCAGGGCTCAGTTACAAGGCGAACCAGAAGGTATTCCCGGCCACTGGCATCAACACGGCCAACGGTATCCCCGGCGGCACCAGCGCCCGTGCGAACCTGAAGGCCTCGTTCACGGACGGTACCTCGAACACGATCGCTTTCGCTGAGGCATACGCCACTCCCGCCGTAAACAACCCGGCCGGAACGAACGTACAGCGCTCCTGGAACACCGTCACCGCGACCCACGTGCTTTGGGAACAAGCGGCAACGACCACAGGTGTCCCGTGGCCATTCCAGGTCAAGCCGTCAATCCCCACGGCCGACGGTCGCGTGCCCCAGGGTTGCTCGTCGGGCGTTCTCCAGATTGGTCTGTGCGACGGTAGCGTTCGCAGTTGCAGTACGGGCGTCAACAACGTGACCTTCTTCCAGGCGATGACCCCGGCGAACGGCGAAGTGCTCCCGTCCAACTGGTAAGCACGAGTTGTTCAACGTTACGTGAAATGGGCCGCGCGCTCTCTGAGCGCGCGGCCTTCTTTATTTGTGTGTACCCTTGCGGGGTGAGTGATGCGGACCGGCGGAATCGTGCTGTGCGGCGGAGTCTCGTCGCGGATGGGACGCCCGAAAGCGTGGCTGGCGTTCGGCGCGGAGTTCATGTTGCAGCGCGTCGTGCGCGTTCTGCGGGACGCGGTCGAACCAGTTGTCGTGGTCGCGGCGCCGGATCAGGACGTGCCACCGCTTCCGGAGGGAGTCGAGATTGCGAGGGACGAGATTGGGGGGAAGGGTCCGCTCGGCGGCTTGGCGGCGGGACTCGCGGCGCTCGAAGGGCGGTGCGACGCGGTGTACCTGTCGTCGTGCGACGTGCCGCTGTTGCGAGCGGCGTTCGTACGCCGCGTGTGCGAGGGGTTGGAAGAACCTCTCCCCCCAACCCCCTCCCCTAAGAAGGGAGGGGGAGCAGAACAGGCACCTCAGACGCGCTACATCGTTCGCGGACAACGCGTCGCGGAAGAGAAAGCACGCCGCGCGAAGGAACTCCGCCGCGAAATGACTCCTGCCGAGCGTCTCCTGTGGGAACTCGTTCGCGCGAATCGGTTGGGATATCACATCCGTCGCCAACAGGTCATTGAGGGTTACATCGCTGACTTCTACTGCCACGCCGCGGCGTTGGTTATCGAAGTCGATGGAGCGATTCATGACGACCACATCGAATACGATGCGCGGCGAACGACCGCATTCGCCGTGCATGGGATCAGGGTGATCCGATTTCGGAATGATGAGTTGCTGGGCAATCTCGAAGCGGTTCGGGAACACATCCTCGCCGTTTGCGAGGAGCGGCTCGCGGGTCGGTCCGAAGAACCTCTCCCCCCAACCCCCTCCCCTAAGAAGGGAGGGGGAGCAGAACAGGAATCCGCGAGCGCGAGCGAGCCGCTTCTTACTCCCCCTCCCTTCTTAGGGGAGGGGGTTGGGGGGAGAGGTTCTTCCCTTTGCGCCGTTCCCCGCGTCAACGGATTCCTTCACCCGCTCGCGGCGGTGTATCGCGTCGAGGTGCTGCGCGTCGTTCGTGAAATGCTCGCGGCGAACCGGCTCCGCATGACGGATCTCTTCGACCTCGTGACCACGCGATTGATTGACGCGGAAGAACTGGTTAGCGCGGACCCCGAACTCGCATCGCTCCGTAATGTGAACACGCCCGGGGAGTACGAAGCTGCGCTTCGCGAACTTGCTCCGCCCGCCTAGAATGCACCCCCGCAAGACAACCGTTGACGGATGACCCAAGACGAAGGACGCGACGCGATGCACCCACACAAGAATAAGCCGCACCACGACCGCCATGCCGGGACCGACGCGAACAAAGACTTCCTTCACAAGATCAGCCGCGAGCGGATCGACCCGCCGGCGGTCGCGAGCGGCGCGACCGCGGCCGACTTGATCGACTCTGCGTTCCTCTCGTACAACGGCGGGCGATTGCGCGAGGGCTGCCAGCTCTTCGTGCGCAAGATGCTCGCGAACAACGGCACCATCGGGCTGGCGCTATCAGGCGCGCTCACGCCAGCGGGCCTGGGGATGTCGTGCCTGGTGCCGCTTGTAGAAGCCGGCTTCGTCGATTGGATTGTTTCCACCGGTGCGAACCTGTACCACGACACGCACTACGCGCTGGGCATGGACCTGTTCCAGGCCGGGCCGAACCTGCCGGACCTGGAATTGCGTGACAATCAGGTGATCCGCATCTACGACATCGTCTTCGACTACGAGAACCTGCTCGGCACGGACAAGTTCTTCCGCACACTGTGCCGCGGAGAAGCGTTCCAACAGACCATGGGGACAGCGGAGTTTCACAACCTCGTCGGGAAGTACCTCGCGGAGCGCGAAGACCAGACCGGCGTGAAGGGTAAGAACCTGCTCGCCGCTGCGTACCGGCACGCGGTGCCAATCTTCACGAGTTCGCCTGGGGACAGCAGCATCGGCATGAACCTCGCGGCGTTGATGCTTGAAGGCGGGAAACTCCGCATCGACCCGCTACGCGACGTGAACCAGTCCGCCGCGGTAGTGTGGGACGCGAAGGCGAGTGGTGGCACCAGTTCCGTGCTGATCCTTGGAGGCGGTAGCCCGAAGAACTTCATGTTGCAAACGGAGCCGCAGATCCAGGAAGTGTTGGGCCTGCTCGAAGCCGGTCATGACTATTTCTTGCAGTTCACGGACGCGCGCCCGGACACCGGCGGCCTCTCGGGTGCGACGCCGAGCGAGGCGATGACGTGGGGCAAGGTCGATCCGGACAAACTCCCGGACTCGGTGACGTGCTATGTCGATTCGACGATTGCACTGCCGCTGCTGACCGCGTACTCGCTGACACGAACAGAGAAACGTGTGCCGAAGCGCCTCTTCGACAAGTTCCCGGAGTTGACCCGCCGTCTCGAAGAAGGTTACGCTCGGACGATGGCCGACCGCAAGGAATAAGTAGCTTCGTTTAGCGTTCGCCCCGGAGGGGCGACGCATCTTCAAGCGAAGTCGCCCCTCCGGGGCGAACGCTAAACGGGTATGCGAGGAGAGGTGCGATGAATCACTCTGTGTTCATGCGTGGCCGCTCTCCTCTTATTTCTCCTTCACCCAATCCAGCGCGAAGCGTGCGAGCGTGAGCCGGCCGTAGTTCGCGACCTTGTCGCCGGCGCGCTCGTAGAGAAGCAACACGGTGCCGTCCTTCGCGAGCGCGAGGTCTGAGTAGGCGCTCATGCCGGTCTCGACGCTCCGCTTCGCGAGCCACGTCTTGCCGTTGTCTTCGCTGAGGCGCACGGTCACGTTCTTGCGGTCGCGACCAATGCCAGGTACACCATCCTTCCCGCCTTTCTGAAGGTTGTCAGGGTTACTGAATAGCAGCACCGGCTTCTTGCCCGGCACCGCGAGCAGGCTGCCCATACAGATCGGCTCCGGCAGTGCGTTATCGAACCCCGGCTTGCTCCACTTCGTCGCACCGTCGGCGCTCGTCACGATGAGACGTCGGTTGTCCTTCGACTCGCTCCGGGTGTTCATCATCACGGTGCCATCGGGCAACTCCGCGACACACGACTCGTTAGGGTTTACCAATTCCTTGGTGTTCGGAACCGCGATCTCGCCGTACTTCCAGGTTTTGCCGGCGTCGTCACTGAAGATGGTGGTCACGACACTTGGTCGGTGTGCATGGCCACCGGTGCCCGTCGAGAGCCACACGGGGACTAGCAACCGGCCGCTCTTGAGTTGAATGCCGTGTCCCGGTCCGGTGGCGAGTACCTTCCAGTCATATTCCTTCTTGAGCGGGTCGAACGCGCTTGTGGTGATTTCGGTCGGCTTGCTCCATGTCTTGCCGTCGTCGTCGGATCGCGCGTAGAAGCACCGCATGTATTCGAGGCAGAACAGCAGGTGAACGGCCCCGGACTTGTCCGCGATCATGACTGGGTTGTTGTAAGTCACCTCATCCTTGTTCGCGAGCTTCTGTGCGAGTGCGACCGGGTTCTTCTCCTTCGGTCCGGGCACATCGGCAATCTTCTCAGGCTCGTCCCAGGTCTTTCCGCCGTCGGTGCTGCGGCGGAGCAGAATGTCGATGGTGCCCCAGTCGCCGCGCGCGGTTTTGCGGGCTTCGCAGTAGGCGAGTACGGTGCCACTCTTCGTGACGACAACACCGGGGATGCGGTAGATCGCGTACCCGCCCTTCTCGGCTTCAAAGAGGTCGATCTTCTCTGGTTCCACGGCGAACGTGGGCGAAGAGAAACAGAGCAGCAGGAACGCGGCAAGCGAGCGATTCATGGTGCAACCTCGACGGATTCGATACAACCGGAACAACGCGTAGGGTAACCGCAGCTAACGCTGCTTACAGTCGGAAAGTGATGTGGACTCGCCCGCCTGGCGCATGCCAAAGTAGCATATCTACCCAACCCTCAAGAGGTTCCGCGATGAGTCGGATATTCGCAATCGTCACGCTGTGCGTGTTGCCGTCGATGAGTCTTGCGCAACAACCGGTGGTTGTTCCCACAGCTCCTGATCTGACCGGCAAGTGGTCGGGCTACTGGATCAGCGACAAAAACGGTCACACCGGACCACTGCACGCGACGTTCACGCCGGTCGGCGACGATGCGTATAAGGTGAATTACCACGGACGGTTCGCGAAGGTGATCCCGTTCCGGTATACGACGACGATGGACGTTGTTGGTCGCGGTGACGGTGCGGTGATGCTGTCGGCGGAGAAGCCGCTGGGTCCGTTCGGGACGTTCCGCACCACCGCGACCGCGGCTGGCTCGAATTTCGACGCCACGTTCACTAGCCGGCGCGACTCCGGCCGCTTCGTGTTGAGCCGGCGGTAAGATACCCGGCCGATTGACGCCGGCGGGTCGACGAATCGCTGCCGAACCACCTGCGTCAGCCGGCCGGGTGAGCGTTCACCCCACCTTCTTCAAAAACGTGACGCGCCCAGTGCTGACCCACTCAACAACGTAGATGTTGCCGTCCTTGTCGAAGGCCGCGTCGTGCGGGTGGATGAACTTGCCTGCGGGCCACTCCTTCGGCTGCGTGCGGATCGCCGGCCCTTTGCTCAGACTGCCGACTACCTTTTCGCGCCATTCCTTATCTTCACCCAGATGCACGATTGGCTTGTTCGCCTTATCGAACAAACTGATTCGCGCGTGGAGGTCGGGAACCATCAGCACGTCGCCGCGAGTCTTCGCGTGCGCCGGGAACAGCACCACCTTGCCAGATTCGGTGGCGTCGATCGGCGCGCCGTCGAGCGCAAACCACTGGAGGCGTGCGTTCGCGCGGTCGCACACCACGAGCACCTGCTTGTCCTTGTTGCGGTCATCGACCCATTGCCCGTGTGGGGTGCGCATCTGACCCTTGCCGGTACCGGTGCCGCCGAACACCTTCCCGAGTTTCCCGTTCTTGTCATAGTTGAGCATGTAGTTGGAACCGTAGCCATCGCCGACGTTGAACCCGCCGTCCGGCAGCCAGCAGATGTTGGTCGGGTTGTACGCGGGCGCAACGGTCTTGGTGCCGTCTTTCGGATCGGGTTTGGGTTCGTACTCCTTGCACTCCGGGCGGCCCTTCTTCCACACCGTTTCGCCCTTGAGGTTGGTCTTCACGAGCTTCAGGTCCGGGGTCCACGTGTTCGCGAGGTAAATGAACTCCTCACTCCCCTCCTTGCGGATCTCGATGCCGTGGCCGCCGAAGTGCCACTCCTTGCCGAACGAGCGGACGAACTTCCCTTTCGGGTCGAACACCAGCACGGTGTCCATGTTCATCTTCGTGCCCTTCGCGCCCTGGTGCGTGACGTACACGTTACCGCTGGCATCGAGCGCGACGTTGTGCGTGGTCTGCCAGCCGTAGTCGGCCGGGAGCGTGCCCCAGTTGTGGACGCATTCGTACTTGTGGCCCTCGACGCCGATGACGGGGTTCTTCTCTTCGGCCTTGCGGGTCATGCCGAGGAGAATCGGCCCGGTGGATGCGACAGCAGCGGTGGCGATGAATTCGCGACGGTTCATTGGGAGCGTGGGGGTATGAGTGGGGGTGAGGCAACGAAGAGTGAGTTTACGCAGGCGCAAGCGAGAACGCAACGAGCCACTCGTTTAGCGTTCGACCCGGTGGGGCGCGTACGACCGATATCTCCGACTGGCGGAAGAAGACGAACGCCCCGTGGCTGATCAAGGATCAGCACGAGTGATTGCGGCGTTTTAAGGAGCCGGAAGCGGCGACGGATTCGCTTGTCCGTCGCTCACGCACTTTGAAGTTGCGCTCGATGCGTGTGCAAGAAGAATTGGCAGTTGGTTTTCGCCCCTCCGGGGCGAAAACCAAAAAGCCAACCCCTCGTGAGCTTCCGGCTCGTCAAGGGCGCTCACTCGGTTGGATTCGCCCGCAAGCGTTCGGTGCCTCCCCGCATTTCCGCGAGGCGTTCGCTGAGCGGTGGGTGAGTGCTCATCAATTGTTGGATGACCCCGTTCGGCAACTCTCCGCTCCGCAGGCGCTCCAGAAACTCCGCACCGGCTTGAACGGAGTAGCCCGCGCGGTGGCAGAACGCGATCGCGTCCCGGTCGGCTTCAAATTCGTTTTCGCGGCTACACACGCGATTCAGTAGTGTCTTGACACCGATCGCGAACAGCGGGTTTGCGGCGAGCATTCCGGCCATCGCGGTGGCTCGTGATTGTTCTCGTGCGTGCCCGCGATGGATGTGAGAGAGTTCGTGCGCGACCACGAACGCCATCTGATGGGTCTGCCCACGACAGAAATCTACCAAACTCTCCGCGAGGACGATTGTCTTGTGAGAGAGCGCCAGCGCGTTGAACGGCATCCCGGACAGCACCCGGCATACGACCTGGCGCTGGATACCGTTGTAATGCCGCAACCGGTCGAGTAGCGGTTGCACGGCACCCGACCAGTCGGGCAGTTCAGGGTGTTCCTTGAGCATCCCCGCCAGCGCCTTCGACTCGGCTGCCGAATCGTCTCCAATCAAATTCCAGAGCAAACTGAGCATTCTCGCTCCAGTCGAGTCAGGCGTGTTTCTTACCCCGCCTGGCGGATACGCAAATCTTCGCACGCGGCATGACCGGCTCCGTGTTGGAGCCGGTTATTGTACCACACCAGACTTACCGCTTCCCTGTGCGCTTCCAGAACGCGACCGTCGCTTCCTCAAGCGACGCGACCGGTTGCTCGCCTGTCTGTTGCGCCGCGAGCGTGGCTGTTCGAGCTTTGAACCACTTCTTGAACCGCTTCTTTCGGCGGTACTGCGTCGTGGGGATGAATCGCGCGTTGGACTGCACGCGGATATCCCACCAGACGCCCCGTTGAATCAGTAACTTCTTGAACCGCCGAAGTGCCTGCCCGATTGGTTCACGGTCGTGAACCCGCATCCGAAGACTCATCATCGTGCGTCTTGTACGGCTGACGCGATGCCGGTTGAAAGGAGCCGCATGCGGCTCGAAAGGTTTGAACGCTCGGAATATTAGCCGCGCCGCGGTTCGTGTCAACACATCACGTCACGAAACGCGAAAGGCCTGCCGGCGATTCCGCCGACAAACCTCTGTCTTTCACTCGCACATCGCTTCAGCGAATCCACGGGATGAAGACGTTCGTCACTCCGGGGCGGCTGATGACGCCGGTCGCGGGGTTCAGGAACGTGTTGTGTTCCGGGTCGTAGTACAACCCGGTGCCGGGAGAGTACGCGCCGGTGAACGTCGGCAGGCCGCTGCCGGGGACGCGGTAGAAGGTGCTCCCGTCCGCGGTGCGAGCGATCCCGCTCAGAGGGCGGTATATCAGACCCGATGTCGGGTTCACTTGCAGGTCCGGCCCGCGGTAGAACAACTGACCCGGTTGTCGGAACGCGACCGGCGGCGTGTAGGTCGTGAACGGCCCGAATCCCGTTTGCGGCGCAACCGGGTTGTTCACGAATGGGTTATTGCGTGGACCCAGTGCGAACGGGTTGTTCACGAACGGATTGTTCGGCGGGAACAACGGGTTGAGGACCGGCTGGTTCGCGTGTGGGTTGAACGGCACAACGCGGGTCTGGTTCATGTACGGGTTGTTCAACGCCGGATTGTAAAACGGGCCGGGGTTGTAGACCGGTCGGTTGAGTTGCCACGCCGGGATGCCCGGCAGCGTGTTGATCTGCGGGTACGTGATGATCGGCGCCTTCGGCTGCTGTGCTTCGGCCCGCGACGCAAGCGCGACGACCGCGAGGACTGCGAATGTGGGTAATGACCAGTTCAGAGGAGTCATGGCGGTCCTTTCGGTACAACTCTTCCGGTGTTTCAACGTGGAACTGGCGTCGGACGGTTGTAACGCGACGCAGCTAATTCGCCGCTCGGGGCATCGCGGGTACTTGCCCAACAGTACGCCTGACCGCGATCTCTTATCAGCGAACGCCCGGTTCGGTCCGACTTGCGCGGCGGAACAGGAACAGTTTCACGAATCCGAATGCAACGAGGCCTGGCCCCTCGCCCACCACCCACCAGAGTGGCAAGTTCGCTTCCAAATCCGCGAACAACAACCCGCAACCCAGCGCGATGTGCAACCAGGCGAGGACTGATACGAGCGACCGGTATTGTGTCCATCGCACCGTGATCGCGAATACGATCGCCCCGTGCATCGCATACACGAGTGACAGCGATCGCGCCATGTACCGCGTGATGGGCGAATCGGGGAGCGGGCCCAGCCCCAGCCAGTCGCGGTGGATTGCGTCCATACACCCAACTGGGAGGAACGCGAACGGCACCGCGCATAATACGACGATCGCGTCGAGACGCATCAGGAGCCACAGCGATCGGTCAGCGGACATGCGAACTCTCCCAAACGTCGGTACGCCTCTCCGTCGCCAAGACCACACCTACCCGACGACTGGGCCGGCGCAACACCACCGCCGAGGAGCACGGTCAAGAGCCAGTACACCCCGTGCCGAGGTGTGCAGGTTGGCATCGCCATCGCGGTCTCCACGCAGGGTGGGGTATGCGGCGAGTGTAGTTACCGGCGTTCCAGGTGGCCCGCCCGGAGGCCGATTCCACACACGTACGCGGTCCCGTGCTTGCCCAGAACTTTCGCGGGGCGTAAAGTCTGCGTTGCGTCCCGATTCACCACACGCATCCGCTTCCCCACACACAGAGGCATTCCGATGGGATTCGCGCAGACCGCCGACGAGAAGGGCAAACCCAAACACCGCCCGGGCAAGGGCAGTTACCACCAGATCGGCCTCGTTCGCGGGCAGTTCGGCGGTGTGGACGAGGCCGAGTGGATCAAGTTCATCGCGGACGCCGGGTTCGACGGCTGGGAAGAGGCGTCCTGGGAACTCGACCTGCGCCGCTGCGATACCGACGCCGGCGCGGCCGACTACGCGAAGGAACGTGTCGCACTCGCGAAGAAGCACAATCTCGAAATCTTCACCGTCGCGACACACCTTCAAGGGCAGGTGCTGGGCGACGAGCCGAGCGCCAAGACGCTCAACTTTTGCTCCGCGAAGGGCGAAGCCCGGCTCGCGTACAAGGCGTGGCGTGCCGCGGGCAACAACCCGCCGCGGACAGACCCGTTCTTCGTGCCGGATGAGGTAGGCAAACTGATGCACCAGGGGGCGCAGCGCGACCTTATGGCCGCTGCTCGATACGCCGGTCACCTCTCCAAACTCCAGAACCGGCGAGTCGCTCTCCCGGGGTTCGTCGGGAGTCCGGCGCACTGCTGGAGCCACTGGTTCTTGTTCCCGTGGCTGCCTGGCGAGATGGACGGGCACACCATTCCCGACGTGTATCAAGTGTCTCTGGAGTTACTCGTCGAGCGGTTCGGCCCGCTGTGGTCGCTTTGCAAAGAGTACGGCATCACCTACGACCTGGAGTGCCACCCGTCCGAGCGCGCGATGGGCGACCTCGAAAGCGCGAACGACTACATCAAGCACCTCGGCAAGGCCGGGTTTGGTTCCGACGTGGTCGGGTTCAACCTCGATGGTTCGCACATGGAATGGCAGAACGTGTCGGTGATCCAGTTCATCCGCGAGTTCCCGGAGTACATCCACTGCGCGCACGTGAAGGGCGTGCAAGTCGAACACGAACATTGCCGTGGCGGGCGCCTGGGCGGACACCGGCCGATGGGTCACTGGACGAACGGGTGGAAGTTCGTCACCGCCGGGACAAGTCGCGACGCCAACAGCCTGGAAGAGATCTTCATCGAGTTGAACCGCGTGGGCTTCGAGGGCGCGGTGTCGATCGAGTGGGAGGACAACGACGCGGACAAATTCGCCGGGGCGAAGGCGGCGCTGGCGAACTGCCGCAAGGCTGACCTGCCGCCGAGTTGGGGCAAGCACGACGACGCGCTCAAGGGTTGACCCGCGACCCGCACGCACCCGTTCGCTGTGGCGGATGTGTGTGGTAAAGTGGTGCCAGTTCCACTGAGGAGCGGCGCGTAACGTGAACGGAATAGTCTCGGCGAGCCGGAGCTTGTGTTTTTTCTGACAACTCACGCCGAGTTCGCCCGTGCCCACCGAAGCCGCGCTGCTCGCTGCGATCATCGCGGATCCAGACGACGATACCACACGACTCGTCGACGCCGACCTCCTCGAGGAAGAAGGCGACGAAGTGCGAATCGCGCGTGCGCAATTCATCCGCGCGCAGGTCGAACTCGCGCGCCCAGTGCAGAAAGGAGAAGCAACCCGTCGACGCGAAGCTGCGTGCGTCCGAGAAGAAACTGAGTGCTCGCTTTGGGCGCAAGGTCGAGTTCGGCCGCGTGTGAACCCGGGGACGTGTCACTTTTTCAACGGGAATCGCTCGATCTTGCATTTCGGAAACGCCTGCTACAACTGCCCTGCTACAGCCTGCGTTACCGTTGTTCTCACACGTATCAATGTCCGACTCTCAAGGCGCGGCCGAAATCGACCAGTCCTTGCGCTGGCGGCTGCTGGGAATGTTCAGCATCTTGCGGTACTTGGTCACCGTACGCCGGGCCACGGGGTAGCCGTCGGCCTTCAGCAGTGTGACGAGTTCCTCATCCGACAACGGACTCGACTTGTCCTCGTTCGAAACTAGCTCAAGCAACTTCTGCTTCATCACCTCGTAGGCAACATCCTCGCCAGTCTGGTTGTTCGCCTTCCCGCCGCCGAAGAACCGCTTCAGTGGGAACACCCCGCGGGGCGTCTGCACCCACTTGTCGTCCACAGCCCGGCTAACGGTCGTCACGTGAACCTTCACCTGATCCGCGATCTGCTGCATCTTGAGAGGCTGGATGTGTTCAGGTCCGAAATCGAGGAACGCCCGCTGGTGGTCGATGATCGCTTTCGTCACCCTCATCAGAGTGTTGCGACGCTGCTCCACCGCCGACACGAGCCATTCGGCCGACTGCAACTTCTGCTGCAATTTTTTCTGTACGTCGTCCGCCAAATCCTGCCGCTTGCACAGATCGAAGATGCGCTTGGTCACACGAATACGAGGCACCCACTCGTCGGTGAGGCGCACAGTGTAATCGTTGTCGTCAGCACGCTCCACGATCACATCGGGCATCACGTATTGGGTTCCCGAATCGGAGAACTTCAAGCCCGGCTTCGGGTCGAGGTGGTGGATCGCTGCAATCGCATCCTGGATGGTTTGGATGTCGAATCGCGTGGCCTTCTGGATCACGGGAATGCGGTTGTAGGCCACGTCTTCGAGGTGGTCGCGGATCAGGACTCGCAGCGCGTCCCCACGCGGTGCTTCCGGGGGCACCTGCATCAACAGGCATTCCTTGAGGTCGCGTGCGCCGACGCCGGGGGGTTCGAGCTTCTGGACGACGTGAACGAGCGTATCTTCGACATCATCCGCAGTTGTGGACTGGTCATAAAGCGATGCAATCTCTTCGAGAGTGACGGTGCGGAACGTGTCTTTTTCGTCGTCCTCGCTGGCCCGCTCGCGGGCGCCGAGGTACCCGGTGCGGTCCACGAAACTACAGATGTGGCGAGCGAGTTGGCGCACGTCCTCTTCGAGTTCCAACTCACCGAGTTGGTCCGCGAGATGGTCCTGAAGCGACGGCGGACGGTCCGGCATGTTCGCCATCGCTTCGAGCTTCCGGTCGCCCTGTTCTTCCAGCGACGCGCGGCTGCCGCGATGTTCCTCGTTGAAGTGGTCGTCCCAGTCGCGATTGAGTTCTTCGAGCCGCTTGAACTCAAGATCGCCAGTCTCGTCATGCTTCAATGGCGCGTCGGGGTTGAACTCGGTCGGTGCAACTTCGGCGGTCTCGCCGAGTGTCTCCTCCAACTCCAGGAACGGGTTCTCCTGTAGCGATTCCTCGATCTTCGCCTGAAGCTCGGTGATGGATAACTGGAGGACCTCCATGGACTGGATCATACGCGGCGCCAGGACGTGCTCTTGCCGTATCCGGATGTCGATTCGCATTCCAAGACCGCTCATCGGATGCCTTTCAAAAAGCAGTCGCGGGTCCTCTGCGGGGGATCAGTGGGCGTGCCCGTCGCGACCCGATCCTTAACTCACCCGAACTCTCACTTCTGGATACCCTCTCGCGGTCCGCGCCTCGCGCGGATTCTCGCGCTTATCTGCTTAAAACGTTCGTCGCCCGTCGAGTGCCTCAGCCAGCATCTGCGCGTTCGCAAGTTCCAGAGAACTTCCGCTTGGTAAGCCGCGAGCCAATCGCGTGACCGCGACGCCGGTCGGGGCCAACGCTGTGGAGGCGAACAACGCGGTTCCATCGCCTTCGAGCGTCGGACTGGTCGCGAGAATCACCTCGCGCACCCCACCGCGGCGCACTCGGTTCACGAGCGCCGTGAAGGTTAACCGCTCCGGTCCCATCCCGTCGAGCGGAGCGAGTCGCCCGCCGAGCACGTGGTACAACCCGCGAAAGTTCCCTGCGCGCTCAAAGGAGTTCACGTCACGAGGTGTTTCGACCACGCACAGCAATCCCGCATCACGCTTCGGGTCGCCACAGACCGGGCACAATTCGCCGTCGGTCAGGTTGAAGCACTCCGGGCACAGGTGAACCTTGTCCGCTACAGCTCGCAACGCGTCCGCGAGTTCGGTCGCGTGCCGCCGGTCACCGGACAGCAGGAAGTGCGCGATGCGCTCCGCGCTCTTCGGCCCGATGCCGGGGAGTTTCGTCAACTCCTCCAGAAGTTCCGCAATTACTCCCACCGGTTCTGACACGGTCTCTGTCTCCGGATTCAGAACGGGATCGGGTCGATTTTGAAAACCCTCTGCGGCATCACGTCGCCCCTTTCTTCGGGGTGTTCGCGTGCCACACCAGAGACTACGTCGTTCCGGTCGAAAAGCGACCCGGTTGCTTCAGTTCGCGCCCGGCGACGAGCATCTCGTCGCTGGTCGGTTTGGTTTCATCGGCCTGAATCGTACACCGAAGACCGCGGGGTAGGCCAATGAACGCGAGCGTGAGCGAAACTCAGCCCATTCCGGGGAACCCACCGCCACCGAGCATTCCAGGCGGCAGCCCGATGTTAGCGGCCATCTTCGCGCTCTCTTCGGCGAGTAGTGCCCGCACCTTCGCCAGCGCCTGATTCGTAGCGGCGGCAACGAGGTCTTCGAGCATCTCGCGGTCGTTGAGTTTCATCGCGTCTTCGGAAATGCGGACGCTTAACACCTCCATGCGTCCGTTCACTTTCGTTGTGACGTAACCGGCGCCCGACGACGCCTCCGCAGTGATCTGCCCGACCTGGGCCTGATACTTCTGAATCTCTTCTTGAATCTTCCCCTGGTTCCCCAGAAGGCTCAGCATCGACCCGAGTCCTTTGAACATGGCGGTCAGCCCTCGTCAGCGGTGTCCGAATCGTCATCCGTTGTCGCGGCCGGTTTTGGCGGCGCGTTCGGGTTGAAGTCGTCGTCTACGTGCCAAATCTGCGCCCCGAATACCTCGTTCGCCTTCTTGAACATCGGGAGCGAAGCGATCGATCGCTTCACCTCCGTCGGCGCTGGCGCGGCAGCACTCGGGTGTGCTGCGATTGCTGGCTTAGCAGTTGCGGAGCGGTCCGTTTCGAACCTCACACTCACCGATTGACCGGTCACGTGCTTGATCGCGTTCACGAATCGCAGCGTGTTGGCCTCGTTCTCGCACTCCTTGCGTGAGTCACTATAGCCAACTGGGAAACGGATTACTAGTGAATTTGGCCCGAAAATTGCTTGTGAACTGGTGAAACGAAGGTGATTTGCGAGGATCGGGAATTTCTCCGCTGCGTATCGCAGGAAACGTCCCCACACGTCTGGCAGTGTCGCTTCACTCAACGGAGTTGTTGATAAATCCGCAGTTTCTGAACCATTTTCACTCGACTTAACCGTCAGCGGGCCGTTTTTTTTTGCAGTGTTGGGCGTCGGATTCGCGATTGTTGGGAGAGCGCGTGGCGGAGTTGCGGTGCCAGCTTCCGCGACACGGGCTGCAACAAGTACACCCGGTCGCGTGGCGAGTTGCAAGAGTTGCCCGACCGAAATGAGGTCGGGGAGGCGGCACAACCGGACCACGGCCATCTCGAGGAGCACCTGCACATGCGCGCTGCCGCGCATCCGTGACTTCGTCGCGGTCAACACCTCAAGCCCCGCGAGAATCGTGTCGAGCGTGAGACCAGACGCCTGCGTCTTCACCGCTTCGAACTGGTTCGGTGAAACGGGAAGTTCGCGAACGTCTGGCCCGCCGCAACTCACGAGCATTATTGCACGCCAGTATTCCACGAGTTGATCGACGAGTTCCGTTATCTGAAGCCCCTGGTCTACCCACGTGGCGATCAGGTCAAGGGCTACCTTCGCGTCGCCCGCGAGAATCGCTGTTGTCAACTCGATCACGCGATCGTCGCCAGCGGTGCCGAGGACCGCGCTCACCTGCTCCGCGGTGAGTTTGCCGGGTGCCGACGCGAGTAGTTGGTCGAGGAGTGATTGGGAGTCGCGCATGGAGCCTGCGGCGCGGCGTGCGACGAGCCGGAGCGCGTCGTCGTCGGCGGGGTGGCCTTCACGCTCCACGATGCGCTTGAGTTGGTCGAAGATTTTCCCCGGCCCGACGTGCGCGAAGTCGAACCGCTGACACCGCGACAGGATCGTGATCGGGATTTTCTGTACTTCCGTGGTCGCGAGGATGAACTTCACGTGTTCGGGTGGTTCCTCCATCGTTTTCAGGAGCGCGTTGAACGCACCCGGTGAGAGCATGTGAACTTCGTCGATGATGTAAACCTTGTAGCGCCCGCGGGTAGGTCGGAACCCGACGTTCTGGCGCAGGTCGCGTGCTTCGTCGATGCGGCCGTTGCTCGCACCGTCAATCTCGGCCACGTCCACATCGTCGCCGGTCATAACTGCGAGGCAACTGTCGCACAAGTCGCACGGTGTCGGGGTAGGCCCCTTCACGCAGTTGAGCGCCTTCGCCAGAATGCGCGCGGCACTGGTCTTTCCAACGCCCCGGGCGCCGGTGAACAGGTACGCGTGCGCGACGCGGCCGGACTGGAGCGCGTTGACCAGTGAATTCGCGACATGCTCCTGCCCAATCAGGTCCGCGAACTGTTGCGGCCGGTACCGCCGCGCGACGACCGTATACGCGGGCGCGTTTGGTCGCGCGGGATTGGGCGTCGGTTTTGACTTCGCCATCGGCACATCCTGTCGGTTGACTTCTCAACCCTGAATCTACACGGAACCGGCGTTGCGAACAATCGCGGTGGTGGTGCGGGGTTGCCGACGCGTGCGGAATCGCTTCACTTAGTAGATGCAGACCAGCGTGAAGGAACCCGGGATGCCCTCGAACGCAGCCGAACTGACGCCGACCGATCACGCCACACCGGGCGTCAAGTCCGCGAAGTCGCGGAAACGGGAATGGGCGCCCCGGATCTGGGAAGGCGCCGACGTCTTCACTTGGCTGCGTATGCTCAAGGACAACGGGTACGCGGTGCAACCGGGGTACTGGTACATCGCGGCCATCATCTCGGTCAACTCCGTGATGAATACCGTGCTCCGGTGGACGCTCAACGGCTGGCACGGCGAGCGCGTTCGCGACACGGTCATTGAAAAGCAACCGGTGTTCGTGATCGGCCACTGGCGCACTGGCACGACGCTCCTGCACGAACTGTTGATCCGCGATCCGCGGTTCGGCTACCCGGATATGCAGGACTGCTTCAACCCGCACCACGCGCTGCTCACCAATCACTTCTTCAAGCGATACGCTCGGTGGATGCTGCCGGACAAGCGGCCGATGGACAATATGCCGTTCGGTTGGGAACGTCCGCAGGAAGACGAGTTCGCACTGGCGTTGTTGGGAGTGCCATCGACCTACACGGATTTCGCGTTCCCGAACCGGCCGCCAGTGCACCCCGGTGCGCTCGACCTGTCCGGCCTCACACCGGCGCGATTAGCGACGTGGAAGCGTGTATTCGTGCGGTTCCTGAAGGAGGTGACCGTTCGCACGGGGAAGCAACTCGTGCTGAAGTCGCCGCCCCACACGGCTCGCGTCCCGGTCTTGATGGAACTGTTCCCCGACGCGAAGTTCGTTCACATCGTCCGCGATCCGCGCGTTGTGTTTCCCTCGACGGTCAACCTGTGGAAGTCGATGGCTCGGCGCCACGGACTACAGACTCCGACGTTCACAGGCTTCGAGGAGAAGGTGATGCGAGAGTTCCGCATCATCTACGATCGGTTGGAGGAGGCACGCCCACTGTTCAAGCCGGGTCACTTCGCGGAACTGCGATACGAGGAACTGGTCCGCGACCCAGTCGGTGAACTGCGGAAAGTGTACGCCGCGCTGAACATTGACGGCTTCGAGGACGCGGCTCGTCCACGGATCGAGGAGTACCAGCAACAGACTGCGGATTACGAGACGAACAAGTATCAACTCACCGACGAGCAGCAAGCGCTAATCGAGGAGCAATGGGGCGACGTGATCCGCAGGTATGGGTACTGTACTTCGCGCGGTCTGGATTGAGACGATTTGACGAGCCAGAAGCGTAAGCTTTGAAGTTGCGCTCGCCTAAGCTCACGAGGAGTTGGCTTTTTGGTTTTCGCCCCGGAGGGGCGTTGGATGGTAGCCAGGGGTGCAGCGAGGCTCTGCGAGCGCAACCCCTGGAACCACACACGAAAATGGATCGAAGCCCCGTAGGGGCGGTGGAAACCTTCGCGTGAGGTTCCGTCGCCCCTCCGGGGCTTCTGGTTATTTTGTCTCACTCACCAGGGGTTGCGCTCACCTTCGGTTCGCTTCACCCCTGGCTACCATCCAACGCCCCTCCGGGGCGAAAACCAAATGCCAATTCTTCTTGCACACGCATCGAGCGCAACTTCAAAGTGCGTGAGCGACGGACAAGCGAGTCCGTCGCGTACGCTTCCGGCTCGTCAGACACGACTCGCCTCACTTCTGGCCGCGTGGAGTATAAAAGGCAACCTACCCCCTGCACTAAGGGGAAGGGGATCCATCAGCGGTGCGACTCGCGCCGCAGCTTCCGTTGTCGCGAACGCGAGCGTGCCGGCTCTTACTCCCCTCCCCTATAGGGAGGGGGTTGGGGTGTAGGTTACTCTTTCACTTCCACCACAAACTCGAACACGTGCTCCTTACCCATCTGAACTTCGCGCTCGAGGCCAGATAAATCCGGGCGCGCGAGCTTCGCGGGGAATAGTCCCGCAGCCGTCGCGGGCGGTGGTGACAGCGACACGCGATACCACCCCGCCGGGATCGCTTTCGATTTGTCAAGGAGAAGCAAGTACGAGCCGTCAGCGCCGGTTTCGGCGTACGCGGACTTGCCGCGTCCACCACGATCCGGGTTTGGCGTGAACACGACCAACCCGCCCGCGACCGGTTGCCCGTTAAGCGTGACCTTCCCGCGAACCGTCGCAGGTCCGTGGGGTGGTGCGTTCGTGCCGCAGCCGCTGGAAAGCGACATCGCCGCAAGGCCAACTGCCAGCGCCGCCACTGGAATCACGAGCCGAAACACCGTTTTCATGGCAAACCGTCCTCGACGCGAAACCACCCACATCTTGACATCGACGGAACCGACCCCGCCGGTTTAAAGTGTCCACTGTAGTACTCGCCTAACGCCTTCGAACCGAACGAATTACCCGCCACAGGGCACTTACCGCGTTAGCATTGACGCCCCGTAGGTCGTTGGGTATCTACGCTCGCCACGGCACCGAGGGGAACGTAGGCGGAAACGGTCCAAGGCGAGGATTCGTCGGACTTTGCCGCTTGCAACGCCCGCAGCGCGGGCCGGTGTTAGTACAGCCTGCGGGACCGGAACCCCGCGGCACCGGAGCAGACACAGAGGAGGACTGAGGAGTGAATCGCACGTTCATGTTCCTGTCGGCGGTGCTCGGCGTCGCGGGCACGGTGTTTCTCACCAGCTCGTCGTACGCACAGCCCCCGGTCGGCGCGCCGGCCGCGCCCCCGGCCACCCGGCCGACGATCGCGGTGTTCAACATGGCCGGGGTCATGCGCGACTTCGGCCAGGCGAAGTATCAGGTTCACCTGCTGAACTTCAAAAAGAACGAGCAGTCCAAGCAGTTGCTCGCCTGGCGTGGCGAGTACATCCAGCACCAGCAGGATCTCCAAAAGCGGTCGGACCACCCGGAGAAGGAAGCGAAGGTTCAGCGGATGCTCGCGCTGACGCGAGCTATCGAAGACGAGGACCGGAGGATCAACAAACTGCTCAACGACGACGCGAGCGCGATCATTTCGGACCTGTACGACAAGATCAAGACGGTGGTCGATAAGACGGCCGAGATGAACGGCTACCACATCGTGTTCGCGTATCCGGACGCGGTGACCGCGGAAGAGCTGAAAAGCCCGTACATCAAGGAACTCAAGTTGAAGCCGCCAGCGGCGCAACCGTTCTACGTCGCCCCTCACGCGGACATTACCGGTGTCGTCGTGAAGACCCTCAACGTCTGGTATGAACCAAAGGACGCGCAGGGCAACAAGGTGGATCTGACCAAACTCGACATTCCGAACTCGCCAACCGGCCTGCCCGTAACGAGTCCGGTGCCGGCCCCGAAGTAAGCAGTTCGGGTAAGGTGTTAAACCTGGGCCGGTCGCGACGCCGATAGAGGTGTCACGACCGGCCCGGAACGAATCTGAACTACTCGATTCGATTCGGAACGGTTACGCCAGGGAAGGCGGACATCGTGCGCGTCATTGGCTATCGACACCAACGGACACTCGCCGCGCCTGCGGCCATCGACGGCGTGGGCATCGTCACAGGGATACGCGTGCGCCTGCGGTTCCTGCCAGCGGAACCGGACACCGGCCTCGTGTTCCGGCGCACCGACCTGCCGGACGCGCCGACAATCCCGGCCCGCACCTCCCGCGTGAGCGGCACGCAGCGCAGAACCACCCTCGGCTCGGAACACGCCGGTATCACGCTCGTCGAACACGTGCTTGCGGCGCTCGCGGGCCTCCGCATCGACAACTGCGTGGTAGAACTCGACGGCCCCGAACCGCCCGGCCTCGACGGGTCGGCCGCGGGCTTCGTTTCATCGCTCTTCGCCGCCGGAATCGTGAACCAGGATGCCCGTCGACCGATCTACGGCGTTGAGAAGTCGATCATCGTTCGCACGCCTGGCGCCACGCTCGGTCTGCATCCGGGGAACGATGCCGAATTGCGGGTGACCTACCGACTCGACTACGGTCCTGGCGCGCCGATCTTGCCGCAGGCGCACACGCTCACCGTAACTCCCGAAACGTTCGCACGCGACCTTTCGCAGTGCCGCACGTTCCTGACCGAAACCGAGGCGCAGGCGATTCACGCCGAAGGCGTCGGTCGGCACCTCACGAGCGCGGACCTGCTCGTGTTCGGACGCAACGGGCCGATCGACAACGTTGTGCGGTACGCCGACGAACCGGCCCGGCACAAGATTCTCGACCTGATCGGCGACCTCGCGCTGTGCGGGTTCGATATCGCGGGCCACGTGATCGCGTACCGAAGTGGGCACGCCCTCAATGTGGAACTCGCCCGCACGCTTGCCTCCTTGACGTGTCTCAAGTCGGAGTGTCGTCAGGTCGCCAGGGCCGCGAAGTGGGCGGCCTGACTTCACGACTGGTGACTCTGAGCAGACTTTCGACCGAGACTTTACGACTTGAGACCGAAATTATGGACCGTTTGCGTATGGCGGTGATCGGCGTCGGGCATCTGGGACAGCACCACGCGCGCATCCTCGCGAGCCTGCCAGAGGTGGAGTTGGTCGGCGTGGTGGACGCAAACCCGGAACAGGCCCGCGCGATCGCAGCAAAACTCGGCACCACCCCTTACGACTGCTTCGAGCCGCTCCTCGACAAGGTCGAAGCGGTCAGCGTTGTCACGCCCACGATTCACCACCACGCGGTCGCGTCTGCGTTTCTGAAGGCTGGCGTGCCCGTGCTGGTCGAGAAGCCGGTGTGCCGCACGGTCGCGGAAGCGGACGAACTCATCGCGCTTGCTGACAAGGCGAACGTGCCGTTGCAGGTCGGCCATATCGAGCGGTTCAACCCGGCGTTCGAGGAACTCGTGAAGCGGCCGATCCGCGCGAAGTTCGTGGAAGCGGAACGACATGGCCCGTTCACCGGGCGCTCGGTGGACATCGGCGCAGTCCTCGACCTGATGATTCACGACCTCGACCTGTTGCTCGCGCTCGTCGGCGGCAAGGTGATGCGTGTCTCCGCGGTGGGCGCGGTGGTGTTCGGTGGACACGAGGACATGGTGAACGCGCGCCTGGAGTTCGAGAACGGGTGCATCGCGCACGTGACCGCGAGCCGAATCACCAAGCACCCGAAGCGCCGGCTCCGCATCTGGGCACCGGAGGGCTACGCGGGCATCGACTTCGTGACGCGAAAGCTCACTCTGGTTCAACAGAGCGAAGAGGTGCGGCGCTACGGACTGCGTGCCGACGAGATGGACGCCGCCGCGAAAGCGCGTCTGAAGGACGAGGTGTTCGGCCGCTACTTGCAGGTGCTGAACCTGGACGCCGATCGCAAGCAGGACCAACTCACGGCGGAACTGAAGCACTTCATTGACTGCGTGCGAACCGGCAGCACGCCGCGCGTGACCGGGGTCGATGGTCGCGCCGCGCTCGAACTCGCGGAGCGAGTTCTGGACGCGTTGCGCGTTCACCCGTGGGAAGGCACGCCGGCCGGTCCGCACGGCCCCGGCGGACTGCCCACGCCCGCTGGCTTCCTCTTCCCACCGATCCAGATCGCGCGCCCCGAAGCGGCGTAGCGTGGGTAGCCGCTTGCGGTGTCGCGACCGCTACGCCGCAAGCGGCTGTACACACTTACTTCTTCAATTTGCGGTATTTCGCGACGTTCGAGCCGTCGAAGATCGCCTTCGGGTCGTTCTTGTCGAGGTACTTCGCGAGCCAGCCGGCCGGAGTCTCGTAGAACTCGGTGCCCTTCGAGATCGCGACCTTCGCGTCGGTCATTAACTGTTTCACCACCTTCTGGCTCCCGGCGTCGATGGTGAGTTTGTCGCCGTCGATCGTGTAGCGGAAGAGATAAAACCACTTCGCGGGTTCCTTCTGCCACTTGGCAAACTCGCCCACGGTATCGAACTGTTTGAGGTCGCCTTTTTTGGTGAGGATGACGTTCGCGTATGTGCTCTTGGCGATTGTCGTGGTGTAGAACCAAACCGCTTCCTTCGGGTCGTCGTTCCCCCCTGCCCGTATTAGCCCCTTCGGATTGCCCTTCACTTCAGGCACTGTGATCCGCAGGTCCCCTCCTTTGTCCGTAAGTGCCCAATCCCCAATCAGGTTCTTGTCCGGTTCGGCCTTCTCGATGTCGCTGAGCGGTTCCGTGACTGGCACGCAGCCGGTCCCGAACGCTACGAAGGCGGCCAGAATCGCGTATCGCATGGCATCACTCCTGACGTGTCACTTCATCGTAACGCGGGGCGGGGCCAACGCGAGCGGGATTCGCACGCGGGAATTGGTAAAATGCCGGTTCGCGACCCTTCACCGCACCCGGAGTTGAACCCGTGGCCGACGACCGCTTCACGGACTACCTGAACAAGTTCTCCGCCGACCGCGTCGCGATGCTTGAACAACTCCGACACGTGGTGGTCGGTCAGAGCGAGGTCATCGAGCAGGTACTCGCCGCGATCTTCACCCGCGGGCACTGCCTCCTGGTCGGCGTCCCCGGTCTCGCGAAAACGCTGCTGGTCAGCTCCATCGCGCAGATTCTGAGTGTCGCGTTCAAGCGGGTGCAGTTCACGCCCGACCTGATGCCGTCGGACATCACCGGCACGACGATCCTCGACGAAACGGCCGACGGGAAGCGCGAATTCCGGTTCGTTCGCGGGCCGATCTTCTCGAACATCGTGCTCGCGGACGAAATCAACCGCACCCCACCTAAGACGCAAGCCGCGTTGCTCGAAGCAATGCAAGAACGGCAGGTGACCGCGGGCCAGGAGACGATGAAGTTGCCCGACCCGTTCTTCGTGATCGCGACCCAGAACC
>SXGR01486996.1_pt1 | contig 24641 bp, 25 predicted proteins | sample 3174711 | NCBI WGS metagenome assembly SXGR01 (sample SAMN11356860, study PRJNA531348) | freshwater metagenome | isolation source: freshwater sample F1-60 | place: China: Fuxian Lake, Yuxi | collected 2017-12-25
TCACCAAGCCGTTCAGCGCGGGGGAGTTGCTGGCGCGCATGCGGGTGGCCTTACGCCATGCCGCCAAACCGCCGGGAGAGGAGGGGGAGCCCAGCTTTGAAACCGGGAATCTGCGCGTGGACCTCCTGCGCCGGCAGGTGTTTGTCAACGACAAGGAGGTCCATCTCACGCTCATCGAGTACAAACTCCTGACGACGCTGATCCGGCATGCGGGCAAGGTCCTGACACACCGGCAACTATTGAAGGAGGTCTGGGGGCCGCTGCACGTGGACGAAGCCCATTATGTGCGGGTCTATATGCGGCAGCTTCGCAACAAGCTGGAAGACAATCCGGCCCGACCGCAACTGTTGCTGACGGAACTCGGCGTCGGTTATCGTCTTCGTGCCGAGTAGTCCCAAAGTCGTCAAGTCAGAAAGTCTTCAAGCCGCGGGTGCACCGTCTGAGACGGTCCGGCTTTACAGACTTTCCAGACTTTTCAACTTGACTGTTAGGGTGAATCGAAGGTCCAGAGGGCGCCGAAGAGCAGCAGGTGCTGGCCCGGCGTGAGCATCGGCTGGCCATTGGCAAAGTTTCCGTTCTTAAAGAAGCCGCCCTGGGGACCGGTGGACTCGTCATACCGGTACTCCGCCCGGAGCGTCGTGTTCGTCCATGCGTAAGGAATCTTGTATTCCACCGTGTTGGTGATGGCCTTGACCAGCTGCTGGTTGCCGGTCCATCGCCCGTTCCGGTCCCAGTAAAACTCCGGCCGCACGGCCAGGCTCCAGGGCCCGGCCACGTGCCATCGCGTAAACAGCGCCCCTCCGGTCACGAAGGCGCGGGGACTTCCCGGTTGTCCCGCGATGTTCTCAGTCCCAAAGTCGTAGGACAGCGCGATGGTGACGTCGTCGCCCTTCCATTCGGTGATCCAGTTCGAGTACAACCGCCAGAACTCCATGGACGTATTGGCCTGAGCCGGGCCGTAATAGATCGTTTCCGTCACTGTCACCCGCGACGTCGCCTTCCATGACATTTGCCCCCCGTAACTGGGCTGATCGTTGGCATGGGCCAAATGAAAGTACCCGTTGATGACGAAGGCCGTCGCGGTCAGGTTCTCGTTGATCGGATAACGGGCGTTGACGCCGAACATCATGTAGGGGGTGTTGTCCGCGATCCAGGACCTGGTGTAATTGAAGTTGTCCTTGGCGTAGAGCGACTCAAATCCGATCAGGCTGTTGAACAGTCCCGCCGTGATCGTCAGGTCTTTCCCGCCGACCGGAGCCAGGTAGGAGACGTTGGCGCGGGAAAAGTGGCGCAGCGTGTCGGCCCCGGCGACCTTCGGCTCCCCCTGCAGGAAGGCGAACTCCTTGGTGTCGTAGCCTCCCTGGCCCCCGAACTCCATGCCCCAACGAGAGTCGGTTGTCGCATCCTTGCGCACATAGACCAATCCCATATTCGGGGTCAACTCGTTCACCCGATTGGTCGTGCTCCGGCTGCGCCACAGGTGGTTTTTGGGGAAGTTAAAGTCGACGTCGTAGCTCAAATCGACATAGGCGCCATAGTGCCAGAGGGGAGGGGCGGCCTGCGCACTCTCTGAAGCGGGCGGCGGCCCACCGGCGGCCCCGCCAAGTGGCTCCTCGGCCGCGACCGGCGCGGCCAGCAAGCAAGCGAGCAGCAACGTCGTCCGGCTCAATCGGACCGTGAACCCTGCCATAAAGTAGTCACCCCTCCTTCCTGCAACCCCGCTCTGATAGCACAACTCGAACCAAGATGGCGAATCGGCACGCAGGCTATCGCCGGTCTCCCCCCTCGGCGCTTGTGTCCATCATCCACAGGCACAGCACTCCCAGAATCAGCACCCATACGATCAAAGCCATGACGCACCTCCTATGCATAAGCGGCCGCGGCGGCAGAACCATGCTCATGCATACATGTCGGTGCAGGTTACGCGATGACGTATCAAAACAGGGGCAAAACGGCTCAGGAATGTATTAAAACGATGTAAAAGTCCCGGGCGGATCATATGAAAGCGAGGGGGCAACGAGCCGGAAAACGGTCTCAAGACCAGGATCGGTCGCCGGGCATTTGATTCTTGAGAAAAGCGCTGCTAGGCTGGTCTCAGTGTGAGGGCAGCTATGAGCACCCAGACCCCATCAGCAGCACACCCCTACGGACATGCCGAGTTCGTCAAAGCCCTGCAACACGAAACTATCTCCTGCCACACCTCCGGCTGCGCCGGGCCGCTCGACGTGACCGACCTGTCCCAGGTGAAGGACCGGATCAAGACGTTCAACCTCCGATGCCCGCACTGTGGATGGGAGGGGCAACTCAGAGGGCACGAGACTCTGACGCCTCCGTGGGACGACGCCTCGCTCCTGCTCATGGCGGACGAGCATCTGATGCACCAGCAACCGATCTGCCCGTTCGACGATACCCCGGTGGTGTTCACATCATTGCCGAATCCCAGACGGCGGGCCCGGTATCGGCTGTCCTGTTTTTATTGCGGCCGGCAAGCTGAAATGGCTTGGCCTCCGGCTGAGTCCAGGCGGTAGCACGAAGGCTGGAAAGGAAGCGCGGTCAGGTCTGTTGGGCCGGAACCGATTCGGGAGCGGGAGATTTGGAGTCGAGCAACGGCAAATGGGCGACGCGGTTCCGCCCCTCTCGCTTGGCCATATAGAGGGCCAAATCCGCCACTTTTAAGATTTGCGCGGGAGTCGGGTTCTCGGTTTTGTCGGGGAGGTAGGTTGTGAGGCCGATGCTCGTCGTCAGCTTGAGCGTGCGGGCCTCATTGCCGAATTGGAACTCTTCCACCGCCTCGCGCAGCCGTTCCGCGGCGGCAAGCGCCCCCTCCTTTTCCACGCGGGGCAGGATCCAGATGAACTCGTCGCCGCCCATCCGACCAGCCAGGTCATAACCGCGGCTTTGCACCGCGAGGATGGAGGCGTAGTCCTTCAAGACCCGGTCGCCCATATCATGGCCATAGGTGTCGTTCACATATTTGAAATGGTCCACGTCGATGACCGCGCAGGACAGAGGGGAGTCGAACCGCTTCGCTTCTTCCAACGCCCGGGACAAGGTGCCCAGCAAATGGCGACGGTTGGGCATCCCCGTCAATTCGTCGTGCATCGCATCGTGGGCCAGCTTTTCTCGATGCGCCCGCTCATGCTGGGCGAACTCGGCCAACGCGCCGTAGAAGAGCGTCATGACCAGCAAGAAAGGAAGTCGAATCAGGAGCGTGCCGACCGGCATGGGCCTGTGTTGGGTCATGTACAAAAAGACGCTGTAGCCGAAATAGGCGGCGCAGGTGATGGAGGCCAGGATCAAGGCCCGCCTCAGGTTCCCTGCGGCGCCCGCGATCATAATGATCCCGAAATACACGACAAAAATGTCGGTGCCGCTCGTTCCCGTGACATACAACATGGCCGGCACGAGAAGGGTGTCGACAATCACCAGAATGGCCGGAATCGGACCGGGGGAAATGAGCTTCGGCAGACCGTAGAGCAGAAGGGCGTTGCCGGCGAGCAACGCCAGAATCAGAAGGATGCCATCACTGGCTTCGAGGGCGGATTCGGCGGTGACGACGTGCGCCGACAGGACCACCACCACTAGCCACTGCATGATGGGAATCGGCTTGACGAATTTCTCGAGGGCTTCGGCCATTGTCCGTCGCCTCCCAAAGATTGGCAGGCATTGTGTACCGGGCGCGAAAGCTTTGTCAACGTGTTTGACGCCAGGCACGACCGCAGGAATACGAACAAGTGTCTCATGAGACACTTGCGCATGAGTACGTAACAATGGAGCAGGATTCCGTTCCGCTCATTATCTGTTTCGGCGACAGCCTGACGGCTGGCTACCAGTCGCCGACCATGGCCTGCCCGCAGCTAGTGGAGGCACCCTACGGCCGCTTCCTTCAAGATCGATTGTGCGGAAAGGCCAAGGTTGCCGTGACCGGCCTATGCGGGGAAACGACGGGCGACATGGTCATACGTTTCCGGCGGGACGTGGCATCTCACCGGCCGGCCTGGGTTGTTATCTTGGGCGGGACCAACGACCTGGGGTGGAATGCCGCGCCGTCCGAGATCATGGCCAATCTGGTTCAGATATACGACCAAGCGCTGAACCGGGGCATCCAGCCGGTTGCGATCACCGTTCCCTCCATTCGCGTGGGAGGGGGCCCCGAAGAGGCCCTTCCCGGGGCTACCGACTCAGGCCTTCTCGGGGAAGAACGACGATGGCTGGCGGATCACATCGAGCGCCGTCGGATCTTGAACCGGCTCATCATGGGCTATTGTGCCGAAAAGGGACTGGCCTGCGTCGATCTGTTCACCGACACGGCGGAGCCGGACACCGGGCAGCTCGCCGCTCGCTATTCCAACGACGGGCTGCACCTGACGACCGAGGGATACGAACGCCTGGCGGTACTTTTGTACGAACAAGTTTTTGCCGCCGCCTGCCGATGAGGGGCTGATGATTCGCGACGTTCGTGACGACGAATTCGACCGGGTCGTGGAAGGGGCCGGCCGGCCGGTCCTGGTTGAATTTTGGCAACCAGGCTGCGCGGGCTGTCTGGCCTTGCTGGGCGAGCTGGAACAAGTTCACGTCGAGGCGGGGCATCGCCTTGTCATCCTGAAGATGAACGTGCAGGAAAACTATCAGATCCCGGCCGAACTGGAGATTTCGTCGTTGCCCGCTCTGGCCCTGTACCGGCACGGGCAGTTCGAGCGGTTCATCGGGGGACTGGGGAAAAAGGACGCCATCCTGAAGCAGTTACAAGAAGTGTTGAATGATGAATGCTAAACGAAAACGATCAGCTCAGAAATTCATCGTTTAGCATTCATCCTTCTGCATTTCTACAAAATTCTCCAAGTCCGCCCGTCGCTCTGGATCAAGCGATCGGCTTCGACCGGCCCCCAGCTTCCAGCCGGATATTCAGGCAACCACCGGACCCCTTGGGTCTTCCAGCCTTCCAAAATTCCGGTCACCCAGGCCCAAGAGACCTCCACCGCGTCCCGGCGCATGAAGCGTGACGCATCGCCGGTCATGACGTCCAGCAGCAGCCGTTCGTAGGCTTCCGGTGACGGCGTTCCGAACACTTCGCTATACTTGAAGCTCATGTCCACCGGATGGGTCTCGGATCTGGTTCCAGGTACACGCGACATGAGACTCAGGGAGAGCCCCTCTTCCGGCTGAATCCGGAGGGTCAAGAGGTTCGGTGCTTGTGGCGTGCCAGGGTCGGCATTGAAGAGAACCCTTGGAATTTCCTTGAACTGCACCGCGATCTCGCTGGCCCGCTTGGGCAAGGCCTTGCCGGTTCTTAGATAGAATGGCACGCCAGCCCAACGCCAATTCTCCACGAAGCACTTGATCGCCACATAGGTCTCGATCAGGGATTCCGGAGAGACGCCGGCTTCCCGGCGGTAGCCGGGAACGTCTTTGCCGTGGGCCTTGCCCTGGCTGTATTGGGCGCGCACGGTAACACGCTCCACATCCTTGCCCAGGATAGGCCGCAGACAGTGCAAGACCTCGATTTTGGAGTCACGGACTACGTCTGGGTCGAGCGAATGGGGCGGCTCCATGGCAACTAGGCAGAGCAACTGAAGCAGATGGTTTTGCACCATGTCGCGCAGCGCACCCGACTCCTCGTAATAGGTGGCCCTGGTGCCGACGCCTTCCGCCTCACTGACCGTGATCTGCACATGGTCGATGTACTTGTGGTTCCAGATAGGCTCGAAGATGCTGTTCGCAAAACGCAGGACCATGAGGTTCTGGACCGTCTCCTTGCCAAGATAATGGTCGATGCGGAAGGTCTGTGATTCGTCGAATACCTTCCCGATCGTGTTGTTGATCGTTCGCGCCGACTCCAGGTCCCGGCCGACCGGCTTTTCCACGATCACCCGGGAATAGGGCTCGCCGTTTTGAATCGGACGGACCAGGCCGGCTTGCTGCAGCCCCTCACAGGCCGGCGCGATCGACGTGGGAGGGATAGCCAGGTAGAAGATCCGGTTGCCCGGCAACTTCAAATCGGCTTCGAGCTTCTCCGCAGCCGTTCTGATGTCGTGATAGGAGGCAGGTTCGTCGATCATCGAGGCCTGGTAATGCAGGTGCTGCTCGAAATCGGCCCACTTGGACTCCGTCAGCGCCTGGCGGGAAAAAGTCTGGACCCCCTCGCGCGCAATGGCTCGGAATTCCTGATCGCTCAGCGGTTTGCGGCCAAGCCCCAAGACGGTATAGCGTTCGGGGAGCAGACCATCCAGCAGCAAGTTGTAGAGCGCCGGCACCAAGCGACGCCTAGCCAAGTCGCCGGACCCGCCGAAAATCACCACCGTGCAGGGCTCAGCGGCCCCGTTGCGTCCCTGCTCGTCGGAAAGCGGCTTCTGTCCCGGCTGCGTCATGCGTCGGCTCCTCGTCTGCCCATCCCTGTTATCGGCGAACCGCATGGCCGCCGAACGCGTTCCGCAGAGCCGCCAGCATCTTCTCCGCAAAGGTATCCTGCTGGCGGGATCGGAAGCGGGTGAAGAGCGCGGCGGTCAGCGTGGGAACGGCCACGTCCTTTTCAATCGCATCTAGGACCATCCAGCGGCCCTCTCCTGAGTCCTGCACATAGCCTTTCAATTGCTCCAAGCGAGGGTCCTGGGCCAGGGCGTCGGCGGCCAGTTCCAACAGCCAGGAACGCACGACGCTGCCGTGCATCCATAGATCGGCAATCTTGGCTAGGTCCAGGTTGTAGTTGCTCTTGGCCATCAACTCAAATCCCTCGGCGTACCCTTGCATCATGCTGTATTCGATGCCGTTGTGCACCATCTTGACGTAGTGCCCGGCTCCGTGCCCGCCCATATGAGCCCAGCCGTTCTCCGGGGCCAGGGTCTTAAAGATAGGCTCCAAACGTTTGACCGGCTCCTTGTCCCCACCGACCATCAGGCAGTAGCCGATCTTGAGGCCCCAGACGCCGCCGCTCGTCCCGGCGTCCACGTAGTGAATGCCCTTGGCCTTCAGGTCTGCGGCCCGCCGCACATCGTCGTGAAACTTCGTATTGCCCCCGTCGATGATGGTATCGCCTGGCTTGAGCAGCGCCGCAACGGCTTGCACTGTATCCTCGGTGGGCTGCCCGGAGGGGACCATGATCCAGACCGCCTTGGGGACGGTCAGCTTCGAGACAAGATCGGCCAGTGACGTAGCGCCGACGCAGCCCACGCCGTCCGCCTGTTTGACCAAGTCCGCCGTCCGGTCATAGACCACGACCCGATGCTTGTCCCGCTGCAGGCGCGTGACCATGTTCATGCCCATCTTGCCTAGTCCGACGAATCCGAGCTCCATAACGATCCTTTCTCCGTCTGTGTTCGCCCGCCACTAGGCGGGGAAGGAACAGAAGCCAGCTCTCCCTATCCATCTTCTATCGGGCGCAATTCTAGCATACTTGAGAGGAAGAGACGCACTGTTGAAAATTTTCTGGCGTCTTGCGGGACGGTCAAAAAGACCGTCGGCAAGGCAGCAGCGAGGGGCTTTAGTTCTCGGTTGCCAATGTGCAGTCGTCAGTTCCGAAACTGAGAACGGAATGCTGATAACTGACGACTCTTGGAAAACGATGCGAGAACGAAGCGGGCGGATTTTTCCAACAGCCCGTCAATCGACCCGTTGGGGGTGGGGGATGTCATGAAACAGATGCAGCGCGAGGTTCCGCCCGATGCCGAGGCGCTCGGGCATGGTCGGTGCGGCCAGGAATTGCTCGATGAGGTCTGCCACAGCTGCGTCCCGTGAGGCGATAAACCGGAGCGTGTCGGCAGGCGCCGTCGGCCAAAACCCGCGGAGGCAGAAGAAGTCGTCCACGAGGGCTTCCAGGAACAGGCCCAGGAGATACTCGGCCGTGGCCGGTTGCTGGCTCAGGTCCTCGATTTTTCCCAGGCGGTGAAAACACTCGGCCTTGAGGCGGATCTTGTCATGCGTGCCGATTGCGGGAAGGCCGTTCTTGAACCGCTGGTTGGCCTTCTCGGTCAGCTTCGAGCCGGCCCCTTCGAGTTCGAATAGCACACGCGCCTTCCGGAGCAACGGCGGGAGGCGTGGCACCAGCGCCAGGTCCTGTTCGACCCCTTTATATTCCCGGTAGCGAATCTCCACCTGCCGGCTGGCCACGCGCACGATTTCATCCCCCTCGCCCTTACCCTTCACGAGGGCGATCAGGTCCACATCGCTGTGCGCGGTCCAGGCGCGTCTGGCGCCTGAGCCGACCAGGAGCACGGCCAAGAGATCGGCGCCACGTCGTCCGCGGACATAACGCAACGCGGCCTCCAGCACTTGCTCCACGCCGGGCGGATCGGGCGCCGGGGGCGCATCGGGCACCTCCGGCACCTCCAGGAGTTCAGCCTGCAGTTCCTCGCGTGAAGGCCGCTGCACGAGCGGATCGCCGGCCGGTTGCCCGGATGATTGGGTCAATACCTGGTCCATATTATGGATGCGCCTTCCTGGCCTGGGCTTGCGCCGTTCACCGGCCGGTCACCTTGCAGATTTCCGCCTCGAGGGAGGCCAGCCACTGTTCGAACGGGAGATGCTCGTCCACCACGATCTCCAATTTCCCGTTCGGTAGTTTATGCACCAGTCCGGGATTGGCAGGAGAGAGGGGAATTTCCACCCACTCGCGCGACAATCCCAGCCGGTCCGTCAACTCCAAGATCTGATTGATCTGTGGAAACGTGACCATGGATATCATGGCGGCATTCTAGAGAGGGGCTGAGGAGCCTGTCAATCGGAGGTCATGCGCTGGGACTGTCCTACATTGCTACCGAGGCCAATACATGATGACGGCCACGCCAAGTAAGCAGATCAGGCCGCCTACGATGTCGTAGCGATCCGGCGTGACATGATCCACACCCCATCCCCAAAGGACTGATAGGATTACAAACCAACCGCCATATGCCGCGTACGCGCGCCCAAAGTGAGCTGGTTGATAGGTCGGCACGATACCGTACACGATCAATGCGAGGGCGCCGAGTAGGCCGATCCACCCCTGTGCCCCGTTTCGCCACCATTGCCATATGAGGTATCCACCGCCGATCTCGCACAGTCCAGCTATCAAAAATAACGTGATGGATTGTATCACTAACACCAGATTCCTCCGTTTGCGATGGTGGCGCCGAACCACACTCGGCTGACCGGCTCAACGGACGAGGACTTGCGTGAAAATCCGGCCGGTCTCCTCGATATCCCGGCCGGACACGTTGAGATGGGTGACGGCCCTGTAGGTGCGGCCGCCGACGGCGTTGATCAGTACCCCTTCGGCTTTCAAGGCGGCCACGAGGTCGGCGGGGGATCGGTTGGACGTCACGTCGAAAAAGAGGATGTTCGTCTCGACGGACGCCACGTCGATCAAGACGGAGGAAATCTTGTGCAGCGCTTCGGCCAATGCCTTGGCATGTGCATGATCCTCTTTCAGCCGGACAATATTGTGCTCCAGCGCGTAGAGGCCGGCCGCGGCCAGAATGCCCGCCTGCCTCATGCCGCCCCCGTACATGCGCCGGAGCGGTCGGAGCTTCGCGACCGTCCCGGCATCAGAGACGATGAGCGAGCCGACCGGCGCTCCAAGGCCCTTCGAGAGGCAGAACGACACAGTCTCGAAATGCCGGGCATAGTCGGCAGCCGCCACGCCCGATGCCACCACCGCATTGAACAGCCTGGCTCCGTCCAGATGCATGGGGATGCCGCGCGCCACCGCTATGTCTCTAATCCGCTGGATGGTCGACAGGGGATAGACCGAGCCGCCGCCGCTATTGTGGGTGTTTTCCAAACAAATGAGCCTAGTCTGGGGATTATACGGGCCGCTGGGGCGGATCGCCGCCAGGACTTGTTCCGACTCCAGAATGCCTCGCTGTCCGTTCACCCAATGCAGTTGTACGCCGGCCAGGGCCGCGGCGGCGCCATGTTCGTATTTCACGATATGGGCGCGGCTGTCCACGATCACTTCATCGCCCGGCTGGGTATGGACCTTGATGGACAGCTGATTAGCCATGATGCCGGTCGGCACAAAGAGCGCCGCCGCTTTCCCAAGCAAGGCTGCCGCCATCTCCTGCAAACGGTTGACGGTCGGATCTTCTCCGTAGACGTCGTCGCCGACCGGCGCCACCGCCATGGCATTCCGCATGGCTTGGGAGGGCTGCGTCACCGTGTCGCTACGGAGATCAATCATGGTTCGTCTGTCGCAACACGTCGACTGTTAGCAGTCCACCGTTCGCAGTTTCCGAAACTGCCGACGGAGAACTGATGACTGAAAACTTCTCCCCGCTACATGACGAAAGATGTCTCACGCCTTAGGCTCCAGCGCTCGCCGGTCTTCGAACTTGTACTGTTGCCGGCTCAGGACCGGGAGGACGGAGAAGATCGGCGTGTTGTAGGGGAGCAGCGCGCTGTCCGTCCCGGGCAGCAACTGCAGGTGCATATTCACGAAGTTGAAGCTCAGCCCCTCCGTCCAGGGCTGGGTGACCGCCTGGGCATAGGCTTGGACCTTTTCGGTGGCGTAGGTGCGCGTCAACAGTCCCGCGCCCCCTTGCAGGCCATATTCGTGCAAGTCCGGCGCGCCCTGGACGAGGAGCGAAACCGATGCCGCATCGAACCAGACCTTGAAGTTGCAGACCACCTGAATGTACGGCCCCAAGGCGTTCGTGGCGTCCAGAAACGTGCGGGGGAGCCCAATCTCCATGGGCACATCCGGCGGCAGCGGTCGTTCGACCGATCCCAGTTCCGTTTCCTTCACCGGCGACGCGGAGACAAACAATAAATTTGGATCGTCCAGGGCAATGTCCAGCACCTGATCGTCGTAGTAGCTACAGAGCTTGCCCATCTCGTAACGGAGCGGAAAGGAATAGCCCATCGTCGCGTACCAGATGCGGAGCGAGGCCTCCAGCGGCTCGTCCGGCTTGCGGCTGATCTTCAGATCGAAGGGGAGCATCAGGTGCAGCGCGCTGGTCCGCACCGCCATGAAGGGGGCGCAGGCGCCGGCCCACTCCTTGTGAACGGCGGGATTGTCCGGCTCGAACTTGCGGGCCGGGCCGGTGAAGTGCTGAGCGGTCTTGGACTCCTTGGTCAGCTTGTACTTGTTCTGGTAGTAAGCCGAGGCCCGCTTTTGAGCCGTGGCCAGAAAGTAATCGGGCAGGTCGGTTTCGACGATGATGCGTTGTTTGTCGAGCGCCGTCGGGGCTTGCGGCCGATTCGACCGCATGGCCTCGTTGTAGAGGTCCAGCTCGGCCGTCGCCTTCTGGATCTCCTGGGTCAGGTGCTGCGCCAATCCCTGATCTGGGCAGGAGGTCTGCCGGAGCAACTGAAGGGCGCGCTGGAGGCAGTCGAGTTTGTGGCTGTACCGCTTCGGCTCCGCAGCGAAGGCCTCGGCCGTGGCCATGTAGAGGTTGAACTGCTCCTCGGGCAGGAGGCCAAGCTGGTCCAGGTCATGGTCCTTAATGAAGGCCATGGCCAACGGGCCGAACGACTCCTCCTTCCTGATGCAGAGGGTCATCAGATAGTTGTATTGGGCCCTGGCTTCTTGTTGCGTCATGGGTTCCTTCAAGTCCAGCGCATTCTACGGGAAAGCAGCGCAAGGGAACAAGCCTGCCACTCGCTCTGCTTTGACTCCCTGTAAATGCGGATGTTATAGTCCGGCGCGTGAAGCAACGAGTGCACAAGTCTGCAAGTGTGAAAGTTGGCAAGTCGAGACAATGAGAGAACCGCGACTTTATGGACTTTGCGACTTTGAGACTTTCAGACTCTTTACCTGAGCGGAGCACAGTCCATGGTTGAAGTTCCGGTCAAGATGTATGTGGCGGCCCTCGCCAAAAAGGCAAAGGAGGCGGCGCGGGCGATGGGGCTCGTGTCCGGTTCCGTCAAGACCAAGGCCCTGCTGGCCATGGCCGACCGTCTGGAGGCGGAAGAAGAAGCTATTTTGGAAGACAACCGGCTGGATGCGGAAGCGGTGGGCAAGAGCCTGACCGGGGACACCAACCGGGACACGGTCAAAGAAGCCGTGGATCGGGTCCGCTTTGCCGAAGACGCCGTCAAGGAGATGGCCAAGACCTTGCGCCAGGTCGCGGATATGCCGGACCCGGTCGGAGAGATGACCAAGCTTTGGCGCCAACCCAACGGGATGCAGGTCAGCCGCATGCGCATGCCGCTGGGCGTGATCGGGATCATTTCCGACGGAGGCCCGCCGGTCACGACCGAGTGCATCGCCCTCTGCTTGAAAGCGGGCAACGTCAGTCTGGTGCGCGGCGGCCCGGAATGGGCCAAGTCCGGCGCCCGGGTGGCGACCATCCTGCGGGAGGCAGCGGAAGCGGCCGGCGTGCCAGCCGACGGTATCACCTTCGTGGAACGCAATGAAAAAGACGCGGCGCTGGAGCTGCTCCGGCTCAACAAACATCTGGACGCGATTCTCCCTCGGGGTGGGGCCGGCTTGCGCAGGACGGTGATCGAGCAGACCCGCCTGCCGGTGCTGGGCCAGGATATGGGCGTGAGCCATGTCTATATCGACGGGGATGCGGATCTGCCGCTGGCCCAAAACATCGTGGTGAACTCCACAGCGCAGCAGCCGACCGCGCCCAATGCCGTGGACTGCGTGCTGGTCCACCAAGCTGTGGCCCGGTCGCTCTTGTCCGCCCTTATCCGACGCTTGCTGGACGAATTCAGAGTGGAAGTGAGGGGCTGTCCCAAGACGATCGCCATGACCGGGTCCTTCGCCTTGCCCGGTTATATGAATCTTATCGCCGCGAAGGACGGCGACTGGGGAAAGCAATTTCTGTCCAAGACCATGGCCATCAAGGTCGTGACGGATATGGACGACGCCCTGGCCCACATCACGCAGTATGGCCCTGGCCATACGGACACCATCGTGACCCGCGACTATACTTCGGCGATGCGTTTTATCCGCGAGGTGGATGCGAGCGCGGTCCTGGTGAACGCCTCCACGCGACTGCACGACGGGCAGGAGTTCGGATTGGGTGGGGGGCTGGGCGTCAATACGACCAAGGTCCCGGTGCGGGGGCCCGTGTCGCTCGAAGAGCTGACTTGCCAGAAGTATGTGGTCATGGGCACAGGGCAACTCCGTCACCCCCATCCGGTGCCAGTGACCTATGAAGACGCGATCATGCTGAAGCGGCCCTCTTAGAAGAAGCTATCGGTTCTCAGTGATCAGTCGCCGGTTTCCGGCCAGGCAACGCCCATTCCACTCCCCATGACCGGCCCAGACCTCCATTCTCTGCAAACCAGACTCGCCGCGCACCTTGACTGGTGGGGATTGCTGCATGTCGAGTCCGACCGAACCTACTTCGAGTGGCAGCAGAAAGCCCTATCGTCGGACCAGCTGGCATCGCTCCATCAGACAGTGGAAGCCAAACAGGCCCAGCCCCAGCGAGCCGACCTGGAAACGGCTTTTTACGATCTGACGGCCGATCCGACCATCCTGCCGGTTCTCTACAGTCAGCGGTACGAACTGTATCTGACCGTCGGCCCGTTGATCGCCGCCCTGTTGGCCGCCGAAGGGCAGGCGCAGGGGACGGTCCTGGATTTCGGCTGCGGGGTCGGGGTGCTGACGACCTTCTACGCCAAGGTCTTTCCGAACCTGATGGTCGTGGGGCTCGATCGGTCCGGCGCCTCGGTCAAGGCCGCGCAGGAACGGGCCCAGGCCTTAGGGCTCACGAACATCCGATTTGAATCCCTGGATATCGAGCGGACGCCGGTTCCCGGCCCCTTCGATGTGATCCTCTCGGTCCATGCCCTCTTACAAGCCGAGCGGGAACTTGGGCTGCCGAGCCGGGATTGGACAACGTTCGAACGTTCTCATGAGGCCGCCGCCCAACAGGCTTTTGAACAACGCACCGGATTGGGCCCCAGGCTCGACCGGCTCTGTAGCCTCCTGGCTGAGGAGGGACGGCTGATCGCGTTTGAGAAGACCCGCGAACTGGCACGACGGATTCCCTTCCAGCGCGCCCTTGCCGCCCACGGCCTGATCTTGACCAAGCCTCCGCTGCCGCTGCGGTATCGCGTCATCGAAGAAGTCTCAGACGACGGACCTCTCTATGTGGCAGGCCGGAGCCTGGCGCCGAGCGAGGGCCATCCCGGAAACGAAGCCCAGCCCTGGGATGAAACCCCGGAAGAACGGGGAGAAGCCGTTTCATCCATTGCCTCGCTGCTCGCGCAGGTACGGACTGCAGCTGTCCAGGCTTCATCCACCTCCCAAGACCCCCCCTATGAGAATCACACGGCTTCAGCCGAGTCGGTCTGGCGGACTCTGCCGAACCGCCTGGTCCGCCACGAACAGACCTTTACGACCCCCACCAACGCTCAGGTTCACGTCGAACTCGGCGAGTCAGACGGGCTCCACTATCTCTATCAAGCCACAACCTTTGACCACCGCCAATTGGTCCTGGTCGAGCCGGCTCGGGCGGCTCTCCTGGAGGCCTACTATGCGGAACTGCTCCCCAAACAATCGGGCAAGTAACCTGCGAGCTGCGGGCCCCGTGCAAGTCCCTGAAAATCAAAGGCCTTGACCAGGAGCGCACGCACCCCCTAGAATGACCCAACAATCCGGGCTGGGGACTCTCTCCCATGCGCGTGCAATACTCCAAGGGGGCGCAAGCCTCCGAGGAATTGATACAACTCCATCGGCGCACCTCCGAGGAGGCGGCAGGCGGGCGAAAGGTCAACGTGATGTTGATCTTTCCACCTGATTGGTATCCCTCCGAACCCTACCTCAGCTTGCCCACGCTCACTGCCGTGCTCCGTGCCGCCGGCCACACCGTCGTCCAGAAAGACGTCAATCTGGAGATGTATGACTGGTACTTCAGCGAGGACTTCCTCAAGAAGGTGCTGCGGCGGGTGCCCCAGCAATTGGACCGGCTCAGGAAGCTCGCCAAGAAGCGCGACCTGGAAGAATGGGAACGGGACCTGCAACTGGCCCTCTGCGACCTCACGCGCGAACGGATCGCCGAGCTGGCCCGCAAGGCTGAAGAAGCCAAACGCATCGTCCGCAACCAGGACTTCTACGACATCGATAAGCTCGAATGGGCCGTCAATACGTTCCGCGAGGTCACTGCGGCTATCTCGCTCGTCTATGCGCCGGCGCGCATCTGCATGCCGCCGATGGAGACCGATCTCTCCTACAAGGTCTACGTGTCGTCCGAGATCATGGACGCCGTGCAGGATCAGCAGGTCAACGTCTACCGCGACGTGTTCGAGCATCTGGTCAAACCGGCGATCGAGGCCGAGAAACCGGATGTCATCGGCATCTCGATCGTCCTCCAGCAGCAGCTCTTCTCCAGCATGACCTTCTGCGCCCTCATCAAGCAGCACTTCCCCGACATCCACGTCACGATCGGCGGCAATACGGTGACGCGCTTGCGCGACGTGCTGCCCCAGTCGCCGCTCTTCGCCTATTTCGACAGCGCGGTGTTTTACGAAGGGGAAACGGCGTTTCTGCAACTGGTCGAATCGGTGGGGGCGGGACGCAGCCTGGACGGAGTCCCCAATGTGCTCTACCGCGATGCCTCCGGGGTACATACCTCGACGCTGACCTACTCGGAAGACATGGAGGCGTTGCCGCCGCCGGATTTCGACGGCTTGCCGCTGGACAAGTACTTTCTACCGGACAAGATTCTGCCCTATTTGGCGACGCGCGGCTGTTACTGGGGCCGCTGCGAGTTCTGCGACCACGGCGAAGGCTATACGGCCAGCTACCGGACGAAGAAGATTCAGCAGATTCTGGACGAGGTGCGGCAACTGCGCGACAAGCACCGGGTCCGGCATTTTCACTTTACCGACGAATCTTACCCGCCGGCCCTGTTCCGCAAGCTCTGTCGCGGTCTGGTCGAGCGCCGCATGGACATCGCCTGGACGACCCACATGCGGTACGAGAAGAGCCTGCTCGACGAACCGGTGTGGGAGGACGCCAAGCAGGCGGGACTCAAGTACCTGCACGTGGGCTACGAGTCCGGCAACGAACGCGTGCTCAAGCTGATGGACAAGGCGACGACGACGGACGTGATCACGCGCAGCCTCCAGCTGTCGGCCAAGGCGGGCATCTGGAATCACGCGATGGGCTTTTTCGGATTTCCCGGCGAGACCCGCGAAGAAGCGCTGGACTCCATCCGATTCCTCGCCAAGAACAAGGACATCGTCCACTCCGTCGGCTTCGGCACGTTCGATCTCAGCCGCCACACGCCGGTGGCCAAAAATCCCGAGAAATGGGGCGTGACACCCTATGTCAACCCCGAGTGGGACCTGGCGCTGGACTACTATTACACGGTCAAGCAGGGGCTCAGCATCGAGGAAGCGGAGCAAGTCTTCGAGGAGTTCGAACGGAACCATCCGTCCAACTGGGACCTGCGGATTTTCATTCGGGAATACATTTTCCTCTACGTTGCCCGGTTCGGCTTGAACACATTGCCGGCGCTCCGGTTCGACGCGGCGCAGACTGGCTCCGGAGCGCCCCCGTCGCTGGAAGCGAAAGTCTGCTGAGCATGAGCACGTTGCTGCACATTGACGGCACCATGCCCAGCGTGGCGCAGGCCAATCCCGCTCCCGCCCGCAAGCTGAAAACCATGCTCCTGTTCCCGCCGGAATGGGTGCCGACGGCGCCTTACCTGGCCTTGCCCAGCCTCACCGCAGTGCTGCGCGAACAGGGACATGAGGTCGTGCAGAAGGACGTCAACATCGAGATGTACGACCACTTCTTCAGCGATTCCTTCCTGATCTGGGTCAAGACCCGCATGGCTTCGCAGCTTCGCGCTCTGGAGGACAAGGCCAAACATGCCTGGCTGACGGAGGCGGAAACCCAGCACAAAGCCTGCCTGACCGCCAAGGTCGATCTGGACGTCTTCGAGCTCATCGAACAGGCCCAGCTGGCCAAGGCCATTGTGCGTGGGGAGGACTTCTACCAAGCGGACAAGCTGGAATGGGCCCTGAACACCTTCCGTCAGGTGATGCAGTACATCTCGGCCGCCTACTATCCGGCGTCGATCGTCTTCTATCCGATGGAGAGCAATCTCGGCTATCGGCCCGGCGTCTCGCGCGAGGTTCTCGCCTGCCTGGATGACGATCAGGTGAACGTGTACCGGGATATCTGCCGGCAACTCGTGCTTCCGGCGCTGAGCAAGGAGGCGCCGGAGGTGGTGGGGGTTTCGATCGGCACGCAGATGCAGCTCCTAGCCGGGCTGACCTTCTGCAAGATGGTCAAAGAAGCCTTCCCGGACATCCATGTGACGGTTGGGGGCAACGTAATCACCCGCCTGCAGGAAGAGTTGCCCCGGCAGGAACGGTTTTTCACCGAGGTCTTCGATTCGGCCATCATGTATGAAGGGGAACATGCGCTTCTGTGGCTGCTCGATGCCTTAGCCGGGGGACGGGCCATCGAATCCGTGCCGAACCTCATGTATCGGGACGAGGCCGGCGTCCACATCAACAAGGAAATCTATACGGAGAAGACTGCGGCCTTGCCGCTCCCGGACTTCGAAGGACTGCCTCTCGACCATTATTTCTCGCCGGTCCGCATCCTGCCGTACCTTGCCACCAGAGGCTGCTACTGGGGCCGCTGCACGTTTTGCGATCACGGACAGGGCTATTTCGACCAGTACCGGGGGCTGCCGGCCCAGGACGTCGTCCGCCAGGTCAAGGCATTAAAGGAGAAATACCAGGCCGAGCATTTTCTCTTTGCCGACGAGTCCTATCCCCCGGCCCTGTTCAAAAAAGTCTCCCAACTGCTGGTCGAGCAAAACGTCGGGATCAAGTGGACCACCTTGATCCGCTTCGAGGAAACGCTGAACGCGCAGGACATGGATCTGGCCGCCCGAGCCGGTTGCTGCACCCTCTATTACGGCATGGAGTCGGCGAACGAGCGGGTATTGGGTCTGATGGACAAGCATGTCAAGAAGTCCGTCATCGCGCGCAACCTCAAGGACGCGGCCCAGGTCGGAATCTGGAACCACGTGATGGCGTTTTACGGCTTTCCGGGGGAAGCCCGAGAGGAAGCGCTCGAAACCCGCCAGTTCATCCTAGACAACCAGCCGCAGATCCATTCGGTGGAGCTGTTCTACTTCGTCGCCTACCGGCACACGCCGATGGTGCGCAAACCGGACCAGTTCGGCATTACGATTCACAAGCAGGACGACTATGACCTGCCGCTGGATTATTACTACACGCTGAACGAGCCGGTCGGGCTGACCTGCCTGGACGCCATGCAGCTCTGCGAGGAGTTCTATCAGAATGACTTCGAGCCCTGGGCCGTGCGGGTGAATGCCCGCGAGCATGTCTTTCTCTACATTTCAAAATACGGCACGAATCGCCTGCCGCAGATTTATGCCAAGACGAAGAGCGGCGATGCGGTCTCCGGTCTCGTCACCTGGCCGGTTGCGCGCGGGGAGGAAGGCGACATGGCCCGCGTGGTCAGCCACGCGGTGTCATAGAGAAGAACAGAGTCGATGGCGAATGGCATAAGCAAGAGCCGGCTACCTTCCGGCCATACGCCATATGCTCTTTTCTGTTACATCGGCCATCAGCTCTTGGATGTTTCTTCAAGCCAGGCGGCCAGGACTTGATGGGCTGCCCGGATTTCTTTCGTCATGGCCTCGCCTTTCTTATACATCTGCATGTACTTGCGCGGATTGTTCGTGAGGTTCGCATACCGGTGCGGATGCCAGGTTGTCAGCAGTTCCTTCCGTCTCGACTCCAGTTGCTCGCGTGTCGGTTTTTCCGTCAGCCCGAACGTGTGCAACGCTCGGATAATGTCTTCTTGCGCCACGTCGGCTCCCGGTTGCGCCATATGCGAGCGGGAAGTCTGACAAACCCATTCCACCTCTGTCAATGAGGGCCCGGTGTCGATGAGCCGACCACTGCCGATCCTCCAGCCGGCCAAACTGCTCGCCGGAAAAGACTACCGCGAGGTGCTCACCCAGGAGATGGATGCGGGGAAGATCCCTATCAGCCTGGGGAAAAACTGTCCAGTCAAGTGCGAGTTCTGCTACGAGACGGACCATTCCTATCGGGAAACCCTGGAGCCCCCCAAGACCACCCAGGAAGACTGGGCCTATATCCTCGATTATCTCAACAAGAAGCCGACCGATCCTACGCAGTTTTGGTGTCTGGGCGGAAACGAGTACATGGAGTGGACCGACCTCTTTCTGCACCCCAAGGCCATGGAATGGGTCGAGGATTTTCTCAAGTATACGGACAAAAACCTGACCTTCTTTACAGTCGGCTTCGTCCACGTCCCCAAGGTCCATCAACTGGCCGCCCAATATCCGGGACGGATCAATTTCGAACTGTCGGTGATCACGCTCGGAGACCATCGGCAACGGCTGATGCCCCATGCGCCGGCGGTCAAACACTTGTTGAAAGTTCTGGACGGCCCCGCCGTGTCGTCGGCCAACTTCTACAGCTTCGGCGACCAGACGATGTCGAAGGATGCGGCCATGATTTCCGAGGTCAATCAGAAGTGCGTGCTCTGGATGGGCTGCCTGACCCCGGTCCGTGGGATCAAGCCGGAGACGGCGGACCTGATGCGGCAGGGCCGGAAAGCATTGTCCCAGGAAGCTCGACGCATCTACGACCTCGACTTGCCGAATATGACGACCATTCATACGGAGGCCTACATTACCGCCTTCCTGAACCGTCGCCGGATCGTCAACGAATTCGACAAGCTGGAGTTGGAAAAGAACGACACGGTCATCGTAGCCGGCAGCGTCTACAAGATCCTGAACCTGTACCGGAAGCGGCGGGCCCGCTATCTTTATGTGCCCAACACGACCTTGGGCGGGGATTCGGACTGTACGGTGCTGCTTACCTTCGACGACATCGCCCGGCGGATCACCAAGGAAAAACTCGTGCACATCCCCAAGTGCGTCATGCAGTCGGGACGGGGACCCTATCGGGACATTGCCGGCGTCTCGCTCGACGATTTCATGCGAAAAACCGGCGTCAAGGTGAGGGTCCTGCACAAGATCGACACCAACTTCGCCAACCGGCAACTGTATCGGAACGGGTTTCTCAAGAACTACGTGGAAGACTACCTCCGCCACCCCTTGGCGCAACCGTACGAAGCCCTGTCCGTCCCGGCTTGACCCCATGCCTTGACGGCGTTGACAAGCGTGGCCGCCTGACCTAGAGTACGACTCGATCTATGAGTCCGGATCGTCGCAGTCTCCAGTTCTATCAAGCCGACGTGTTCACCGATTTGCCCTTCGGGGGCAATCCGGTGGCGGTCGTTCCTGACGGGAACGGACTCAGCGACCGTGAACTCCAGCAAATCGCGCGGGAGATGAACCTGTCCGAGACCGTCTTCGTTCTCCCGCCCGCCGATCCCGCTGCCGCCATCAAGCTGCGTATTTTTACGCCCACCCAGGAGATTCCCTTTGCCGGACATCCGGTGCTGGGGACATTCTTCGTGCTCGCCACCTTGGGACGGCTCTCCCTCAAGGGCCCGGTGACGCGCCTGCTCTACGAATGCAACATTGGTCTCTTTCCCGTCGAGGTCCATGTCCGCGACGAGAGCGTGGCCAGAGTCGTGATGTCCCATCCGAAGCCGCAGTTCCTCGGGCCGATCGAGCCGAGCCGGGACCTGCTCGAAGTGGCCCAGGCGCTCGGCCTGACCAAGCGGCAGATCGACGGCACGAAGCTGCCGGTGGAGGTGGTGTCGACCGGCTTGCCAGTCATAATCGTGCCGGTCAGAACCCTCACGGCGGTCCGCTCGATCAAGCCCGATGCCGGAGCGATCACCGAACTCTGCGCACGATACGGCGCCAACGGCATCATGGTATTCACCACGATGACGGTGGAGGAGGTGTCCACGGTCCACACGCGCATGTTCGCGCCGCCGATCGGCATCCCCGAAGACCCGGCCACCGGCAGCGCCAGCGGCGCCCTTGGAGCCTATCTCGTCCAGAACGGGGTGGTGGATGTGGGCCCGACCAGCACAATCATTGCCGAACAGGGCTATGAACTGGACCGTCCCTCGCGCATCATGATCCAGGTGGAATCGGACGACGATGCGATTCAGGAAGTGAAAGTCGGCGGGCAGGTGGTCATGGTCCTGCAAGGCACCCTCACGTTTTAGCACTTTCCCATCCCCCTCAACGCCAGTCTGGCAGAGCTCCCATGCCGGTGGTAGGATGAGGCATCACCTCTTGCAAGGAGGGCCTATCATGTCCACCCTAGGCGAGTTGATGTGCAAAGAACTGAAGCAAGTGACCGCCGCCACGCCGGTCCGGGAAGCAGCCAAGCGGATGCGCGATGAACGGGTGGGGTCTCTGTTCGTCGAACAGGGGGGGGCGTCTAGTCGGCATCGTCACGGATACGGACGTGGCGTGGCGGGCGGTGGCGGAGACAAAGGATTTGGATCGCCTGACGGTCGAGCAGATCATGAGCAGCCCGATCGCGACCATCGAGGCCGCCCGCGCCGTGCAGGACGCGCATGACATGATGAGGGACCTGGGGGTCCGGCACCTAGGGGTGACGGAGGGAGGGAAATTGACCGGGCTGGTGTCGGTCCGCGATTTGCTGATGTATTTTAAGCGGTATGCGCGAGCCGCGCATCACGCAGGACTGATCGGAAAACAGCTTCCTGCAGTCAGCCGTTCAGCAATCAGCCCGAGCGGGAAGAGCGGAAGTCCCAAGAAAAGAGCGCGCAGGGAATCATCCGAGCTGGCTGAGCGCAGCGGCTGCCCGCCGATCGCTTCTTACTTCGTCGCTTCCCTGAGCATGTGGCCCAGCTCCGGCAGGACGAGCTTTTCCATGGCCAGACGGACCGCCCCTTCCGAGCCTGGGGTCGAGATGACGATCCGGTTCTTGTAGAGACCGGCGGTTGCGCGGCTCATGATGGCGGCCGAGCCGATGTCCTGGTAGGTGAGGTAGCGGAATATCTCGCCGAATCCCACCAGGCGCTTTTCGAGCAGGGCGTCCACCGCTTCAAAAGTCGAGTCGCGCCTGGAAATACCGGTCCCGCCGTTGATGAGCACCGCCTGGATGTGCTTGTTGCGCGCAGCCTGCTGAATGAGCGCGGTGATCAGCTTCGGCTCGTCTTTGACGAGGTGGTAGGCCACCACTTCATGGCCGGCCGCCTCCAGCTCCTTCCTGATCAGCCACCCGCTGGTATCGGTCTCCGGCGTCCTGGTGTCGCTGCAGGTAATGACCATGCAGCCGACATGGGACGGGGCCTGCTCCTTATGTTCCTTATGGGAGGGGAGGGAGACCTGCAGCGGCGCAGAACGCCGGGGCCAGGAGGATTTCTTCGGCTTGCTAGTCTTGCGACGTTGCGCGCCCATACCGCTGCCTTGCCTCCCGACCGGTCAGCTCCAGACCGAGTCCGGCTTGAGCTTGGCCACCGGCTGGCCCTTGCCGATGTGCTCATCCAGAATGGCCGGCACGTCGGCTTCCTTGACCTGCGAGTACCAGGTTGCATCCGGATAGACCACGACGGTCGGTCCTTGCTCGCAAGGACCCAGGCAGGCAGAACCGGTGACCAGCACCTGGCCAGGCTGAACGCCCCGCTCCATCAATCCCATGTTGAACGCCATCAACAACCCTGGCGAGCCGGCCGCGCCGCAGGAGGGCTTGGGGTGGCCCGGCGGCCTAGTGTTTGTGCAGACGATGATGTGATATTTCGGCTTCGGCATTATGACTCCTTTAGGTTGGCAAATAAATTGTCAGTTTTCAGTGGTCAGTTTCAGGAATTGATACTGATCACTGTTCACCGATAACTGAGTACTCTCATTTCGGCATGAACGACCGCCACCGCTCGATACATTCCTCGGGCAGCTTCCAGTGCTTGGCTCCTTTGATGACCCATTCCAGATAATGTTCCTTGGGCTTGAACTTGCCGATGGGGGCGGCCACATGGGTGTTCACCAACATTTTTCCCCCTTGCTCGTCCACCACCGTGACCTGCAGATGTCGAAACGCCCCTTCGGGCACCTCGCCCTCGAACTCATCCATCAGCTTGAGATCTTCTTCGGTGACCTCCAGCACCACGCCCCAGACCTGCTCGCCTGGGGAGGGGGCCACGCTGGCCAATCCGCATCGCCACTGGGACGACCAGCGGCAAAACTGAAGGGCATGGTCGGGTAGGTACGCCTTGCAGACGAACTGATGCTCGGGCGCCCGCCGCTTGAGTTGTGTCGGATTCAGATTGTCCGCATACACGAAGAATTTCATGGTTGTGCCGTGTGTGTGCGCGCAGATAGGCTCTGTGCAAGCAGAAGCAGTTGTACCATAGGGCCTTCCAGCCTTGTCAAGGCCGGCATAGGCCGCCGGTTGAGACTTGGGGAGGCGCGTTGACATTTCTTCGAAGAGGCGGCTAAGCTGATGCCATGAGAATCAGCCGGGCCATGATGATCGGAGGCCTCCTGCCGACCTCGCTCTGGATATGGGCCAGCTCACGACCCGGCCGGAGTTTCCCATTCGACTCGATGGTGACCCCTCTTGGCTCAGGCGGATTGCAACAGCGCTTGCGGGAGCTGCAAGTGTTTCAAGCCCGCTCCTGCACCCATCTTCCAATGCCTCATACCAAGCCGGAATCTCGGCAGGTCGTGGCCGGCCAGGGCCATCGCTAGCCCTACGATGCAGCCGGAATACAGCGACAGGACTCAGGCGGCCGGTTCATTCTCCACCAGCAAGGTGCTCCATTACCTTGCCGTCGGCCTGCTGATCGTCGGCGGCCTCGCTTATTGGGCCATGAAGCCTCCGGCTGCCAATCCGATGGCCGACCCGCGAGCCGCCGAGGCAATGGCCCTCGTGCAAACCCATCGCGCCAAAGAAGCCCCGACGCTCAGGCAAGCCCTCACGGATCGGGTGCAAGGAATGGCTGCCCGCGGAAAGGGAGTCCGCATGGGTGAGTGGACGGTCGAGAAGAAGCGCGACGATCTCTATGTGGTCAAAGTTTTTGTCCGCGAGGAGGGGAGCCAAGGCGGAGGGCTGCGCTGGTTCGAGCGGGACTACGAATGGCAGGTAGACCTGACGAAACAGTCCGTCGTGCCCATGTCCATGCCCGCGGAAGACCTCATGCCCCCCGGCATGACCGGCCCGCTGCTCCGCGGCGGCGGCCCGGCAGGCCTGTGAGTCATGGCCCTGTGCCTTCCGTTTCCGGATGGACTCGCACCAGGATTTCCCCCTCCACGATATCCACCAAAAACCGGCTGACCGTAAAAACAGGATTTTCCGGCCGCTCGCCCGTGCAGACGTTGAACCGCCAGCCATGCCAGGGGCATGTCACGATGTTGCCCTGCAGTTGCCCATCCCCCAGCGGGCCGCCGGCATGGGGACAGCAGTTATCCAACGCATAGATCGTTCCCGCGATATTGAAGAGCGCGATGCCTCGCCCCTCAACCTCAACCGAGAGACAACCGCCCGGCGCCAACTCGGCCACCTTCGCCACCGTGACCCACTGAGCCATCGCCACCTCCTCAATGGCCGCCCAGTCTAGCCAGTTGGAGCGGAAGCTGCAAGGTTCATATCCAGCCATGGAAGAGCCAACGGATTGATTTTATAGCGGGACTATGGCATAGGGTAGGGCTGTGAAAGCCTTGGTTCGGCACTGTCGACTTGCGGGGTGACCCAGGAGGACAGATGGAACTGACGCTGCTACTGAACTCGACCTACGAACCGCTTCGTGTCGTTACCTGGAAAAAAGCCATTACGCTCCTCTGGCAGGAGAA
>SXGR01570031.1_pt1 | contig 24639 bp, 24 predicted proteins | sample 3174711 | NCBI WGS metagenome assembly SXGR01 (sample SAMN11356860, study PRJNA531348) | freshwater metagenome | isolation source: freshwater sample F1-60 | place: China: Fuxian Lake, Yuxi | collected 2017-12-25
CAACGTCATCTCCATCACCGACGGCCAGATCTACCTGCAGCCGGAACTGTTCTCGGCCGGCGTGCGCCCCGCCATCAACGTGGGCATCTCGGTGAGCCGCGTGGGCGGCAACGCACAGATCAAGGCCATGAAGGAAGTGGCGGGTTCGCTGCGACTGGACCTGGCGGCCTTCCGCGAACTGGAGGCGTTTGCACAGCTGGGCACCCAGCTGGACGTGGCCTCGCAGCGCCAGCTGGATCGCGGCAAGCGAATGGTTGAGCTCCTCAAGCAGGGGCAGTACACGCCGTTCGATGTCATCGACCAGTGCCTCTCCATCTTCGCCGGATCCAAGGGCATCTTGGACGATGTCCCCACCGACAAGGTCCCTGCCTTCGAGGCCGCGCTCCTGGATCACTTCCGCGGCGTGGCCAGCGGGCTCCGCGCCAAGCTCGTCGAGAAGAAGTCCTTCAAGGGCATGGAGACCGAGTTCCTGGACGAGCTGAAGAAGTTCAAGTCGGCGTTCCGGTTCGACGCCGGCGCGTCGGCATCGAGCACCGCCAAGCGCGCCTGACCAGGCATCTCCGCTTACTCAGGCCCCCGAGGTCCTCCTATACCCACCAATGCCCGTCGGCTCGCGCCGGCGGGCCTTGTTTTGTGAGTGAGTCTGAGTCGCGATTGCCGTGGGCGAGTCGGACGCGGTGCGAGGCGTTTCGCCGACCTTCGGTGCACGTTCATTTCGAAAAACCGCTTGACGGGGGAGAAAGTGAGAACTTTTTCCCTCAGTTTTCACCGCAACGAAGCCCTTTTGGCATTTGAACGCACTCGCAGCGGGCCGTGGGCATCGCACCATCGCACCATCGCGTCCAGCAACGGCGATGAAGTGAATCGCGCCCTTTCAGCATCGCTGCGTGAAATCCGCACAATCGCAGTTACCGTGGGCCGATGCACTGGCCGGAGGCGATCCAGAGAGCGCACGCGGGACTCTTTGCCGCGGCGCGTTCGCAAGGAGGAATGGTGTTCCGGGGCCAACTGGGCGAGCTTGGATATCAACGATGGCGGCGCGCAACGTTGGTGGCCCGGGGTCTGTTGTGCCCCCATCTGGGAAGTTGGTTCGTGCCGGGAACGGTAACGAACCTCTCCGAGCGAGATGCGCATGCGCTGAGCGTCCGCATCCCTGAGGGGTCGATCATCACCGGGGCTGCCGCAGCTGGGTTGCAGGGCTGGGGTGGCAAGTGGCCTCACCAGTTTGGCGTGACGATCCCCATGGCCTATCCGCCGAAAGGGACGCGGCCTTGGGTTGTGGGAGCTCGACTCGTTCGGGCGACGTGGGATGGGACCATCGTGAAGTGGGGCGGCCTCCTGCTCGCGGATCGAGTGACCGCCCTGGTGGATTGCCTGCAACTGGTCGAGCCAGAACACAAGGATTCCCTGCTCGACCACTTTCTGCAGAAGCGATGGCTCACGGCCGAAGGCTTGGAGAAGTTGCTGGACCAGCGGACGGCCAGTCGGCGCGGCCGACGCGCATCATCAAGCCTCCGCGCTGCCGTCGAGGTGGCAGCGGAAGGAACGCAGTCTCATGCGGAGCGGATGCTTGCTTCCGCACTCAGAGAGGCCGGGCTTCGGCGGGGCCGGGCGCGCGGCTGGCACGCCAATCATCCGGTGAGTGTTCCTGACACGCTGAATCCACAGCGTCCAATGCGGTCCTACAGGATCGACTTCGCTTGGCCCGATTGTCGACTGGCCGTGGAGGTCGACGGGAGGAGGTTCCACTCCTCGGAGGATTCGTTCGAGGGAGACCGCGAACGACGGCTTCACCTGCAGGCCGCCGGCTGGAGGGTGGTGGAGTTCACGTGGGCCAAGCTCGCGCGCGATCCAGGGGCCGCCGCGGTGGCGGAGGCCATCAAGACGCATTTGGCGGCGCTGCGACGAACCAACCGAACGAGTGCAGGGGTGCGGAGAGCCGGCAAGCATGGGGGCAGGTGCGGGGCCAAGCATGGGAAAAAGCGCCGGGCCAAGAGCCGAGCCGAGCGCGCCATCGGGCGTGCTGCATGGAGGCATTCCACGTGCGAGGTCGACTCGGATTCGGCGTAAGGCGTTCCGACGGTGTCGCGCGCACGTTCATTGCGAAAAACGGCTTGATGGGGGAAGAAGCGAGGGATTTTCCCTCGGTCGTTCCCGCAACGAGGCGAATCGGCTCACTGAGTGGCCTTGACCCCGCGCCGTCACCCCGATCTCGCGCCGTCCCCCTGACCCCGCGCCGTCACCCCGATCCCGCGCCGTCACCCCGATCCCGCGCCTTCCCCCCGACCCCGCGCCTTCCCCCCGACCCCGCGCCGCGCCGATCCCAATAGAATCCGCCCATGTCCATGGAGAGTTTGGACGGCGCGCGGTGCTTGGTCACCGGCGGCGCCGGGTTTATCGGGAGCCACCTGGCGGACGCCCTCGTGTCGCGCGGCGCGGAGGTCATCGCACTGGATGACCTCTCCAATGGGCGCGAGACCAACTTGGCCCAGTCTGCGGACTCCGGCCGGCTCGCCTTCGTGCGCGGTTCGATCCTGGACGCGGAGCTGCTGCGCCGCGTCATGCACGGCTGCCGATTCGTCTTCCACCAGGCGGCGCTGGGCAGCGTGCCGCGCAGCATCAAGGAGCCGGCGCTGTACCACCAGGTGAACACGACTGGCACGATGCAGGTGCTGGAGGCCGCGCGCGCGGCGGGGGTCAAGCGCGTGATGTACGCCGCCAGCAGCAGCGCGTACGGTGACCAGCCCACGCTCCCCAAGATCGAGACGATGCGCACGGACCCGCGGTCCCCCTACGCCTACACCAAGCTCGCGGGGGAGCACATGATGCGGTCGTGGTCGCTTTCGTATGGAATGGAGTGCGTGTCGCTCCGCTACTTCAACATCTTTGGCCCGAGGCAGCGCCCCGACAGCCAGTACGCCGCGGTGATTCCGCGGTGGGCCGACACGCTGCGCCGCGGCGAGGCTCCCACCATCTACGGTGACGGAGGGCAGACTCGCGATTTCACGCACGTGAGCAATGCCGTGCATGCCAACCTCTGCGCCGCGACGACGGGCGCACGGCTCGCGGGCGAGGTGGTGAACGTCGGGTGCGGCGGTCGGTATTCGCTCCTGTACCTCCTAGACGTGATGCAGTCGTCGCTCGGGACATCGGTTACGCCACAACATGAACCGGCCCGGGCTGGCGACGTCCGTGACAGCGAAGCATCGATCGCGGCAGCGCGCGAACTCATCGGGTATGAACCGTTGATGAAGTTTGAGGCGGGACTGGCGGAGACGCTGCGCAGCAGCGCCGACAACCACCATCACGCCGTGGGCGGGTGAGTCACTGCCTAGGTCAGGGAAACTCAGGGGAACTCAGGGGCACTCAGGGCACTCAGGGTACTCAGGGCACTCAGGGGCACTCAGGGGCACTCAGGGGCACTCAGGGGCACTCAGGGCAGCCGACGGGGCCTTGGCCTGGGATGCACGGGACGCATACACCGGCCTCGTTCCCCAAGCCAACCAAGCAGTCGCAATGGAGGAGCGCCTCACATCCGGACTCATTGCGCGTTTCATAGGGGCCCGCGATGGTCACCCACAGGCATTTCCCAGAGTGCGGTTCGCATTCCGACGCGGGTGACTCGGCCATGTAATGCCAACAATGGCCGACTTCGCAGAGGTGGACAGTGGTCGTATCGATGGCTTCGTCGATGCAGGGCATGTTGAAGTCCGCACGCCTCGCGTGACGCACGCCATCGACACACCATCGCATCGTGACGCTGTAGTACTCGCAATAGGACGTGAGCGGCGATTCCACGGGACCGTGCACGAGCAGCATCGCGAGTAACTCCGCCTCGTCGGCAGGCATGCCTGCAGCCTCAAAGTTGTAGGAGAGAGCGCACTTTGGGTCGGTGGCGGTGAGCACTTCTTCGGTGTTGCCGCAATCATCAGCCTTGCCGGAGGTGACCATGCAGAAACCGCCCGCGAACAAGAGCAAGACCGTGAACTTCGACAAACTCAGGCAACTCTCTTGCATTGTGTTGCTCCTTTGGAAGGTCGGCCCGGGCACTCGGGAGCCGAATGACGCAATTGAGTATAGCGACCCGAGGATGGATGGCCACCATGGATGGATGGCCACCACGGCTGGATGGCCACCACGGATGGATGGCCACCACGGATGGATGGCCACCACGGCTTCCGAGACGTGCCGAGGGGATCGATGATGCCGTGGAGTCCGATAAGCGTCAGATCCGACACTGCTGTCCGCATTCGCCCAGGTGCGGGTCTTGACTTGGGTGGCGTCGGATGGAGAATCGAGCGAGAATCAACCACCTATCGGTCGCGAGTCCATTGAGAGGACACCCATGCACGATCATCCCGATCGCAACCAATCACTTGAACAGTCGACCGCGTGGCTCGATGCGGCAATCGAACAAGCCGAGAAGTCTTGGCGCGAAGGCGGCATCCCGATTGGGAGCGTGCTGGTGTCGGCAAGCGGCGAAGTCGTCGCGCGCGGGCACAACCAGCGCGTGCAGTCGGGAGACCCGACGGCCCACGCCGAAGTGGATTGCATCCGCAAGGCGGGCCGGCGACGCGACTGGCGGGAGCTCACGCTCGTGTCGACGCTCTCGCCCTGCCCGATGTGCTCCGGCACGGCCATTCTCTTCAAGGTCCCCCGCGTGGTCATCGGCGAGAACCGAACCTTCATGGGGGCCGAAGACTGGATGCGCGCGCAAGGAATCGAACTGACCGTTCTCGACGACCCGCGGTGCATTGCGCTCATGGAGCGACTCCAGCGGGAGAAGCCGGACCTGTGGGCCGAAGACATCGGCGAGTGATCGCGGCGCGGATAGGCTCCTCTTGGAGCGTGCCCCCATGCCAAGGAGCCCAGCCACCCACGACAGCCAGATCTCGGAGCTGGGCGAACGCATTGCCGCCCTCAAGCGGGAGCGGGCCTCGCTCATTCGCGCGCGCCCTCGCGAGACCGTCCCTGACCTTGTGCTGACGACGCTGGACGGCTTGCCATGCACTCTCTCGGAGTTGATGGGGGAGCGCGATGAACTGTTCGTGGTCCACAACATGGGCAAGCGCTGCCGGTACTGTGCCCTGTGGGCTGACGGGTTCATCGGCCTGGCTCGGCACCTGTCGACCCGTGCCCCGTTCGTCCTCTGCGCCAACGACCCACCCGCAGTCGCCCGCGAGACGGCGGCCCGTCGGGGGTGGACCTTCACGGTCGTGTGCAACGCGAAGCAGGCGGACGGCCGAGGATTCTCGCAATCGCTTGGGTACGGCACCGGCGAAGACGTGTATCCCGGGATCTCCGCCTTCCGAAGGGTCAGGCACGATGACGGCACGGTGGAACTCACTCGCACAGCCCACGCATCGTTCGGTCCAGGCGACGATTTCTGTGCCGTCTGGCCAGCCCTAGAGTTGCTTGGCGTCGGCGAAGACGACTTCAGGCCCGGGGACTAGGGCGCGACGCGCATGCGAGTTGTTCGGGGCCGGTTGTAGAGAGTGGCTGTCGCTCCGACGGCGCTGGGGCCTCTGAGGAGGTGGGATTTTCGAGTTTTTCTTGAATCCGCCACCGCGTCAAGGGATGTCGAGACGTCGAGCCGTCCAAAAGGGCCTGTCGTGTGAGTTCGCGAATGCCGCGATTATGGTGGGGGGCGTGCCGCGAGTCATGCTCGATGTCCACGCACGGCACCACCGATTGCTCGCTACGGCGCGCACCCGTTCGGGTGTGGTGACCACCGCGGAACTCCGTTCGCTGGGTTACTCCTGGCATCGGACCAAGACCCTGTTGCGCCGCGGGATCCTGGTTCCATTTGCCGGCCAGTTCATCGTGCCCGATGCCGAGGCGCCGCTGGTGGAATCACATGCGCGAGCGATCACGCAGCGGCTTGGGGACGATGGCGTCCTCACGGGTGCGATCGCGGCGCACTACTTGGGCGCCGGCGGTGACTGGTCCGAGCGATTTGGCGTCGACGTGCCCATGGCCTACGTCCCCGGGCACAGCAATCGATCCATTGCGGGAGCGGTGCTGGTTCGAGGCACGATGGATGGCACTCGACTTCGCCGGAAGGGATACACCGTGGCCGATCGCACGACGGCGCTGGTCGACTGCCTCGAACTCGCTGATCCCGATCGCCGGCGCGACCTGCTCGACTACTTCCTTCAACGGCGCTGGCTGGATCGCGACTCGACCATCAAACGGCTGGACGAGCGCGTCCGGTCCCGAATGGGTCGACGATCTTCGCCGACCCAGGCCGCGCTTCGCTCCCTCCTGGAAGAGGGCACCCAATCGGCCGCTGAGCGGGCCGTGGCCGACGCGTTGAGGCGGAGCGGACTCTTCCGTGGGCGTCGCCGCGGCTGGCTTTCCAACGTGGAGGTCACGGTGCCCTCGCAGACCAACGGGTGCCGGGAGAGTCGAGTGTGCCAGCTGGACTTCGCCTGGCCTGACTGCCGTTTGGCGCTGGAAGTCGATGGCCGCGCTTTCCACACCTCCGACGAAGCCTTTGAACGGGATCGACTCCGCCGAAACGACCTTCAGGCGGCCGGTTGGACCGTCCAGCAGGTGACATGGAAATCGATTCATGACACGGAGTCAGCGGTCATCGACCAGGTGCGATCGATGCTCGAATCGCTTCGGGCGCGCGATAGCCGTTGACGGGGTGGCGGATTCAAGGAAAACTCGAAAATCCCACCGCTTCAAAGCGCAGAGCCGTCCCCAATCAAAAACCCCCGGCGGCGCACTCCTGTATGCGTCGACGGGGGTTGTGGGGTCGGATCGTAACGAGTGGGGGAGGGGGGCGGCCGAGTGTGGATGACTGGGAGTTATCCACGCCGCGCGGTCAGGTGTCGTCGTCCTCGGGCTCCCAGTGCGAGCCAGAGGATTCGTCGTTGTCGTTGTCGTCATCGTCGCCGCCAGATTCAAACGCGCTCGACGTGTCGTGGCTCGCGGCTCGGGTTGCTGCTGACATGGGCCCGCGGCCAATCACGGGGTCGGAGGCGTCGTCGGTCGAGTCATCGACCCCGCCATCGCCACCCGCCGCCTCAAGCTCCTTCATCCGCTGCCAATCGTCGAGCGTGATGAGAACTTCTCGCGCGACAGAACCCTTGTGGTCGGAAAGGATTCCGGCGGCGCCCATCTGATCCACCAGGCGACTGGCTCGTCCGTACCCGATGGCCATCCGGCGCTGGAGGAGGCTCACGGAGCCCCGGCCGGACTCGATCATGATCTCGACGGCCTTGTCAAAGAGTGGGTCCCGTTCGTCGCCGGTGCCTGAGCCATCCGCGCCGCCGCCCGCTCCGTCGGCCCCTGCCCGAGAGTCTCCTCCGGCACCCGGCCCACGGATGGCAAGGATCGAGCGCTCGAAACTTGGCATCGCCACATCCTTCAAGAAGCGGCAGGCCTTGCGAATCTCGCCGTCCATCACCAAGGTGCCCTGGGCTCGGCGCAGTTCGCTGGAAGATGGCGTGAGGACCATCATATCTCCCTGTCCAAGAAGGAGTTCCGCACCCTTCTGGTCCAGCACGATTCGGCTATCCATTCCGCTGGCCACCTTGAAGCCAACGCGGCAGGGCATGTTGGCCTTGATCAGGCCAGTGACCACGTTGGCCTGTGGGCGCTGCGTGGCCAGGATCAGGTGGATGCCGACGGCGCGGGCCTTTTGCGCGATTCGGACGATGGAGTGCTCAACCTCTCGGTTGGTCATCATGAGGTCGGCCAGCTCGTCCACGACGAAGACCATGAATGGGACCCGCTTCGGCACGCGCGCCCGCTTGTCGTCGGTGTCGGCGCCAAACCTCTCGTACTTCTCCTCCTCAGCAAGTTCGTTGTAGGAGTGGATGTCCCGCACACCCGCGACGCGGAAGAGCTCATATCGCTCCTCCATCTTGGTGACCGCCCACTCCAGGATGCCGGCCGCCTTGTTCATGTCGGTGACGACCGGGGCCATGAGGTGGGGGATCTCGCCGAACTGGCTCATCTCCACCATCTTGGGGTCGACCAGCACCAGCTTCAGTTCATCAGGGCGCTTCGTGTAGATCCACGACATGATGATCGAGTTCATGCACACGCTCTTGCCGGACCCGGTGGTGCCTGCGATGAGCATGTGCGGCATGCGGGTGAGGTCCAGCACCATCGGCTCGCCCGCGCTGTCCTTGCCCAGGAACATCGGGAGGCGCATGCCATCGGCGTGTCCTCCGGACATCAGTTCCTTGAGTCGCACCTTCTCCTTCTGGCGATTGGGGACTTCGATTCCAACGGCGGTCGTCCCAGCCATGTTGGGGATGATGCGGATGTTGGGGGCGCTGAGGGCGCGGGCGATGTCCTTGGCGATCGTCTCCAGCCGCGCCACGCGCGTGCCGGGCGCCAGTTCCACCGAGTAGAGCGTCACGACGGGGCCGCTCTCGATGCCCACTACTTCGCCGTCGATCTGGTAGGTGCGCAGCGTCTGCGTCAGGACGCCAGCCTGCTCGCGGACGAACGACTCGATCTTCTCGTTGAAGTTGGCCTCGGGGTCATCCAAGAGGTCCAGCGTTGGGAACCGATAGCCGTCGTAGGTCTCCTCGCGCGAGATGTCCTCGTCACGGGGGGCCGGCGCGGCGGCCGAATTCTTGCCCGACATCCGCACGGGAAGCCGAGCCAATCGCTCCTTGAGTTCATCGGCGGAAAGCGGGGCTCGCGGCGTGTTGGTCACGCACTCGGCCGAATCGTCCCCGTCGGCCGTCGCCTCGGCGGTGACCGGCTCGGAGTCTTCCTCGAGATCTTCCTCCAGCCACTCCTCGGCCTCCGCGTCGGCATCGTCATGCCAATCTTCGGGCTCCTCGTCGTGGTCAGCCTCGATGTCGTCGTCGTCGTCGTCGACATCGTTCTCGGCGTCTTCCTCCGAGTCATCGTCCGAGTCATCGTCGACCTCGGAATCGTCCTCCACCTCGGGATTCCAGGGCCGGACATTGTCGGCCGACTCAGTGATCTCCTGGGGTTCCGCGACGGCAGCGGCTCCACCGACGCCCGCCATCGCGAGCACTGGCTCGCGCTTGAGCAACACTCGGTCGCGCCAGTTTCGGATCGATCCAGCCCAGTCGCTCTGGCGCACGAACGCAAAGCCCTCGAACGCGCGCTTGAGGAGCGGCGGCACCATGCGGACCAGTTCGTCCGCGGCAACAACCATGCCCACCATGAGCCCGAACAAGAGCCACATGCTGGTGCCAAAGCCCGCGAATCTGGGCCAAAGTTGCGCCACGACCCAGTGATTGGCCAGCCCCGCCGGGCTGGAGCTGACGGGGCCGGTCGTTGGCGCCCAAAGCGCATTGAGCCCGCCGAAGGCGATCGTCACCAGCAGCAGTCCGACGATGCGAACGACCGGGTGCTCCAGCCGTCGACCCATGGCCACGACCGTCAGCCATGCTCCAATCGCCAACATGGGGAGCCAGACGGCCACGCCGAGGGCCTCGTAGAGGAACCATGAGAGCGCGGCTCCTGCCGACCCCACCCAGTTGGCCGTCACGGCGTTCTGCACGGCCACCGTGCTGCTCGGTGCGTCAGCCCGATCGAACGACATGAGCGACGCCATCGTGAGCGTCCAGACAAACGCGCTGCAGAGCCAGAGGATCTTGCGTGTGGCGGTGGCGGGGGGGAGGACGCCTTGAATCGATTCAAGGCGTGCGACAGCCTTGGGCTTAAGTCGTGCCATATGTGCTTCCTTTATCGGCTCCTGCGGGACTCAACCCTGAGGATCGATCCACGGAGTGCGCTCGGCGCGACTGTCCCCGGATGGACCGCGGCGCCGCTCCCGCCGCTCGTTCCCCGTAAACTCACGCAATGCACTTCTGCCTGCTGGACCAGGTCCTTGAGAGCGGCGAGGGCCGGATCGTCACGCTGAAGACGGTCTCGTCGGCCGAGGAGTACCTCCAGGATCACTTTCCGCGATTCCCGGTCCTCCCCGGCGTCTTCATGCTGGAGGCGATGGTCCAGGCGGCGCGCGAGTTGCTGCGGCGGGAGGCGGTCGCTGGGAACGCCAATCCCGGCGCGGGCTCCATCCCAGCTCCTCGCATGGTGCTGGGCGAGGTCAAGGGCGTCAAGTACGGCAGCTTCGTGAAGCCGGGCGACGCCCTCCGCGTCGAGGTCACGGTCGACAAGCGCTTGGGCGATTGCGTCTCCTTTAAGGGGATCGGGACTGTCGTTTCGGCGGGTGGCGCGGCCTCGGGCGTCGATGGCGCCCCGGGAACAGGCGACACGGCCGTCGCGGGTCGATTTACAATGCGCCCACTTGTGCAGGGAGGGTCTCCGGCCCAACCCAAGGTCGCCACGATGGCGGCGCGAGATCGCAGCCCCCAGAGTGCCCATTGACCACCATGAGCCAGACCTTGACCCACGAAGAAATTTACGAGTCCGTCCGCGAGATCCTCTGCGACGCCCTGGGCGTGGACGAGGATGAGGTGACGCCGGAGGCCAGCCTCACCAAGGATCTGGGCGCCGAGAGCATCGACTTCCTGGACATCAACTTCAAGGTCGAGAAGAAGTTCTCCACCCCCGAGAAGCCCTTCAAGATCAACCAGGGCGAACTCTTCCCCGAAAACCTCACCTCCGACCCCAGCCTGGTCAAGGACGGCAAGTTCACCGACGCCGGCATGGAGCTCCTTCGCACCAAGATGCCGCACGTGGACTACTCCGCCTTCGACGCCGACCGTTCGGTGGACAATGTCAGCGAGCTCTTCACCGTGAAGAGCCTCTGCGACTTTGTCGGCCGCAAGTTGGCGAACTGACGCCGGCACGGCGACCGCTGCTCGTCACCTTCCCATGCGCTGGATGTGGATCGACGCCATCACCCACCACGAGCCCAACGCTCGCATGGTGGCCGTCAAAAACATCTCGATGGCAGAGGAGCACCTCCACGACCACTTCGCGCAGGACGAGTCGGGCGCCGCGTGCCCGGTGATGCCGACCTCTTTGGTGGTCGAAGGCACTGCGCAGACCGCAGGAATACTGGTGGGCAGTGTCCACGGTTTTCGCGAGAAAGTGATCCTGGCCAAGATCAGTTCGTTCCGGCTGGACATCGATCCGCGCCCAGGGCAGACGCTGCGCTACGACGCGCGCATCGAGCGCATGGACGCCAGCGGCGCCAGCACAGAGACGGTGATCTCGGTGCTGGATCACTCGGACGCGGCGGCGGGCGGCGACGGGGCGAGCGACGCGGCGGCGCAGTGGCGCGAGGTCGGTCGCAGCAGCTTGATGTTCAGCCACATCGACCAGAATCGAAGCGGCCTGCAGTTCCCCAAGGAGAACTTCGTCTTCTCCGAGAACTTCCGCACGATCTTGCGCTCAGCCGGTCTCGAGGGGTTGGCGAGCTGAGCGGCCGGTTGGCCCACCCCGTTGGCCCACCCCGTTGGATTGATCAGATTCGACCAAAAAAACGTCGAATCCGATCAGCCCAAGCGCGCCGACCCACTGTGGTCCGCAAACGGACAGGCCCCGCTCGAGGAGGCACTTTCGAGACGAGGCCAATCCAGGGTCTTAAAAGTGTGGGGCGCCCTTTACGCCCCACACACTTGTCGGAGCCGCTCCCTCCAGCGGCTACGAGTGAGAAGGTGGGATTCAGAATGGGGCATGCAAGGGATTGCGGCAAAATTGCCCGGTGCCCGGGCTTCTAGACAAGGTCCGGGGGGGCGGGGGGTATGGTGATGTCCATGACGACTCCCTTCCGGTGTCTCCGCGGCGGCCTCTTTGCAGCGATAGCCCTGCCCATCGTTGCATTCGCTCTCACCGCTCCTTCACCCGCACCCCAAGGCAATCCGACGGCACAGTGTGACCCAAGCTCGCCGACCGGCTGCACTGCCTACAACGGAGTCCAGCTTGTGCACTGCGTCAGCATCCAGGATCCGGCTGGGGAGTATCCATGCCCATGATTTCGGCCGTGGCGCTCGTGACGATGTGCGCCACCGCGTCCGCCTGGCAGGCCGGCACTCCAGCTGCCCCGGGTGGAGTGGCACCGCCACTGCCGCCGAAGCCGGACTTCATTGTTCTTCCTCGCGACCCTTCAACCGGAATTCGATCAAGTGAAACTGGAGTTGGGTTGTCGCCGCAACTGACGAAGTTGCTTCCGGCGGAGCAGTGGATTCGTGAGATGTCAGAGAAGTTGGGGTCGGAATGTGTGGTGGTTCAAGATGTGTTAGGGCAGGTCGCTCTGGAACGCGAGCAGTGGCGTCAAGGAGTGTTTCAGCGGCGCATCCGAGACTGCGAGCCGGGATTCCTAGCCATCTCCCGGTTCATGCAAGAGGAATTGAAGGATGGACGGATGCCCCACCAGGACATGGCCTACTCCCACTGGATGTGCGAGCTGACATCGAACGCGATCGCCGACTCGCTGCAAACGATCGAAGAGGAGCGTGCTTTTCTTCGCGCGGCGGCTGAGCGGAGTGACCTGGAGCCGGTGTGCCAGGAGGCGCTGGTGGCGGCGGGTGAGGAGTGCATTCGCGACGGGATCGCCGCCATGACCGCGTGCCTGATACCCGCTCCCAGGATCGACCTCCACCGGGCGCTTCCCGCGGCCGGGGTCCCCTCCGGAGTGATCGATGCGGACTCGTGGCAGGAGTACGGCAATGTTCGACTGGGGCAGCTGGCTGACACCCTGCGCGGCTACCGGGAATCGTCCCACGCCGACAACGAGCTTGCCTATGTGGCGACTCTCGCGGCCGGGCGCTTTGGAGACGAATTGTCCTCCGCCGAGCGAGAGGCGATTCAGGCGGCCCTCGGAAGATGCGCCGCAATCCGGAGACGGGGTTGCCGAGCTCGACAACGATTGTGGCAGTCCGAGTGGGACCAATTCGTGAGGGCGCGAAGCAATTGGTCAGAGGTGGAGCGCACCAGCGCCGCCCATTCGGTGGCACCCATCTTCATGCCGACGATCTACCCGTGCCCGTTCCTGGAGTCGGGAGGTGATGACTCGGGGCTTGCCGCAGAGTCAGTCGCAGCATTGTCGGAATACCGTGGGCTGATCGCGCTCCTGCTTGAAGCGGCAGAGGGACTGGTGGCTCGGCACACCACATGTTCATTCGCAAGAGTGACTTTCGATCCAGCCGAACGAACCCAGGCGTCGTACCTCCGCTCCATGCGCGACATCCGCAAGCGCGCGTGCGAGGCGCTTCTCACGCTCATCGCGGAGGTGCCTGAGTCGGATCGGTCCACCATGCTGGCCCGGATCCCGGCGATTGAGTTGGCGAGCGGCGAGTGGCCTGACCTGAAGTTCGTCGACAACCCAGAGTGGCCATCGCTGTACCCGCAGCAGAGGGAAGAGTGGTTGTGGCGGGCTGAGTGACGGGGGGATCGGACTCCGTTGACATAGCAACGATGTCGGGTGACTTCGAGTATTCACCGACAAAGGGACTTGACAAGGGCGCGCGAAGAGTACATTGGGCGAGATTGCACCCCCAGAACGAGTGAGCAGGAACAACAGAGATGGCCATGAAGAATCACATGATGTTGCCTGTCGCGCTGTCCGTCTGCATGTGTGGGTTCCGCGACGATGCGCCCTACCTAGTCGATGTCCTCGTGTACGACGAGACCAGCAGTCCGGTGACGGTCATCGAAATCTGGTCCGACCGCGGACACGTTCTTCGTCCCCTTGGTCCGGGCGAACTGAAGGACAACAAGTGCGGCGCCAGTGTGCATTGCACGAACAACGAGCAGAACTGCAGCCTCATCCCATCTAGGAACGCTGGTGTCACCTGCGAGTATTGCACCTCCGGAACCTCGACCAACAACTTCTGCTGGCCTGTCCGGAAGGCCGTTTGCACCACCACCCAGAATCCAATGGTGTGCGGCGTCCGAATGCGATCGACTTGCGTCGCAGGAATTGGCGGCAACCCAACTTCCTGTTCCGCCCCCGGCCCGACCAATCAAGGCACTTGCACGCTTCAGGAATGCGTCTGACCGAGCATTGAGGAGCCCATGCCAGTTGCATTCCCGCCGATGTATGCGCTGCTCGTCGCATTGCGAGCATTCACAGCACAACCGCCAACTCCCGACTCCTCGATCATCTCCACTGCGGAAATGACGCAGTACCTACGGAAGGCGGAAGAGGCGCAAGCCAATCAGCAGATCTCGTTTGAGGCGACGTGGTATTACGGTGAGGGTCAGGATGTGCCGCCCGAAGCTCCCGACGCAAGCCACCTCGTCTACACGCAGCACTTCACTTCCTTGCTCTCGGACGAGCGATATCGAATCGAAGTCAGATTTCTCGACGCGCACCCGAAGGTGGATGGCGTGCTCGGCCACACGCAGGTGTACACCTGGAATGGACAGGAAGCTCGCGTCTCGGTCATCGACGGCCAGTCACAGAATCCGAAGCGCCAGACTGTGCGGATCGATAGCCTGCCCACGCGCGATGTGACCGACTCGGCCATCCTCTATTGGTGCGGTTGGTGGGTGTTTCAGGGGCCGTATTTCGTCGGCTACGCGGATGTGCTTGAATCAGCCGCGCCTGACCCGGAACCAGCCATCAGCGGTGGTACCGAATGGCGCGTCACCTCAAGGACACTGCAGTACACCGAAATGGTGTTTCGAGCCGAGCGGCGCGGCGACCGCATTGTCATTCGCAGCGTCGAGCAGAGCAGTTACGCCGACGAGGAGTCGTTCGATTCGCACGATCCATTGCGCGCGTTTGTTTCAAGCGAATTGAGTTTTGAGGGTGACATCGTCGAGGCAATCGGCTTCCCGATGACGGCGACTCTCGTCACCAGTCACCGGCCGACCGATGCAAGTGCGGAGTTTTGGAACAAGGCCACCATCACGTGCAAGGGACTGGCTCCTGTTGCCACGAACGACGAGACGTTCTTGGTTCGGATCGACGAGGGTGCCATCGTGGGGGATTCCCGATACAACATTTCTTACCAGCTGGGCACCAGGGAAATCAATGTCGATGGGGCACTGTACGAAACCACCGAGCCGCTCCACGGCGATGTGGGGGCGAACTTGAGGGTGTGGGTCCGGCAAAGCCGACTCTTAGCAACCACCGGGCGCGCCGCGAGCGACCCCGAGCCCGCAGCGCCGCAGTAGAGGTGGCAGCATTCCTCAGATGAGATGGACATCCTCAATCCTCTTCCTGTCCGTTGCGGTCGTCGGCTGTTCCGAATCGGATGACAGTCAAGTCGCGCCGGCCGCCGAGCAGCAAACACATCCTTCCGGAGAGGGTGTGTCGAAGCAGGTGCAGGTCGGCTCGTTTGACTTCGGAGAGGTCTGCATTGATGCGGGTGCTCAAGTGGTTGACCACGTATTCCAATACAGGAACACGACGGACCATGATCTTGAGGTCGTGAAGATCGCAGCCACATGCGGCTGCGTGAAGGCGGCCATGACGCCGCAGCGCCTGCGCCCTGGCGAGGCGGCCGACCTGTTCATGAGCACGGAGGTGAGCGGCGTCGGCGTGGTCGAGCAGTCATCGGTCGTGCTCCTCAGCGATGGCACCAGCCTTCGGGTGTCCGAACGGGCCCTGGGCGTGCGGACCACGCGCCTCATGGTCATCCCGCGTCGCGTGAGAGTGGCGCCATTGGCGAGACAGTTTACGATTGAGTTGTATGTCGTCGATCGGCGGGGTATCGCGGAAATCGGACTGCCTGGCGTCACGATCTCAGGAATGCCCGTGGAGGCCCGGTTCACGGATTGGGAGGTGATTGAACGGTTCGATCAAGCAGCCGGCCGGCCACTTCGCCAGGTCGCAACTCTCGAGATCCCTACCGCGCAACTTGGCGCCAGCGGGCCGGTAACAATCGAGATCAAGACGGTCTCTGGCCTCAAGTCAGAAGTGGTTGTCGACCTGATCCCGGGGGTCTCATGACGAATGAGCAATCGACAAACGGGACCCAGCGAGGTCGCCCCGCGAGGTCGCTCGCGCGCCACTCCTCCCGTACATTCCCCGCGTGGCGCACCTCGCTCTCTACGCAGGAAGTTTCGATCCCCCGACCCTAGGGCACTTGGATGTGCTCTCTCGCTCGCGCGGGCTCTTTGACCAAATCGTCGTGGCGGTCGGCCGCAATCCCGACAAGCCCAGCATGTTCACCGCCGAGGAGCGCGTGTCGATGCTGCGCGAGCTCATCGACCAGGGCGCCGTGCGCGCGGGGGGTGCCACGCTTCGAGTGGACGCCTACGACCAGCTGACCGTGGACTACGCCAAGTCGATCGGCGCGTGCGCCATGATCCGCGGCATCCGCAATGTCACGGACCTCGCCGCGGAGTGCCAGCTGGCGATCACCAACCGGCAGGTCGCTGGCATCGAGACGATCTTCATCGTGACGGGTGAGCAGTACGCATTCACTTCCTCCAGCCTCATCCGGCAGATCGCGGCGTTTGGCGGGTCGATGGACAAGCTGGCGCCCTTCGTGCCGTCGATGGTGGTGGCGCGCGTGGAAGCCAAGGTGCGTGCGGGGGCTGCCGCCGGTGCCGCGTCCGCCGCTGCGGCGCGCGCAGCCTCCAGCGCCGAGGACTGAACCATGGCTCGAATCACCGTCGTTTCTCCAGGCGCCCTTGGCGCACACCCACTTCGCGGCGAGAAGGGCGATCATCGACCCGCGCATGCCACCACCACGCTGGTGGAGTCGGAGGGGCGGAAGATCCTTGTCGACCCATCACTCCCTGCTGCGTACCTCGCGCCGCGACTTGATGAGCGCGCCGGGATCAAGCCCGAGGCGATCACCGATGTGTTCCTCACGGACTTGCGCGCTCTTCGCCGTCGTGGACTCGCTGCGTGCACGGGTGCTCGAGTGTGCACCTTTGAGCTCGAACTTGAGACTTCGATGGCGTGGCTCCAGGAGAAGTTGGACGAAGCCGAGGAAGCAGGTGACGACGACACTGCCGCCGCCGTGAATGCGGAGATGGAGGTCTTGCGCAACATCGAGGTGGCCGACGACAAGTTGGCGCGCGGCGTGGACCTCTTCCCCTTGCCGGGCGTGACCAATGGGCTGTGCGGTCTCCTGGTGTCGGTCCCCGGCGGGACGATCCTCATCGCCGGCGACGCTGTCCCCACCGCGGAGCACCTAGAGGGGGCCGTCGTGCTGGCGCCTGCCTTCGATGTGAAACAAGCGCAGGAAAGCCTCCGCGAAGCCGTGGAGATTGCCGACGCGATCGTCTGCGGCCGTGATGGATTGGTCCTCAATCCCATGCGCGGGTCGATGTCGCGCGGGATGGGGTGAGCAGGGCGGCGAGGGCCGTAGAATCTGCGCCCTATGTCGCTCGTGACGCCAGAGTCGATCAACTCCGCGACCAGCACGCCTCCCCAACCTTGGACGCTGCGCCGATTGCTCAAGCATGTCCGCTCAGGCCAGCGCTTCGCCGCGCTCACCTGCTACGACGCCACCACCGCGCGGTGGCTTGAGTCAGCCGGCATCCCCATGCTCCTCGTGGGCGACACCGCCGCAGAAGTGATCTTGGGATTGCCCGGCACCATTCACATGCCGATTGCGATCTCGCTGGCGCTGACGGCCGCCGTCAAGCGCGGCGCCCCCAACACGCTGGTGATGGGCGACATGCCCTTCCTTTCCTATCAGGCGGACGATGCCGAAGGGGTTCGCAACGCAGGTCGATTCCTCACCGAGGGGATGGCGGACCTGGTCAAGCTTGAGGTGGATCGATCCTTCGCGCCGCTTGTGTCGCAGATGGTGCGCGCGGGTATCCCCGTGGTGGCGCACATCGGTTCCAAGCCGCAGCACGCCAAGCAGCACGGTGGTTACTACGCCGCGGGCAAGAGCGCGGCCGACGCGCTGGCGCTCCTTGATGACGCTCGCACCATGCTGGACTGTGGAGTCACCATGCTCTTGGTGGAAGCCGCGCCGGTCGAGGTGACGCAACGCATCGTGGAGATGGCGCAGGCACGCAACCCGTCCGTCCCGGTCATCGGTTGCGGCGCGGGCCCATCGTGCCATGGGCAAATCGTGGTGCTGCAGGATCTCCTGGGACTCACCGAGTGGCAGCCGGCGTTTGCGGTCCCGGCCGCGCGCCTGGGCGGCAGCATCCAGTCCGCCGCGAGGCAGTGGATCGACCGCGTCCGATCAGGCGAGCTGGGCGAGCATCCTTATGTGATGCCCGAGTCGGAGCGCGCGGCGTTTGAGGCGGGGGCGGCAGGGACGTCCTGAGTCCGGCGCCGCGACCCGCGACCCGCGACCCGTTACACGCAACCTTCGTTCGCCGTCAGCGCCTGCAGGTACGCGTGGTACGCGTAGACCCGATCCCGCTTCCGCCCGCTGGTTTCAACGAGCACGCCGATCTCCTTCAGCACTTCGATGGCCTTGCGCGCGGTGGGTCCTGTCAAGCCCAGCAGCCTTGATGCCTTTGGAGCGGTGACCATCGGATTCGACGGCAGCAGGTCGAGCAGCCGGATCGCCGCCACCGTGGCACTGGCGTGAGACATGAGTTGGCCGCGATCTCTGCTCGTGAGCTCGAAAATGCGCTCGGCCACCGCGATGCCATCCGCGGCGGCCTCTTCGACGCACGAGAGGTAGAAGAGCGTCCAGCCTTCCCAATCACCATCAGTTCGCACGGCGGAGAGCCGGTCGTAGTACTCGCGCTGATGACGCTTGAACGAATGGCTCAGGTAGAGGATTGGCGACTTCATGACGCCCCAGTGCTCGAGCAGCAGCGTGATGAGCAGTCGGCCGATCCTGCCATTGCCATCGAGGAATGGGTGAATCGTCTCGAACTGCACATGTGCCAGCCCGGCCTTGATGAGCGGCGGGAGCGGATCGTGCCCATGGATCCAGCGGTCCAAGTCGGCGAGTGCGCGCCGCACGGCATCCGGGGGCGGAGGAACGAAGCGCGCGTTCCCGGGGCGAGTGCCGCCCACCCAATTCTGGCTCGTGCGGATCATGCCCGGCTTCTTGTCGCCGCCGCGGTGGCCGCCGGCGCCCTGGATCAGGAGCCGATGCGCGTTGCACAAGAGGCGGGTGCTCAACGGCAGGCCATCAGGCTTCGCGATCTCGTCGCGTGCGTGGTTCAACGCTTCGACATAGTTGCAGACCTCCGCCACATCATCAATGCGCGAAGTGCGTGCGGTGGCTTCAAACTCCAGCACATCGCGCAGCGTGGCTTCGGTGCCCTCGATCTGCGATGTCAGGACCGCCTCCTTCCTCACAAAGCCGTAGAGGAACCAGTGGGTATTGGGGACAAGGCTGGCCGCGATGTCGAGGCGGGCGATGGCGGTCATCGCGCTTGTGCAGGCCGCGCTGATCGGCCCCTCCAGGTGGAGTCGCGGCCGGTCAGGGGGCAGCGCCATGGGCACGAATGCGCGCACGGTTTCGCCCGCGACGGTGGAGACTTGGTAGGTGCCAGTGGTGCGCGGCATCGGGAAGCAGTCCTTTCTCACCTGAATATGTTAGGAAACGATCGTTGTGTAGTCAACGGAATAAGGAAACGATCATTTCGTTGTGGTTGCTGCAGCCGCGGTCAAGAAAAGCTGCTTTGCCATCGCTCCGGGGGCTCCGAAGGAATCCCCGCACCGCCAACGCCCGGCCGCCGTAAAACCACGCTTACGACCATGCAAACCCGCTCCACCCTCATCGTCGCCGCCGCCGCGATTGCCACTTCGGCCGGCGCGTTCTTCCTGGCGCCCGCGGTCGCGGATCGACAGGACGCGGCCCGATCTCGCCGCGATGTGGAGTTGGCGGCGGGGCGGTTGCAATCCTCCGGCGTCCTCAAGTCGCTGGACGGAGAACTCCGTGACCTCGCGAAGGCGGTGGAGCCATCGGTCGTCTATGTCAGCGCCGAGACGCAGGTGCCGGGCTGGCGCGGCGCGTTTGGCAGCAGCGGCTCCGGCTGGGTGTGGGATGACCAGGGGCACATCGTCACCAATGCCCATGTGATCGATGGCGCGTCTCGACTGCAAGTGCAGGACTGGCGCGGTCAGCTCTTCGACGCGGAGGTGATCGGCGCAGACTTGCAGTCCGATGTCGCGGTGCTGCGCGCGAAGGGAGGTTCAGCACTTGGCGGGAGCGAGTGGATCCCCGCCAAGCGACAGTCCGCTCCGGCTGAGCAAGGCCAGATGTGCTTCGCCTTCGGCAGTCCATTCGACTTTCGCTTCTCCATGAGCGCTGGCATCGTGTCGGGGCTGGGGCGTGTCTCTGGCCTCCCCGGCATGGAGTTGGAAAACTTCGTGCAGGTTGACGCCGCGATCACTCCCGGCAATTCAGGCGGCCCGCTCACGGATGTGGAAGGTCGGGTGATCGGCATGAATACGGCGATCGCGTCTGGCGCCGGCGACCAGATGGGGCAGGGGAGTTTTTCCGGCGTGGGGCTTGCGATCCCGATGGACATCGTGGAACTCGTCGTCCCGCAACTGATCTCAAGCGGCGAAGTGGCCAAGGGATATCTCGGCGTGAGCGTCCAGCCGGTTGGCTTCATCCAACGCGTGCAGCTGCGCGACCCGAAGTTTGGCGACGCGTACCGCAAAGTACGCGACGACTACAAGGAAGCCGATGGCGCGCTGGTCAATCGCGTGGAGGAGAATTCGCCCGCCGCGAAGGCTGGGCTGCAACCGGGCGACGTGATCGTGAGTTTCGGCGGCGTGGAAGTGAACGAAAGCGCGCAGGTCCCCGCGATGATTGCCACGCATCGGCCCGGCGAGCGGATTGCCATGCAGGTCTGGCGCGACGGCAAGACCACGCCGATGGAAGTCGTGCTTGAACGGCGGTCGGCCGACTTGAATGTCCCGCACATCGCGCGGGACTTGGCGGCGACTGGCGCGCTGGAGCTGGAGACGGTCGCAGATTCGCGGCCCGGCGAGCCAACCGGCACCGTTCGCGGCGTCCGCGCGACCCGAGTAGATGCCAACAGCCAATGGAGCGAGGTGGTGCCCGGTGATGCGGTGATCGTGTCCGTAGCGGATTCACCGGTGCGCAACGTGGAAGAGCTCTATGTCCGACTCGCGCGCATTCGAGCGCAAATCAGGCGATTCCAATCGGTGCCCGTGCCGCTCGGCTGGGTGCGTCCCAACGGCGAACGCGGGACGGTGGAAGTGGTGTTGACGCCCGAGTAACACTCCCAACCTCGCCAGTCGAATCTCGACAGCGGTCCCCCGCACACCGCTTCAGGTACCGCTGGATTGCCCCTGAGTTATTGGACAGAGCGGTGACCAAACCGCCGCAGCGAATGGGCACATCCTCTTGGAAGGCCGCGTGAATTCCAACTTGTTCGTGTTTCGGCAACGGGATGCGGTCTTGATTAGACTGACCACAGTTTGCTTGGTAGTCAAGCGACCATAAGAAGGGCAATCCGATGAAGTCCGACCATGATCCGAGGCGTCGACATCTCATGGGCCTTGATGGGTTCCGTCTCACCGTCATCGCCATGACCATTCTGGTGACCATCGGCGCATGTCAAATCGCGATGGCGGACGGCGCGGGCGTGACCGTGATGGCGTGGACGGAGGAGGCGGCCGTACTCAAGGTGACCGCCGCGTCAGGAGCAACGCGCTCCATCACACTTCAGCCAGTTGCATCAGGTGGATGGCGTGCGATCGATGCCGGCCAGAGCCCCGGCGTGATGTTCGGTCCCAGTGCATTGCGCGTTGCAGGGCCTGCGCGGCTGCGGGCGCAAGGAGTGGCGCCACGCGATGCACTTCGGCTCGTGAGCCAAGCGATTGGGGACTCACACTGCGATGATGTGAGCGTCGTGCGAACCTACGACGAAGGGCAGATCGTGATCTGTCTTTGGCGTGATGGTGCGATCGCCGAGATGTGGGGAACCGCGTGGTGGATTGAGGTGCTCATCTCGGACGCGGACGATCACAAGCAGGCCTGCGATCGCGCACGGGACTTGTGCTGCTGGCAGTCGCAGGCTGCAAACGATGGAGTGGAGCCAGCGTTGCCCTGCGAGGGCGTGTGGCTGCCCAGCCCAAGCATTGACAACTGCCTCGTCGCCGTGCGCCGTTGCGGCGGCGAATGGAAGGAGCAGTCGTGCTCGTGCCTCTTCGCGGCCGTGACCATCTGCAATGGCCCCAATGACTGCTGCGACGAAGTCCCCTGGCTCCTCCAGGTCAATATGCGCGCTGTCCCTGCGTGGCTCGACTCCCCGTGCGATGAAGTGGCCGGGCCTGAGGGGGCTGCTGGTCTGGGCCCCTCAGCCGTTCTCGAAGTGCTCGACGCCATCATCGACCGCGCACAAGTGATCCTCGACGCGCAGGCGCAGTGACCGGTAGGTCCGCGATTGTTCGCTGACGGTGCGTCCGTGCTCTCTGCGGGTGCTGAGACCCTCACGAGTATGCTCACGTTGTGGCTGCAGTGGACGACGACATCTATGCCAGCAGCGAGCCAAGGGCCTCCCCCCTCCTCGACGTCCGCGACCTCGCGGTGCATTTCCCCATCAAGAAGGGGTTGCTCCAGCGGCAGGTCGGCGTCTTCAAGGCGGTGGACGGGATCTCATTCCACATCAATCGTGGCGAGACGCTTGGATTGGTTGGCGAATCTGGCTGCGGCAAGACGACCGCCGGCCGCGCCATCCTCAAGTTGATCGAGGCCGAGGCGGGCAGCACCGTCACCTTTGACGGCCGCGACGTCTACAAGCTGGACGCGAAGAGCCTCCGCGCGATGCGTCGGCAGATGCAGATCATCTTCCAGGATCCCGGCGGCAGCCTGAACCCGCGCATGCGCGTGGGCTCCATCATCGGCGAACCCATCGAAGTCCACGGCCTGGCCACCGGCGACGAACTTCAGGAGCGCGTGGAATCGCTGTTGGTGCGATGCGGGCTTTGGGCCGGCGCCGCGGATCGATACCCGCACGAGTTCTCCGGCGGCCCGCGACAGCGCATCGGCATCGCTCGCGCGCTCGCACTGCAGCCCAAGCTCATCGTGTGCGACGAACCCACCAGCGCGCTGGACGTCAGCGTGCAGAGCCAGGTGCTCAACCTGCTGTCGGACTTGCAGGACGAGTTCGGGCTCTCGTACCTCTTCATCAGCCACGACATGGCGGTGATCCACCACATCTGCGATCGCATCGCCGTCATGTGGAAGGGGCGCATCGTGGAGGAAGGCGACCGCGACACCATCATCCACCGCCCGCAGCACCCGTACACGCAGTCGCTGCTCTCGGCCGTGCCGGAATGCGATCCACGCCGCAAGCGCGAGCGCATCGCCTTCGCCGGGATGGCGTCGTGATGGCGGTGAATCGCGCCCCCACGAGGGATCGACGCTGACCATGTCTCCGCGAGCGGGCAAGGCCGCCATCCTGATCGGGTTCTTCGCGCTCTGCGCGGCGGCGTTCGTCTGGGCCGGCGGCGTGGTCGCGGAGACCAAGCGCCAGGCCACGATCACTGACCAGTGCCTGCAATCCGCGGCGTGGCTCATGCTCTGCTACGCCAGCGAGCACGATGGGAAGTTCCCGGAGTCGGAGAAGGCGTACTGGGACTTCGTGCAGACTGTAATGGACGCGGGGACCGAATCCAACGCATGCACCTCGATCCCGCAGGCCCCGCAGGGCGACGGCTGGCCCGCGACGAGCGAGGCCGCAGGAGCCACAATGCTGGAGGCGATCGAACTCCCCGAGGTGCGCAAGCGCGTGACCGTAAGCGTGGCGGGAGAGCCCGGCAAGCCACCGATCATCGCCACGCCGGGCAAGCCTTCGGGCTTGGGGACACTTGAGAAGGTGAATGGGTGGGTTGAATCGTGGGGCAGCGCTCCCCACGAACCCTCACAAGATTAGGATGGAGGCATGTCCGCCCCCGCTCCATTTCAACTCCCGAGTGGGGTGTCCGACGCCGTGGCGGATCTTGCGCGGCGCTGGGAATCGCGCGGGCTGGTGATCTCCATGTTTGGGAGTTTCGCGCGTGGCGACGCTCGGCGCGATTCCGACATCGATCTCGCCGTGGAGTGGTCCGGCATGTTGAAGGGTGAGCGAGACGAGTCACTGTGGCGCGAGTTCCTCGCCGAGGTGGATCGACTGCCCACCGTGCGGCGGATTGATGTGGTCGATGTCAGCACCGCTGAGGAGTCGTTCATCAAGGCCATCCGCCCGCAGTTTCGGAGGGTGGCGTGAGGATGCCCAGCGATGTCTGAGACGCGACTCAAGCAGTTGCTTGACGATTCCGCCGTCCTCCACTTTGAGTTGTGCTTGGAGGTCGCGTGGAAGTCGGCTCGGGCGTATGCCCTGACGCAAGGCCTCCAGCCGGCAGGTCCACGCGACTCCTTGTCAGCGCTCATCACTCTCGGCGTGCATGCTGACGAGCAGGTCTTGGCGCACATGCTCCGGGCGCGCAACGACGCGGTGTACATCTATCGGATGGCGCTCGCGGCCGCGCTGCGGAAGCAGTTGCCCGGATTCGCGAAGGAATTGGCTGGCATCTACAGGGAGCTCAGTGCGCGGGTGCGTGGGGCGTCATGAAGGGCATGGCCGCGAGTCCTCCTCCGCACCCTTGAAACGGTGGGATTGGCCCGGCTCCGCACGCGGAAGCCTTGAAACGGTGGGAATTGTGACTTAAGCAGCAAATCCTGACCGATTCAAGGGGTCAACCGGCGTGAACCGGCGTGAACCGGCGTGAATCTGCAGAGTTCGCTTGATCCGGGCCAGTTCCGGGTTATCCTGAAGAGACCAGCCACCGGGGCCACTTCCGGCGCGGCGGCTGGTGATCGATGGTGATCGATGGTGATCATTGAGACACGGGACCCGCCATGAAGATTGAGA
>SXGR01065944.1_pt1 | contig 24612 bp, 19 predicted proteins | sample 3174711 | NCBI WGS metagenome assembly SXGR01 (sample SAMN11356860, study PRJNA531348) | freshwater metagenome | isolation source: freshwater sample F1-60 | place: China: Fuxian Lake, Yuxi | collected 2017-12-25
CATCCCCGGTAAGCCGCGCGTGTTTATGCCGTATGCGGGTGGGGTTGGACCCTATCGGGAAATCTGCGATAGCGTCGCCAGGGACAATTGGCGGGGATTTGTATTTTCTTGAGGGGAGCGAGGAAATTACCTCACCACAAAGGGCAATCCCGATTTAAGCCAGGCCAGCATTCCACCTTGTGCGTTAGCGACCTTGTCAACGCCGCCGGCTTTGAGAATTTGTAGCGCCATCGCGGAACGTCGGCCTGACTGGCAGAGGGTCACCACCGGTTTGTCCCTGGGGACTTCCTTGAGCCGATTACGTAGTTCATCGAGTGGGATCAAGATGGCGGAGCTCACATGACCGAGGTCGCCGGTGAACTCTTTTGTGGTACGCACGTCCAGCAACGTGATGTCCTTGATGTGTCGCGCCACCCAATCGGTTTCAATTTCAGGTATGCCACCAAACGTCGTGACGATGGGCGCCCAGGCGGGTTCAGGGACCGTGGCATCGAAGGTGGGTTTGCCTGCATGCAAATTGGCGGGCACCGCGATGTCCAGGAGCTTTGGATGCGGTAGGCTGAGATTGCGCATATAGCCCGCGAAATCTTCTTCTCGGGCATCGCCACCGATTCGGGGGTTAAAGCGTTTCTCCTCAGCCACTGTGGAGACCGTGCGCCCGTTGTAGTCGTGACCGGGGTAGATCAGGCAGGTGTCGGGCAGCGAGAAGATTTTTTCGCGAATGCTCTGCCACATGGCATGTACATCGCCGCCCTGGAAATCGGTACGTCCTGCGCCGCGAATCAGCAGGCAGTCGCCTGTGAATGCCATGTCCTGCTCGCGTGTCATGTAGGTCATGCAACCGGCCGTATGTCCCGGCGTGGCGCGCGCTTCGAGTGCGCAACTTCCAAAGGTGATGACGTCACCATCGTTCAAGGCTTCGTCTGCCTCGGTCACATTGCAGCCGACAGATACGACAATCCGAGCACCTGTCGCCTGTTTCAGACGCCATGCCGCTGTGACGTGGTCCGCGTGCACATGGGTGTCGAACACATACTTCAGTCGCAGACCCAGCTCCTGCAGCAAGGCCGTGTCGCGCGTGAACTGTTCAAACACCGGATCGATGATCACAGCCTCTCCGGACTTCGTACAGCCGAGAACGTAGGTGTACGTTGAAGAGGCGGCGTCGTAGAGTTGGCGGAAGATCATGCATGATCACTTGGAACAGATGCTCCTGAACATATTACGCCCGGAAGAAAATCGATGGCATCGGTAAACCCCACCGCAACAGACCCACAGATTCAAACGCGCATGGTTGAAGCCAACGGTTTGCGCTTCGAAGTGGATGAATGTGGCAGTGGTGATCGTCTTGCACTCTGTCTGCATGGGTTTCCCGAACACAGCCATTCGTGGCGGTTCCAATTGCCGATACTGGCGGAACTTGGCTACCGCGCCTGGGCCCCGAATCTTCGGGGTTATGGCAACTCGTCACGGCCTGCAGGCAAGGATGCCTACAGCATCGAAAACCTGATGGCCGATGTGGCGGGCTTGATCGATGCCTCGGGGTGCCGCGAGACCATTCTCCTCGCGCACGATTGGGGCGCGGTGATTGCGTGGTACTTCGCGATGCGGGCGCCACGTCCGCTACAACGGCTCATCATCTGCAACGTGCCGCATCCTGGTCCGGGGTCAAAGAAAGGCATCTCACGCGATCAACTGAAAAAGAGCTGGTACATCTTTTTCTTCCAGCTGCCGTGGGTTCCGGAAAAGCTCCTGGGACGAAACAACGCTCAAGCCATTGGCGAGATGATGCGTGCGAGTGCGGTTGATAAAACCCATTTCGATCAGTCGGCTTGTGAGGTCTATCGCCAGAATGCGGCACAACCCGGCGCGCTGACGGCGATGGTGAACTACTACCGTGCATTCGTGCTTGGCGGAGGGATGGCGCGACAGAAGGCGCTGGGTTACCCGGTGATCGAAACTAAGACCCTGATGGTCTGGGGTGAAGACGACGTCGCGCTCACCAAAGAAACGACGTATGGCACCGAAGAGTTTGTGCGTGACCTGACCATCCGTTACTTGCCCCGAGTTTCACACTGGGTGCAGCAGGAGCAGCCAGAGATCGTCAACGCGATGATGCGTGCGTTCCTTTGTGATGAGCCGGTGCCGGAGCTGAAGTGGGAGGCGAGGATAACCCCGCCTGACTCGCGCCTTTAACAGCTTAGAGGGCGGCCTTCACATCCGCCTGCCCGTGATACCGCGCCGGAATCGGCAGCTTGAACACCCGTGCACAGTTAAGCCCGAGTATCTTTGCGCGCTCCCCGTCCGTCAGTTTGTTCATCGTCCGCTCAATGGCAGCTGATGAATGGGGCCACGTGCCCTCGTGGTGCGGGAAATCATTGGCCCACATGAAGTTGTTGACGAGGCCGTGTTCACGCGCGACATCCAGACCTGGTGCGTCTTCCTGAAAACTCGCGAAGCCGTTCTGTTTGAAGTACTCACTCGGCAACTGTTTGAGTTTCGGTCGCACCCACATGTGGTGTTTCTTGTAAGCCTCGTCCATCGCCGTGAGTGCCCAGGCGACCCAGCCGATGCCGGCTTCGATGCTGCCGAAGAGGATCTTCGGGAATCGATCAAGCACGCCGGATGCGCAAAGATTCGCGATGGGCTCCATGGTAGGTGCGAGGGAGTGAACGGCATAGTTGATGACCGCGCCGCCGTTACCTCGAGAGGTGCGTGGATCACGCCCTGTTGAAACATGGAACGTAATGGGTAAATCGACATCCTGGATGCACGCCCACATCGGGTCGAACTCAGGCAGGTTGTAATTGGGTGCTTCGTGATCGGGTGGACCCCAAACGGGTTTGCACGGCAAGGACAGACCTTTGAAACCGAGTTTCGCACACCGCTGAATCTCCGCGATGGTGCCTTCAAGATCTCCCGGCGCCACACATGCCATGGGTGCGAGGCGATCATTGAATGCACCAAACGTATCCCAGGCCCACTCGTTGTAAGCCTTGCACATCGCGAGTGAAAACGTTGCGTCGGGCGTCGCCCAGATCGTCAGCCCGCGATTCGGAAAGAGAATCTCGGCGTCAACGCCATCTTTAGCCAGGTCATCGATGCGTGCCTGTGGTGTCTTGCCTGACTGGTTGCGCAGCAGATCTTCACCTTCGAAGGGAATCGTGCGAATCCGCAGTGGCCGAAACCCCTCCGTCTTCTGCAGAGAGTTACCCTTGGCGTCGACCACGATACCGGGCAATCGGTCGAGGTACTTGGCATCCATTCGTGAGGTCCAGACGTTGCCCGGTTCTTGCACGTGACCATCGGCGGATGCCATGAAATATTTGTTGGGGTCCGACGCACGTGCGGTACGTGTCCAGCCGTCGATGCCTGGGGTGGCGGTGCGCCATGTATTGGCGGTATCGCTGATGGCTTCACTCATGACGGTTTTCCCTCAATCTCCCTCGCTGACGATTAGAACATATTCCTTTCGGCCACGGATTTCGACTGGGCTCTGCGTGCAGTTACACTGCGGCGTCATTTTGGAGGTGGGTATGGGGAAGTTGGACGGACGTATTGCAGCAATCACTGGCGGAACTGCCGGAATCGGCCTCGGCATTGCGGAGGCGTTTCTCGCAGAAGGGGCCAGTGTGACGTTGATGGCGCGCAATCCCGCCAAGGGCGAGAAGGCCGTCGCCGCACTCAAGGCCGGTAACCGCGCGCGATTCATCGCCGGTGATGCGATGGTGCAAGCAGACGTGGAAGGGTTTGTTGACGCCACCGTTAAAGCGTTTGGACGCGTAGACATTCTTGTTAACAATGCCGGTGGCGCTTCGGATTTACGACCGCTGATGGAACTGACCGACGAAGCCTTTGATGGCGCGATGAAGTGGAATCTCTATTCGACCTTCTGGGCAACACGCAAGGCGCTGCATGATATGGCGCCACGTCAGTGGGGACGGGTTATCAACATCTCATCGGTTGAAGGCAAGGTGGGCAAGGTCGCGTTTTCTGCGTATACCGCAGCAAAACACGCGATCAATGGCCTCACCAAGTCCGTATCCCGAGAAGTCGGCACCATGGGTATTACGGTGAATGCGATCTGTCCGGGGCTTGTGATCACTGACATCGTCAAAGATAACGGTCCAGCTACTGCTGCAGCGATGGGTATGACCTTCGATGAGATGGTGGCGCTTTTCTCGAAGGAGTCCGCACTACAACGACCCAATACCGCTGAAGAAATCGCAGCGATGGCCGTGTTGCTCGCGTCTGATGCGGGTGGTGGGATTACCGGCGCCACGCTCAGCGTGGATGGTGGAACTGCGCAGTACTGATGTAGGTCAGACGGTCGCGGGTGTCGCGACCGGCTCCATGTCCTCTTCGGGCTTGTGTACCGACGCGAGCGCCATATATACGCTCGGCAAAATGAAGATCGTAAACAGTGTGCCGATCAACATGCCGGCGACAAGGATGATGCCGATGGAGTTACGCGCTTCAGCCCCGGCACCACTCACGAGGACCAATGGAAAGTGACTCATCACCGTCGCTCCAGTGGTCATAAGAACAGGACGCAGTCGCGTAGTCGCGGCTTCCTTGATGGCTTCGAGCTTTTCCAGTCCTTTCTCTTGTAGCTGCCGCGCGAACTCAACGATCAGAATCGCGTTCTTGGCGATCAGACCCACAAGCGTAATGAATCCTACCTGCGAGTAGATGTTTATGGTGGTCCACCCGAAGTAGGTGAAGAGCAGTGCGCCGGAAATGGCGAGAGGTGCAGAACCGAGCAACACCACTAACGGATCACGAAAGCTGTTGAACTGAATTGCCAGCGCGAAGAAAACAAATGCCAGAGAGAGCCCAAGTACGCCGATCAGCGTGTTGCCTTCCTGACGAAGCTGACGCGATTCTCCCGCATAGTCGATGGTGTAACCATCGGGGAGGACTTTTGCTGCCGCGTCTTCCAGCGCAGATAACGCTTGTTCTTTAGTCCGTCCAGGAATCACCCCACCAAAGATGCGCAGTGAATTGTTCTGTTGGAATTTTCCGAGTACGCGCGGTCCGACTTCAGATTTGAGTGTCGCGAGTGCGGCGAGGGGTACAAGATCACCGGCCGGTATGCGGATTTGCAATTGCAGGAGCTGCTCCGGATTGAGCCGATCCTGGTCCTTCACCATGGGAATGACGCGATAAGCCTTACCGTTCATGTCGAAACGGTTGACGAAGTTGCCCGACAGAAAAACTCCCAGCTGACGGCTGACTTCTGCGAGGTCCATCCCGAGATCGGCGATACGTTCACGATCTAGTTCAAAACGCGCCTGCGGCAGATCGATACGCAGGTCAGTGTCGGTAAACATGAAGTTGCCGGTCTTCATCACTTCGGCCATGAGCTGGCCGGCATAAGGCAACATCGATTCGACGGGTTCTGCCGACATGACCACCAGCTCCACATCGAAACGGCCTGCCGTTGGAAGTGGTGAAGGCAGAATCGGTCGTGCAGTCACGCCATGAATCTGTGACAACTTCGCAAACGCGGTCGGCATCATGTCGTCGATAGGCACGGTGCGTACACCCCAGTCGTCGAACATCATCCCGCTGAATGCTGCTGAACCAAACAACACCTGCCACATGAGCGTCGAGTTAGGCAGCTCTTTCATCGCCGCCACCACGTCGTACATATAGCGTTCGGTGTATTCGAGCGTAGCCTCCGGTGGCGCCGTGATCGCGACACGGATCGAGCTTTGATCTTCGCGGGGGGCGAGTTCCGCCGGCGACATCAGGAAAAACGGTGCTGCGAGGATTGAGATGAAAAAGGCGACAAAGAGCACTTGAGCATTGCGAGTCAACAATCTGTCGAGAAGACGACGGTAGAGGCGCTGCAACGCTGCGAATCCACCGTTAACCCGCCGCGCAAAACGAGTTTCATCGGCGACCACCCACGCACTCATGATGGGTGACAACGTCAATGCGAGCACACCGGAAATCAATACAGCCACTGCGAGCGTGAACGCAAACTCCTTGAAGAGCACGCCCGTGAGTCCCGACAAAAAACCGATAGGCGCATAGACGGCCGACAAGGTGAGGGTCATGGCGATGATGGGTGCGAAGAGCTGTCGTGAACTCGCCAGCGCCGCCTGCATACGTGTCATGCCTTCTCGCATGAATCGCGCGACGTTTTCCACCACGTCGATGGCGTCATCCACCACCAGACCCACAGCAAGCACGATAGCGAGCACGGTCAGCAGGTTGAGCGAGAAACCCATGAGTGACATGGCCGCAACCGCGCCTAGCAACGAAATCGGGATCGTCACGAGGGGAACGAGGGCTGTTCGCAACGAGCCCATGAAGGCGATAACCACCACACCGACGAGCAACACGGTTTCGGTAAGCGTGGTAAAGATCTCCCGCAGCGCAGCGCGCATGTAGAGCGTCACGTCATGACCGATCTCGATGTGCAGCCCATCGGGCAAACGGGCGTTGATGTCGTCGAGCAGGACATAGAGTTCGTCGGCGATTTCGATTTCGTTCGAACCGGGCAGTGGCCATATCGCGATGAATACGGCGGGCTCTTGCGTGATACGTGCCGTGCCGTTGGGTTCGATGCCTGACAGCTCGACATCCGCAACGTCTGCGATGCGGATGAGCGCATCATCGGAACGGCGAATCACGATACGGGAAAACTCTTCCGCATCGTGCAGCGTTGAATCCACCAGCAGATTCACACGTCGGTTGCTGTTTTCGGACGAACCGATGGTGCCGATGACGTTGTTGCGACTGAGCGCGCGTTCGATGTCCTGGGTACTGACGTTGTAGGCGGCCATCCGATCCGGGTCGAGCCAGATGCGCATCGCAGGGTCACGTCCGCCTTCAAGCGTCACTTCCTGAACACCCGGTATCGCGGCGATGAGCGGGTTCACACGTCGTGTCAGATAGTCCGTCACTTGTGCCCGGTCGAGACCTGCGCTGAGCGGCACGTCGAGATACCAACCGGCTTGGGGGCGATCCGCGCGACGCACCTGTACCGAAGGGTCTTCAGCGCCTTGAGGTAACTCAAATCGAATCTGTGACAGTCGCGCCGTCAGTTCAGCGAGCGCGTCGGTGGCACTTTCCCCGAGTTCGAGCCAGACCGTCACTGTGCTCATGCCGGCCGTGGTATTGGAGTCCACATAGTCGATGCCGGGAATTGACGCAGCGGCGCGCTCAATGGGCTCGGTAACAAAACCCTGCACGGTTTTGGCATCGGTACCAATGTAGGGTGTCGAGATCACCAGGGATGAGCTCTCAATCTCTGGATACTGCAGCACCGGCATTTCAATGGCCGTACGCAGTCCGATCAACACCAGGGCCAGTGACAACACGACGGCGATCACTGGTCGACGCACGAAAATGTCGGTGATTCGTGGTGTGGTGGCGGCGCTGGTTAAACCCTGAGGGGCGTTTGGTTCCGTCATATCAATGACCTACAAGCCGGTTGTCCGCAGCAGGATCACGTTCAACGACCTGAACCAAGGATCCATCGCGCAACTTAAACGCACCGCTCGCAGCGATGCGTTCCCCAGCACGCAAGCCTTCTTCGATCACGAGGTGATCCTCGTCATCGGGTAAACCGGTCGACGAAATGCGAACCGCACGGCGCATGGCGCGCAGCTTCTTGCCACCTTCTTCTTCCACCTCGGTGAGCACGTAAACGGAAGCGCCGAGGCTGTCGCGACGCACGGACTGGGCCGGGACGCTAACGAGCGATACGACGTTGCCCATGGGTACACGCACCTTCACCAGCATGCCGGGGAGGAGCGTGGGTGGTGGTGATTCAAGTTCCGCACGCAATCGCAGGTTGCGTGATGCGGCCTGTACGGAAGGATCACGAGCCAGTACAGGTGCCTTAAGGGGCGGAAGGTCCAGATCTTCAGCGATGATCTCAACACTCGTTCCAACCGTCGTTTCTGCGTGAGACTGGGGCAGGGCGAAATCGACCCACACCTTTGCGCCACGACCCACGAGCGTGGACACCAGGGAACCCGCAGCCAGGTATTGACCAGGTTCGAGTTGATGCAGGCTGGCGACACCATCAAAAGGTGCAAGCAGGGTCTTCTTGGCGATGGTGGCCGAGAGCGCACGCGCACGTGCGCTAGCCGCTTCAAATTGTGCGTTCGCCTGATCACGTGCTTCGACAGATCCAGCACCGGAAATCACCAAACGTTTGGCGCGATCGAGGGCGAGCCGGGCGATTTTTTGTGTCGCTTCAGCTTCGGCGAGTTGGGCCGATTCCTGAGAGGTATCAAGAGCGAGCAGCAGTTGGCCCCTGGAGACCGTTGAACCTGGCGCAAAACCAACACGGGCGATACGTCCAGGCAACTCAATTCGCAGCTCAGCGGATTGGGTGGGAACCACGACACCACTCACGGTCATACCGGATTGTTTGTCGATGGCCTGGGCGGTCACGGCGACCACCGCTTCCTTCGGCTCGGGAAAGGCGCGGGCCATGGCGATGGCGGCCTGAATCTGCTGGTACTTGTACCAGCCAAGTCCCGCGGCGAAAGCGAGACAACCGAAGATCACCAACAACCAACTTCCAAATCGCAAACCAGCTCTCCCGCCTTTTGGTCCGCCTCTTATTCCGCCTCTTATTCGGCTTTTTGGCCCCGTCGATGGTTCAAGAAAGAACGAACCGGGACTAGGAGTGTAAACCTGTCTGCCCATTGGAACGCAGCTCCTCGCGATGAAGGCGTGTGGTCCGATTGTGAGTGTGGGCCAAGTGGCATCCCGTGGGATAATCCGATTCACATCATCAGTTCATCATGCAGGACGGTTCGTGTTACCGCTGATCCCCAAAAATCTTAGCTGGCGCTGGTACGTCGCCCTCGTACTCTTTGTTTGTGGCATCGCCGGTTTCCGTAGTGGGGTGGTGTTGACCTCTGGTGCAACCCTCGGCGATGACGGCCTGCTGGCGCATGCGTACTACAGCCTCTCGTTGTTCGTCGTTAGCGGTGTTGATCTCGGTACCCCTGAACGAGGCCCGTGGTGGGGCATGACACTGCTCTGGCTCGCCTACTTTGGTGCGCCGGTACTGACGGCGTCCGCGGTGATCGAAGCCGTTCTGCGAGTGCTTGCGCCAGAACAGTGGAAGCTGCGGCGTCTCAAGGACCACGTGGTCATCGTCGGTTCGGGTGATCTCACGACGAGTTATCTCCGGGTCCTTCGGCGCCTTGATCCAGAGGTGAAAGTTGTCGTGGTTGATCGCCACTTTGCACTGGGCCGCGAGCGGGAGCTGGTAGAGAGTTTTCGGGTACTCGCACTCGCCGGTGATGCATCTCGCGACTTTCTTCTGCATCGCATGCAGGTGCGCCGCGCGCGTCGCGTGGTGCTGCTGGGTGATGATGATTTTGCGACGTTCGAAACGGCGGTGCGTGTGCTGGATCGTTATCCGAAGCTTGTGGGTCGGATCGTCCTGCACTGTCACAACCTGCGGTTCATGCGCTCACTCGCCGACACGGAAGTGGCGCGACACAGCGTGACGTTTAATGCGTATAACTTCGCTGCGGTAAATCTGGTGCAGAACCGCCTGCTCACACACTTTCAGAAGACCCGCACGCGTGATGTGGTGATCCTCGGTGGCTTTGGCCGGTTTGGTCAGACCGTGCTAGAAGAGCTCGAACAACATGCACCGACGGAACTCGAGAATATCGCCATCATCGATGTCGAAGCCGGGCGGCGTATCGATGTGGTGCAGGAACAGAACCGGCTGCGTGAAGATCAGGCCCATTCCATCTTCGAAGGTGACATTGCGCACCCTGATGTCTGGCGTCAGTTGCGTGAACGAATCGATCTCACCCTCGGTGAGCCCGTGGTGATTTTAGGCACGGGCAATGCCGCTCAGAATCTGCGCACGGCGCTCTGGATCAAACGCAACTGGCCCAATTGCCTCGTATTCACGCGAACCCACGATGCCTCGGAACTAGCCAATCACATGGCCACGGAACACGGCATTGTCAGCCTCTCCATCACGGAGCTTTTGGAGGACAACCTCCCGCAAGCGTGGGTTTCCTGAATTGATTTCAATACGAGTGTGTGAACTGAATCGTTGACAGGTGCTTTCTCGAAGAGCGAAGTGCCGCCCCCGCTGGAAACCCGGCGGGGAAACTGAACTAAACTTTGATCCATAAACAGATCAACTCGTTGGTCTCAATCACAGCGCAACAGACATGAACCGTCAGTCCTGGAACAGCACCTGTCAGAACCGGCAAGCCGCCTCCTTTGCAGCGGGCGTCGCGTATTACGCGGCGTCAGCGGTGGCGATGCCGTGCGATCTGATGGGCAAGCTGCATTCCACCGTGGACCTTACCGTGATTACCGATACGGGACAGGGCCGGGCTGATGGCGGAGGAGATGGCGGATAAAACCGCTCCCTCGCAAAAGACCCCGGCGTCCACAAGACCCCGGGGTTTTTTTTGGCTGATCGCAGGTGGCGAGTCGGAACGAACGATTGGATGTAAATGGTTCTGGAAAAGCAAGGAAGGAGAGAGAAATGGCGCGATTTATACAACTCAACGCGTGGCAAGGCCTCGAAGGCAATCTGCCCAAGTCCATGCTGCTCGCGTTTTTCCAGGTGTTCCTCGTGGTGTTGCCGGTCCTCGTGCCGTTTTTTCAGGCGCACGGTCTCACCATGGAAGAAGTCTTCCTGACACAATCGTGGTTCGGCGCGATCGTCGTGGCCATGGAAATTCCGAGTGGTGTGCTCGCGGATCGATTTGGTCGCAAGCGTGCTCTGGTGCTCGGTGCTTTTTTCCTTGCACTGGGCCACGGGAGCTTGCTCTGGGCGAACGATTTCACCGGGTTTCTGGTGTTTGAAGCGTTCCTGGGTGTCGGCGTCAGTTTGATGTCTGGCGCGGACCTCGCCTTGTTGTACGACACAGAGCTCGAGCTCGGCCGTGAAGGGGAATCACCTGCGGCAGTCGCGAACCTGTATTCCATGCACAGTGCATCGGAAGCCATCGCAGCGATCGCCTGTTCACTGCTGATCCTCATGTCGATGGATACGGTCGTATGGGTGCAGGTGGTTGCGAGTGTCATTCCACTCATCGTGGCGTTGACCCTCGTTGAGCCTTCGATTCACAAAGCCGTTGATCGCGAGCCCCTTCGCTTCAAGGAAGTGGTGGTGCATCTGCTCCGGAAGGGCGCAGTGATTCGGTGGACGGTGTTGACATTGTCGCTGTGGAGTCTGACCACGTTCTTCGCGGTGTGGATCCTGCAGCGTTGGTGGGCAGAGTCCGAAGTGCCCCTCTGGGCATTTGGTTATCTGTGGGCGTTCTACACCGTGCTCGCAGGGTTGGCCGGAAAGTTTGCGGCGAAGATCGAGAAGCGCCTGGGCATTGGACTCTTCCTCGCAGTGATCGGTGTGCTGCCCGCGGTCGGTTATCTCGGTCTTGCCGGAGCAGGATTGTGGCTTGGCATGGTCGCATCGATGGGGTTCTTCATCGCCCGTGGTATGGGTCTGGTGGTGCTGCGCGATGCGTTGAATCATCGTACGCCTTCACGCTTCCGTGCCACCGCCAACTCCCTCGCGAGTTTCGGCTTCCGAGCGGGGTTTGTGCTGGCGGGGCCGTTTGTTGGCGCGTGGATCGATAAAGCGGGCCTGGTGCCAACCTTCTGGGTGTTGGCTGCAGCGTCGGTGATCTTGTCACTGGGAGTGCTACTGCCGCTTTATCTCGCGGTTCGCAGGGATGCAGCAGAACAGGGATGTTCAGAAGCACCCAGGTGCGTCATGCAGGAATCAAGTCAGAAACCTGCATGACGACTGGCGCCAATGGTCAGGAAGCGGGTACGGAGAGCACCAGCAACAGGTTGCCCGGCATATGGTTGTAGATGCCGTAGCCCGAGCTGATGATCACGAGCCCGTCCTGTACGACGGCAGCAGCTGCACCACCCAGTGAGCCGCCGCGGGTGCTTTCACCGGTGACGGTGGTGAATTCCTGGGTCGTATCAAGATTCAGGAGTTCACTGCCATCACTCGATTTATGGATTCGGAGCACGCCGTCCATGCCACCGGCGATCACCACGTCAGCAGCCAGCGTGACGGCCTGGGAAATACCAGGATGACAGAAGGGGCGATCACCACAGACGTTGGTGGGCGCAGCGGCATACCAGGCGATTTCACCGGTGCCGATATCGACGGCGTGTAGTCCTGGTTTGGCGTCCTTCGTATAGACGCGGCCATCAGCCATGTCGGTGATGGGCACGTAGACATTCTTGTCATCGGCCGACATGCCGAAGTGTACGCCGCCTTGAATCCCCCCTCGGCCGACTTCACGTTGCCACTCGAGTGCACCGGTTGCCGCATCGAGTGCATGGACAAATCCGGACTTCTGACCGGCGAGGACCAGGTCATTACCTGCTGCCGTCGTGACCAACATCGTGCCAGCGCCAAAGTCGAAGTCAGGCCCACCTTCCGGCGGACAGCTGTGATCGTTCTCGGTATCACACGCAACGTTCCAGACATCGTTGGGTGTGGCCTGGAAGGTCCAGTTCACTTTGCCACTGTCCATGTCGATCGCAAAGATCGCATCACTCGTCAGCGTTGCCGGTGAAGACATGTTCTCACCGGTGCCGATATAGAGCTGATTGCGTTTACCGTCGATGGTGGGGGCATTCCACACGGTCGCACCCGACGGGCCCCACATATTGGTGCCGGCACGGTTCTGGCTTTGGACTTTCGGCTTTTCCGGGATGGTGAAGGTCTGCCACAGAAGATTGCCGTTGGTGACGTCGTAAGCGGCAACCGAACCACTGGCGGTGCAGCACTCATAGGCGGGATCCGCTGCGAGGCTTACCTCCAGTGATGAGACCGGTACGAAGACCTTGCCGTTGTAGACCGCGGGTGTGCCGGTGATCGTCGCATTTGGGTGTTCATCGGCTCTGACGCGCCACAGTTGTTGGCCGGTTGCGGCGTCGATGGCATAGGCATAACCGAGCACATCACCAAAGTAGAGGCGGGGTTTGGCGTTGGCATCACCCGCTTCCCAGGAATCGATCGCGATGCCGGTCCGAACTTCACCACCGGCCTGATAAGCCCAGTGCTGGCAGCCTTTGAGAGGATCCAGTGCGTAGACATTGCCGTTATGGCTGCCAACAAAGAGCACACCACCTGCCAGCGTTGGTTGTGATCGGGCACGGATTGCGCCCGGAAACTTCAGGGACCAGAGCGGCTTGAGTGATCCTGCGTTGGTGGCGTCGATACCACCATCCGCCTTGCTGATGCGTCGGTTGTTGCGTTCACCCATGCCATTGCCACGTTGCTTTGGTGGTTTGGCGAGGTCGAGTACCGACGCTGCGTTACAGGCGGGAATGGCCGTTGCTGAAACGGTGCCAAGCGCGGCACCGGCCAGGTACTCGGAGACCTGCTTGCGCTCATCGGGTGAGAGCGCCGCGGCGTTGGCCTGCATCACACCGGTCTCAAGCACGGCGAGGATGGCCTCGGGTGTCATCAAGCCAATCATGTCCTTATGCGGCGCCTTCTTCACAGCGCCGTTGTGGCAGCTCACACAGGCGCGCTCATAAACCGCTTTGCCAGGTAATGATTCCCGTGTGGTTCGTGCCGCGTTTATCGCTGCCACGCCGTCAGAGTTGCCGGTCACAGCTTCGGCTGACGTTGACTTGTCAGCGCCCGCTTCGGGTTCTGCAGGTGCAGCCGCTCGTTGCGAATCGCCGCAGGCGGCGAGCGTGATGGCAATCAGAGCGGCGAGAGAAAATCTAGGGAATGGATGGTTGGGCATCGTCCGGTTTCCTGTACCAGGTATCTGTTTCAGCCAACGCCCGCCGATACGACGGCAAACATGCCGCCAGGCAGATGATGGCAACGGTGTAATTGATGACCGCAAGTCCTGAAATGGACTTGCCGAGCGCGAGTTCACTTTCAAAGACGTAGTCGCTGAGCACTGCCGGCAGCGAGGGTGCAAAGGTATAACTGATGAAGTTCACCGCCAGCAGGTAGAACGCCACCATCTGTCCACGGAGCTCATTCGGTGCGATGGCTTGCAGCGTCGTCATCATCAGACCAGATGGCATGGCCATCAGAAAGGTCACTGGAATCAACACATAGATGGCCGTGTGCGGATCGGGAATCAGCGTGAACGCTGTGGCACTCGGTAACAAGCCAACCGACGTCCACATCACGATGCGCAACGTCGCATCGGGCGTACCTTTCGCGATCATGCGACCCGCGAGCCAGCCCGCGAACACACTACCGGTGATGCCAACCACCATGGCGATGGTGCCGTAAGTCAGGCCGATCTCGGTGCGTGTCCAGCTGTGATTACGTACGTAGTATTCCACCAGCCACGAAAACAGCGAAAAGCCCTGGATGGAGAGGCCGAGGTAAGCGGTAAACATCAGAAAGAACAACATGCCCCGTGATTTGATGAAGGCCCACACTTCCCGAGCCGGTACTGAAGCGTCGGATTCGCTCAGACGACCCTCACGTTTCGGTTCGCGGGTGGTCATGACAAGCAAAGTCACGAGCAGACCGGGCAAGCCGACGACGATGAACACCATTTGCCAGGAGAACACTTCGCCGATGACCGGCAAATGCACGTTAGGCACAGACTCAAGGTAGTCGATCAGCGGGCCACCCAGGATGTTGGCAAGACCTTGTCCGAGAAAGGGAGACGCGGAGACAAAACCGATGGCGATAGGCAGCGACGCGCGGGTAAACAGGTCCGCCAACGTGGAGTTTGCGGCTGGGCCAAGGGTTGCTTCGCCGATGCCGACGCCCATTCGCGCCAGGAACAATTGCCAGTATTGGTTTGCCACACCACACGCAGCGGTCATCACACTCCAGCCGGCGATACCCCAAACCATTAACTTGCGGCGATCGGCTCGATCTGCCAGCCGTCCCATGGGAATGGACAGGGCGTTATAAACGAGGGTGAAGGCGAGCCCCATGATCAATGACACCTGGGTATCGCTGATGCCGCCCAAGTCCCGTTTTACCGGGCCAATCATGACGTTGAGTATCTGGCGGTCGATATAGGACAACGCTGACGCGACGGTCAGCACGAAGACGACGTACCAGAGGTAGCGCGTCGAATAACGTTGTTCGGTGAGCATGGATGAAGGGTACGGGTTTTCGGGAGGTAAAGGAAAGGTGGCCGCAAGCGATTGGTTCGAGGCAGCCAGTCAGCGCTGTTTTAAGTTTATGATGCGGCCAGTGCGAGGAGACAGTGATGAGCAGCAAGACCGTTCACGTTCGCAAACGTGGCTACGACGTCCTCCGGGATCCGTTGATCAACAAGAGCACCGCGTTTACGACGGAGGAGCGTACAGCCCTCGGTCTCACCGGACCGTTGCCGCCGGTGAGCAACACTGTTGATCAATAGGCTCGACGCGCCCCCTTGCGGGTATTGCCCGACAGACGGATCCGCTGCAGAAGTATGTCGCGCTAGCTTCGCCGCAAGACCGCAATGAATACCTTTTTTATCACGTGCTTGCAGAAAACCTCGCAGACCTCATGCCGATCGTCTACACACCGATGGTGGGACTCGCGACACAGAACTTCAGCCATGTATTTCAGCGTGGCCGAGGTGTCTGGATTACGCCGGATTGTCGCGGCCGGGTGGCCGAAGTACTCGCCAACGCATCAGTTGGGCGCGATATTGAACTGATCGTCGCCACCGACAACGAGTCAATCCTGGGTATCGGTGATCAGGGTGCCGGTGGCATGGCGATTTCCACCGGCAAACTCGCACTCTATGTCGTGGGTGCAGGAATCGATCCCGCATCGACCTTGCCGGTGAGTCTCGATGTCGGTACGGACAACAAAGCCCTGCTCGATGACCCGATGTACATCGGCTGGCGCCAACCCCGGTTACGCGGTGCGGAGTACGACGCGCTCGTGGACGAATTTGTTGGAGCGGTGGCCTCTGAGTTTCCGGGCGCGCTGCCGCAATGGGAAGACTTTCGCAAGGACACTGCCCAGAACCTTCTGGCATATCATCGCGAGAACATCCTTTCTTTTAATGACGACATTCAAGGCACCGGCGCTGTCGCGCTGGCTGGCATCAATTCCGCCATGCGCATCCTCGGTGCTTCGCTGGCGGATCAACGCATTCTGATCTTCGGGGCCGGCGCGGCGGGCCTCGGTATCGCTCGTCAAATCAAGGCTGGCCTCTCTCTGCTGGGTCTTGATGAAGTGTCCAGCAAAAAACGCCTCGCCGTCATGGACAGCCGCGGGCTGCTGATCGATGACAAGAAATTCGATGACTCCTACAAGACCGAGCTGGCATGGCCTGCTGCCCTTGCGCGGGAACAAGGTCTTGTCGGTGAATCGGGTCGAACGTTGATGGATGTCATTGAACGGTATCGACCCACGGTGTTGATCGGGGCTTCCGGGCAACCTTGTTCCTTTACCGAACCGGTTATTCGTGCGCTTGCACGCCATGTGGAGCGACCGGTGGTGATGCCGTTCTCCAACCCCACACTGACAACGCGGAGGCTGTGCCGGCTGACGTTCTCAAGTGGACCGATGGCAGAGCGCTGGTTGCGAACGGGAGTCCGTTCGCACCGGTCGAAATCGGTGGTCGACGCATCGCGATTGGACAAGGCAACAACGTGTTCATTTTCCCTGGGCTTGGGCTCGGAGCGCTCGCCACACAAAGCCGGAGCATCACCGATGCGATGGTTGCCGTTGCTGCGCAGGCGCTAGCAGAAACGGTGACCGATGCGGAACTTGCGAGTGGACTGCTGTACCCGGATGTCTCACGCCTCAGTGCGGTCAGTCAGGTGGTTGCACGTGCTGTGGCACGCCAAGCCCATCTGGATGGTGTGGCCGAGCGTAGTCTCAATGAAGCCATCGCGGCGATTGAAGATGAACGTTGGTCGCCCGCTTACAAGGCCTGTGTCGCAGTGTAGTGTTGGGGAACTTATGGAGGGAGCGGCTTCCCAACCGTGTGTTCTCATTGCCAGGCGTGTCGTCCGATCCCGCACGGTCTTTCAGTGATAAACCGCATCCCCGTCCTGACGGTGTTGGCTCATATCAACCCCGGCCTGCTCGAACGCATGTTCAATCGCTTCCTTGATGCATGCGCCGCAACAGCCTTCATTCACGAGGTCTTCGGCGAGATAACCCATCATGTCGTAGAGGGTGTAGGTGCCGTCGCACTGTTCATCAAACCGGAACAGGATGTCTTTCAGGGTCTGTAGCACAGTATCGAGCCGGGCTTCGTCGGCGACCTGTTTCACTTCTTCGTCTTGCATCGCAATTCCTGTAACACCTGGCTGTGATTCGTGGTCGGGAGAGCACGAAGGCATTCTAACAGGATGACGTTGGGGGCTTGTTGAGAGAATCTGCTCCCGCTAACCGCAGGCTCCGCACGCGGAAGACCAACTGCAATGCCCGCTGCAGCTTCGCGTGCGGAGCTCGCGGTAAAGAAGGCCCGTGCAGAGCCCGGGCTATGTGATCCCGTTCACATCCGCCCGCGCTCTTTCTTACGCTCAACCAACGAACAGTCGACCGTCCACGTCCCAAAAGGGCATCGGATCACGGATCGACCGGGCGACGACGCGCAGAATGGCCCGGCATTGTCACGAAGGGACTTCAGGCAGCACTTATGCAGGCAACTGCCACGCAGGGATCAGCGCGTTTTGCAGGGTGGCAGGGGATAGTACGTCCCGGCCACAGTCTGCCGTACGTCGCCGCGATCATCGCCATGGCGATGGTTTCAGCGCTCTACCTCTATTTCCAGAATCAAAGTGGCCAGGCTGAAATGCACCAGCGTGGGATTGCGCTGGCCAAGTTGATCAGTGGTTTCGAAGGCTCAGCCGCTTTAACGCTTGATCGCAGCAACCTCGAGCGATTGTTCGAGCACCAACTAATCGATTCGGCGTTTGCGTACGGTGTTATCGAAGACGCGAGTGGTGAGCCCGTCAGTCGCATGATTACGCAGTCGTTTGCAGGGCAACTTCCGCCACTCGAGTCTGGTGCCACCAGTTGGCTGCAGAGCCACGAACTTGTTGTCGAAGCGGATGACGTGCGGGAGTACTTCGGTCCTATGGGAGGTCCCCGCACTGCCACGCACTACTATCGATTTGCGTTCTATCAGCCCGATCTTGGCCTTAACAGCGCGGATTTGAGAGTCGGCGCTACGCTCGGGTTGCCGATCTTCTTACTCGTACCGCTCTTCCTTTTCCTGCATGCAAAAAGCAGCCAACCCCTTAAGGACATTGGTGAGAAACTCGCCGACATCGTCGATGGCAAGGCCAAGCTCCAGCATGTGGAGATTACGGCGAACGGAGAATTTGCCGAGTTCATCGGACGATTCAATGGATTTGTCGACAAGGTCCAAGGACGACTCTCATCTGCGGACCGGATGAATCGCAAGCTCCTCACCCAGGAAAAATTCCTGAGTTATCAGACCGAACGGGGTGAGTCGATCCTGCAGACTGTGCCTGACGGCATTCTCATCGTTGATGCTGATCTCAAGGTGGTCTTCATCAACCAGCACGTTGAGAGCATGTTCGACATGCAATTGGATTCCATCATGTCGGCACCGTTGCCCACCTGGTGCAACCATCAACAGCTGCTCGACTTTGTGCTGGACCTTAAAGTCTCGGGGCAAAGCTCGACCAATCGAGTGGTCCATATGCCGCATCCCGATGGGCGCCATACGCTGGGTGTTAGCGCTCACAGCCTGTGTTTCCAGCATGGTTCGGTAATCAATAGTGGCACTTTGATCCTGATGCGCGATGTCAGTGAAGAAATTGCCGCACGCCAAAGTCGCGTAGACTTCGTGGGCGCGTTGTCTCACGAGATCAAGGCGCCGCTGAACACCATTGGACTCTATGCGCAGATGCTTGAAACCAATGGCGAAGACGGTGAATTTCGAATCGAAACTCCTAACGTCATTACCCGCGAGGTCGAGCGCTTGACCCGCCTCATGCACAACTTGCTCAGCATCACCCAGATCGAGATGGGTACCTTTGAGCTCGACGCCCAGCGCGTTCACTTGGTCGACGTGGTGAAAGACAGTATGTCCATCATGGACGTTGGCGAAGACAAGGCCCGCGTCCGCCTTACGGCCAGTGACAAAATCACGCCGGTACAAGTGGACAAGGAACTCTTGCGCGTTGCGGTTTCAAACCTGATTACCAATGCGCTAAAATACAGTGGTGAAGACAAACCTGTGTCCGTTTAAATTGACGAAGATGAAGACGCAATTCGTTTGTCGGTGATCGACCAAGGCCTCGGAATTTCTGCGGAAGACCAGGCGCGTATCTCCGACAAGTTCTATCGCAGCGCCAACCCAGAGGCGAAAAAGAGAGCGGGACATGGTCTCGGTCTCTCTATCGTCAGTGAAATCGTGAAGCTGCACCACGGCACATTGAGTGTTGAAAGTGAACTCGATAAGGGTTCGAAGTTCAGCATCGAACTGTGGAAGCGCACCGGCATCGCACAGAGGACCATATGAGGAGAGCATTATGACGCTCCACCTCATCCTCGCAGATGACGAAGCCCCGACCGCAGGGGTGATGTCACCGAGCTTAAGTGGTACGACCTCAACTATGTGGATGGTGCCAAGGTCAAAGACACCATCGAAAGCTACCTTTCTCGCTACGGCAAAGTCAGCTTCGTTGAAAACCGTAACCTCCTCGTTGTCGAAGACAGCCCTGAGTTTTTGCGTCGTGTTGATGCGTTGATCGCAGCGGTGTACCGTCGGCCACGTCAGGTGATGATCGAAGCCAGAATTCTCGAAGTCACGTTGAATGATGACGAAAATCTCGGCATTGATTGGCGAGATGTTTTTCAAGGCCAGAACGGAGACGGGACCTACGGGGCGCGAGGCTTCATCGGAGCACCGGATTCCGCGGGCTTTTTCTTCACCTTGGCAACTCCCAACGTGACTGCAGCGTTAAACGCCCTACGCGACGAAGGCAGGTTGCGCACCTTATCGACGCCTAAGCTCGTGGCACTCGAGAAGCAGGAGGCAAGTGTCGTGATCGGTGACCGTCGAGGCTATCAAGTCACCACGACTATCAACCAAGTTACGACGGAGAGCATCGAGTTCCTCGAATCGGGTGTGATTCTTCGTGTCACTGTTGAGATCGATGAGGATGACCGCATCTTGATGAGCGTTCATCCCGAGGTGAGCAATGGTACGGTTGACGCCAATGGCATTCCTTCGCAAACCACCACTGAAGTCACGACCAACCTGCTCATCCCATCGGGTGAAACCGTGTTTATCGGTGGGCTGATCAAAAAGACCGAAACCGAACAGCGCCAGAGCGTGCCGCTCCTCAACAAGGTGCCTATGGTGCGCCGCTTGTTCGCAGGTACGGAGAACTCCCAGATCACCACGGAAACGGTCGTTCTGATTTCCCCGCTGCTGGCGGATGACCTGAATGACGATTGGAACCAAACTGAAATCGAACGAGTGAATCGCGAAACCATCGATCAACCGAACTATCGCAAGTGGCATTCGCTGACACGCAACGATCGGAAGCCGGCGGCCAAACCGGCGTCAATGGACCCGGTAAACGATCCGCTCCGGACCATGCAAAAACCTGAGTTGATTGCGATGACGGACGACCATGCAACCAACACGTCGGCGGTTGTCGGCGAAGAAACTGACAGCGCTGTCGAACCTTTTTTTGGTGCGCCTCCCGGAGAAATTCGACCTGTTCCGGACATCTGGCCAATCATCGAAGTGGCGGTGCCATCCGATAGTCAGGGGATGGACTTCCCGGTTGAAGCTGCTGCCTCAGCACCAGCGACGTTGCCGGCACTACCCGCACGCACGAAACCAACCACAACCTCGGTTGTAGTAACCCAGCCTCCGCCTGTGAAAGTGAAACCCGTGGCGGAGGTCAAACTAAAGCGTGACGTTTCGGCAAAGAAACCTGTTGCGGTTGCCTCACGAGAACCCGCAGGTGTTCGCTGGCTAAACTGATCTCTAGGCTGATCTTTGGGTCGATCCCGGAATCAATTTCTTGAGCAGCGTAGGACCGATGCGTGATCTCCTGTTAATGTCCACGCCGTGAACGCTCCTGTTACTGAAAGCCCTTCACCATCCGAAGATCCGCTCGCGGCGCTGCGCCGCAGCGAAAAGTGGATCATGCGTAATGGTGTGGGCATCCAGGTTATGGAAACCATGGCTGTGGGTGCGTTCCTCACCGCGCTGGCAGTGCAACTCGGTGCATCCAATCTCACGATTGGCGCCCTCGCGGCGATTCCGCACCTCTCTCAACTCGCACAGATTCCCGGCGTGTATGCCGTTGATCGGTTGGGTGATCGCAAACGCGTCTATATGTGGAGTGGGTGGGTCGCGAGGCCCATGTTTCTGGTGATCGCGCTGGCAGCGTGGCTTCTCCCGCCGAGTACTGCGCTTGCGGTGATCCTGGCAGCCTTCGCCATTCGTTACGTTGCAGGCGCCTTCCTTCAAGTCTCGTGGAGTTCGTGGATGCGGGACCTAGTCCCGGACTCGGAGATGGGTAGGCTGTTTGGCCGACGACAGCAACGCATGATCGGTATTGGAATTGCGCTTAGCCTGGTAGGCGCGGGCTTTATCGACTTGTGGCGACTCTATGTACCGCAGCCGGTCACCATAGCCTACGGCATCGTTTATACGCTGGCCTTCATCGGCGGCGCCTACGCGGTGATTTGTGCCCGTCACATCTACGAGCCGCCGATGCAACCGGTGGTGGACGAGAGTCTTTTCTCCCGCTTGCGTGAACCGTTCAAACACGACAACTATCGACGCCTTATCCGGTTCCTTGCGAGTTGGAACTTCGCTATCAACCTGGCGGCACCTTTTTTCACGGTGCATATGCTCAAGCAGCTCGAGATGGACCTTTTCTGGGTTATTGGTCTCGGCACGTTGTCGCAGGTGGCGGCGTATCTGACGGTGTCGCGCTGGGGTCGGATTGCGGATCGGTTCAACAACAAATCCGTTCTGCGAGTCTGTGGTGCGGGCTTTGTCCTGGCGATCTTTGCTTGGACGTTTACCACCTTCCCCGATATTCATGCGGGCACTATTCCACTGTTGGTCATCATTCACATCGTTGCAGGTATCGCGACAGCCGGTGTGAACCTCGCGTCAGGCAACATTGCCTTGAAGTTGGCGCCGGCGGGGAACTCGACGGCCTACCTCGCCTCAAGTTCAATGGTGAATGCGATGGCCGGTGGCGTCGCTGCGCTGTGCGGTGGCGCGTTTGCAGATTTGTTTGCGACGTGGGAGCTGACCCTCACGCTCAACTGGCATGACAAGACCAAGAGTCTCGCGGTTGAAGCACTTTCGTTTACGCACTGGGATTTCTTTTTCTTCTTCGCGACCGTGATTGGTCTTTATGCGCTGCACCGGCTTAGCCACGTGAATGAGGAAGGTGACGCGAAAAACAGCATCGTGCTGGGGCTTATGATGCGGTCAGCGCGGCAGAGCCTTCGCAACTTGTCGACCATCGCAGGTCTTCGAGCAGGGTCTAGTTTTGACCTTGATGATCTGAAGGAAGACCGGAAAGGATCGAAAAACCGCGTCTAGTCGTTGCGCCCCGGTACGCGCATCGCAGCATCTTTGCCGGCAATCCAACCAAAAGTCAGAGCGGGGCCAAGTGTCCCCCCCGCGCCGCCGTAGACCATTCCGGTGCTTCCAGCCATGGCGTTGCCTACAGCGTACAGCCCGGGAATCGTGCGTCCGGAAACATGTAACACGCGGCCATTCACATCGGTACGCGGTCCACCTTTTGTACCGAGGGCTCCAGCGACCAGTTGAATGGCATGGTAGGGGGCTGCTTCACAGGCGCCGAGGGTTGCGGCAGCACCGGATCGGGTGCGATCTCCGTTGAATGCATCGTAGGCACTTTTGCCTCGTTCAAAATCCGGATCGTTGCCGGTGTGAGCAAAACTGTTGAATCGTTCAACAGTTCTCTCCAATTCATCCGCGGGTAAGGACAATTTCTGTGCAAGCTCCGTGAGTGTGGCACCGCTGGTGATGAGCCCTTCTGGTTTCCGTATCGAAGGCCCGTATCCAGCGACCGGATAGTCACGCAGGAAGCGCTCATCAAAGATCAGCCAAGCCGGATTGTTTTCAAAAGCAAAGGATGTGGGGTCAAAGGTGTGAAACGCTCGACCAATGTCGTTGTAGTTAGCGGCTTCGTTGGCGAAGCGGCGGCCTTTCCGGTTGACGATCAATGAACCCGGCAAGGTGCGCTCCATGAGGCAGAGCCGGTAGAGTGGCTTCCCCTGCACAGTGTCGTTGGGGTCGCGGATGGTTGGCATCCACCAGGCTTCACTCATGTTTCCCAGCGCAGCTCCGAGGGACATGGCCATGAGCAGGCCGTCACCTTCGTTCTCGGGAGCCGACGCGGGGCCATCCAAAGGGCCACGCAGGAAGTTGCGTACCAGCTCCGGGTTCCACTCGAAGCCACCCGTCGCCAGAATCACAGCGCGATGCGCTCGAATGGTCCAGGGGCGGCCGTCTTTTTCGGCCGTGAGGCCAATCACTTGATCATCTTCATGCACCAACTCCCGCGCACGAACGTTGGTGTGTATAGCGATCTTGCGTTCGAGACAGCCTTGCAACAGTGCGCCCACAAGGGCTTGACCCATGCCGCGGATATCGTCCTGGCGTCGATCCGCCAAGGTTGCAGCATCGATGGCTTTTCGACCTAAGGATTCCAGGAGCGCGAGGGGTACCACGGGTGCTTGAGGATGAAGATCGGTGTGCCGACCATTGACCCTGTCAGCCCATTCACCGAGTTGTTTGAAGCTGAAGAGCGCGGGATCGAGTGAGCGACCACCCGCAGGTTTGCCACCCGGATTTTCAGGATGGTAGTCGGGATAACCAACGGCAACGGTGAATTGCAATGGTGTGTTCGCCTCCATCCAGCGAATCATGTCTGGCGCGTTGTCGACGAACGCGGTGGCCAGAGACATGTCCATCACGCCGAGTGATAACGATTCTAGGTAGGCCAATGCGTCTTCCCGAGAATCTTTGATTCCGAGACTCGCCATATGGGGGTTGTCAGGGATCCAGAGAATCCCGCCGCTCATCGCGGTTGTCCCGCCAATGCGTGCTGCTTTTTCCAGCACCATCACGTTTGCACCAGCGTCGTGGGCGCGAATCGCTGCGGTTAAACCCGAGCCCCCCGATCCGAGAATGACAACATCCGCTTCAGCATCGAAATTCAGTGTCGACATGTTCTCAATCGCTCTCTAACTGACGCAGGCGTGCAAAAGGGGACAACAGTAGCGGGTGGGGTGCGTGTGCAACAGCCAGGTCTTTGCCGGTGTAGTCGAATCGGTGCAGAACATGACGCATGGATTCGCAACGTGCACGCATTTGATCCTCCGCTTTGACGATGATCCACGGTGCCTCTGACGTGTCGGTTTTACTAAACGTGGCTTCCTTGGCAATGGTGTAGTCGTCCCATCGTTCCTGAGCGAGTTTGTCGATAGGTGAGAGCTTCCATTGTTTCAATGGATTCACGGCCCGCTCACGCATGCGGATAGCTTGTTCCTCGCGGCTCACGGAAAGGTAGAACTTGACGATGTGGATGCCACTGCGGACCAACATCTGTTCGACCAACGGTGCTTCACGAACGAATTCTTCGTACTCGTCTTCCGTGCAGAATCTCATGACCCGCTCGACGCCC
>SXGR01392573.1_pt1 | contig 24609 bp, 21 predicted proteins | sample 3174711 | NCBI WGS metagenome assembly SXGR01 (sample SAMN11356860, study PRJNA531348) | freshwater metagenome | isolation source: freshwater sample F1-60 | place: China: Fuxian Lake, Yuxi | collected 2017-12-25
CGAGCGACGTGACGCCGCTTGTCCCGCCGGTCAACGAGTCATTTCCCTCGCCGCCGAGCAGCGTCACTCGGCCAGAGAAGCCGCTCACTTTGATCACGTTGTTGCCGCCGCCGCCGGTGAGCCGTACCGCACCGAAGCCGCTGGGCTTGTCGGTGCCGAGACCCGTCAGCGAGGTCGCCGTCAGCGTGAAGTTGACGTCACCCGCTTCGATCAGCGTGTCGCTCGCGTCCCCTTTGAGGACATCGTTACCGAGATTGCCGGTGAGCAAGTCGATCCCCGCTCCGCCGGTCAGACTGTCATCGCCGCCGTTGCCGATGAGCGTGTCGTTGCCGTTACCGCCGAGCAGCGTTTCCTTGCCCGCTCCGCCGACGAGCGAATCGTTCCCCTCGCCGCCGTCGAGCAACGTGCCCGCCAAGACATTCGAGGTCAACGTGTCATCGCCACCGAGTCCCAGCAGTGTGAGCTTCTTTGCGAAACCGTTCGGCAACGAAACGGCCGACAGCGTGTCGAAGCCGGTTCCCCCCGCGAGCGTGACGCCAGCGTTCGGTACGCCGAAGCGCACGATCGGTGCGTTCGCGTGTGAAGTCAGACTGACGGCGAGTCGTGTGGCGAGTGCCGGATCGACAGCGATCTGCGCCGCGATGCTGCCCGGAAGCCGCGTGCTATCGACTTCAAATCGGCGGTCGGTCGCAAGCTGCGTGTCGGTCAGGAACGACACGTCGGTGTACTTCACAAGCATCGTGCCGATCGCGACCTCACCGGAGTTCGCTCCGGTCGCCCGATAGATTTCGCTGGCGACTGCCGACGTCGAACCGACCAGCCGCACGTCATCGACGCCGGCACCGCCGAAGACTTCGATCGTCTTGTTGCCGAGTCCGCCGACGAGATCAATCGTCGCGACGTCATCGCCTCCCGCGAGGCTGACGAGGATGCGCGAACCGGTCACGCTGGCGAGCGGCACGCGGACTTCGTTCGCGTTGACCTGCACGCTGTTCGGCACGTTGAGCGCCGCGACGGTGCGACCGGTATTGCGGATCGCGAAAAAGTTGTTTCCCGTCCCCGGAACGAAGTCGATTGTCAGCGTGTCGATCGCTCCGCCGACAACCGTCGCTTCGACCAACAAGTTCCCGCTCGCGTTGCGCGAGACGATCATGTCCGACGCTTGAGCGATCCCGACACTCGGTGTCGCTCCGATCCAACTCGCCGGGTCGAAGCCCCAGTTCGCTCCCGCGACGCGCGTCAGCGAATGACCGCCGCCGTCCGCCGTCGTCGGCCACGGTGCGATGTCGTCGAACTCGACCCCGTCTTCCAGAATCATCGGAATGAAGTTTGGCTCGGTCGCGGGCGGCTCGTCGGGCTTGAGCAAACGGATCGTGCCTCCGCCGTCATCGAGATGTCCCTTGAGGCCACCGAACAACACGCTCGATTGCGGCAGGCCATACGTTTCGGCGAACAGTCGCAGACGGTCAGCATTGAGCGGGTCAGCCGGATCGAACGGCACGATCACGAGACGAGCGTTCGCAGCCAGCGTTGTCCCGGCGGCGAACGCAAATTGAACATCTCCCGCGAGCTTCCAGTTCGTCAGTGTGACGCTTGCGTTCGACCGGTTTTGAATCTCGACGAATTCGAGATCGTCCTCGTTGACGTTCGGCAGTTCGGTCGGGCGATACATCACTTCGCTGATGACGACCTCGCCGAGTCGCGGGCCGGGGTTCACTCCGCCGAGCGTCCGTGAGGACATCGGCACGAAGCGGCTCGGCACCGACGGCGGCACATCGGGACGCGGCCACAAACCGAACGATTCGCCGTTGAGAGCCGCTCCGAAATCGACGTGGTCGATGAACTGCGTGAGGCTGTCGTTGATGTCCGCTGCGACGAGCCAGACGTTGTCGCCGTGAGCCGCATCGAGTCGGAAGTCCAACGGATCGGTCCCGCCGCTGCTGTCGAAGTCTGACTCGTCAAACACGAGATAACTCAGCGGGGCGAGCGTCGTCCCGTCTGGGATGCGGAACTTTTTGTAGTCGCCGTTCGTGTCGCTCAGATACCAACCGCTCAGGTCGATCGTCGTGTCCGTCGGATTGAAGAGTTCGATCGCGTCTACATCGGGCAGGTCCGTGTGCGTCAGCACTTCGTTGATGACGATGCTGCTGATCGGGCCGACTGCCGCGACGCCGGGCGAGCCGTGAACTTCGGTGCTCGCACGCCAATGTTGCGGGTCATCGAGATCGCCGGTTGTCGCGACCGCTTCGAGCGAACTGCCGAGTCCATCCGCTCGATTCGGCCACGCACCGTTGTCGTTGTACGTTACTTCGAGCAGTTTCGTGCCGTCTCGCTTGAGCAGCTTGATCGTCTCGCCGCTGTCACTGAGCGACCCGGTGAACTCACCCGCAATCGGCTTGCCGAGTCCGTATTTGGTTTCAAAGACCTCGCTGTTCTGCACCACGAGAATCCGTTCGCCGGGAGCGAGCGTTTGAAACGCACCGTTCGTGAAGTTGAACTCAATCCCTTCGCTGAGCCGCAACTCGGCAAGGTCGATGACGTTCGCGCCGATGTTTTGAAGTTCGATGAACTCGGTCTGCTCTGTGCCGAGCGGGTTGTAGTTGATTTCGGTGATCGTCAGGTTGCTCGCCGACGGAGCCTCGTTGACGAAGAACCGCGCCTCGTCGAGCGCCGACCAAGTGTCGCCATCTTTCGCACGAACACGAATCAATCCGGAGGCGTTGATGTCGATCGGCGTGCCGGTAAAGCCGGTCGAAACCAGCTCGGCATCGAAGCTGATGTCACCGCTGTCGGGGCCGACTTGATGCACTTCGACCGCCACCACGTTGTTCCCCGCGACGAGCAAATTGCGATCGAGTGTGAACTCGAAGAAGGTCGATTCATCCGCGCCGCTTGCGGCGAGCGTTCCGAAAGCGATGTCCCCTTCGGGCATGTTGCTGCGCGCGACCTCGGTCCCGTTGAGGTACACGACCGCGCCGTCGTCGCGTCGCATCCGCAGCGTCAATTGGCTGACACCGGCGGGATCGGTCACGTTGAACGACTTGCGAAAATAAGTCGTGATGTGCTTGTTCGCCTCGTCGCTGCCGAAGCTGACCGTCGTCGCCTCGTCGCCGTCACCGTAGCCGAGCTCCGCATTGCCACTCGACCAGCTTGAGTCGTTGAACGCGGAGGCTCGCCACGCGGTCTCTTGATCGCTGCCGGTGTCGAGATATTTCCACTCGGCCCCGTTCGCGATCAGCGTGCCGGTATCGACTCCCGTGTCGAACAGGATCGCGTTCGGATTGATCCCGCCGCCAACCAGTCGCGGATCGCTCCCATCGATCGTGTAGTAAACGTCGCCAGTCGGTGCGGTGAGAAACAGATCGAAGCCGACCGCCACTTGCCCGCCACGCTGACTGAATTGCGGAGCGTCAACGCTCGAAAACAGCGGGGCCGCCGCGCCTCGGAAGTTTTCTCCGCCTGCATCGAACAACACCGCCTCGCGAAGTTGCTGCAACAAGATGTTGTTGCGCGGCGGAATGAAGTTGTTGACGATGTTGTCGAGCACGTTCAGCCAATCGGCCTTCGTCAGCGGTGCCTCGCCAGGCGCACGCTTCGAATCGCCCCAGCGTGCGGACTCGGCGATGATCGCCTGCTGAATTTCGTTCGTGCGATTGAGGAACCGCGCGGTCGCAGCATCTTGTGTCAGCGCGCCGCCGTTGAAGAGATGCTGCTGCACCGAATCGCCGAAGGTCACGCGGAACTCTGCGACGTGCATCAGTTGTTGCAGGATCCACTGCGGCGAACTCCGGTCGAATGTCTCGCCCGCCGGGAACGGCCCGACCCGATTCTCGTTCGCGTTGAGCAGCGTGTGCTCAGAGTCGTGCGAGAAGAACTGGAAGCCCTGCCGATGGTCCACCGCTCGACTGCGGATGCCGTACCAGTTGTTCGGAGCTTGATTGCCGAGAAACGCGGAGACCGGCGCATCGAGATTGCCGCCCCACATCGCGATCAAGTTGTAGTCGATCAAATTATCGACATCGAGCAGCACCTCGAACGCCGCGTTGTTGCTGCCGTCCGGGTTCTTGCCTTGTAGCTTGAGGTACTTGTTGTAGCGTTCGGTCGCGTCTGACTCCGCCGCGATCTCGTTGACCGCGTCGTACAATCGCTGCCACGCATCGAGGTTTCCGTCGGTCGCGTTGAGAACGTAACCCGCTTGCGGCTCAACTTTGATAACGTCGTAGTCCGTTTCGTCACCGCCGAAGTACGTCTCGGCGTAATCCGCCTCGGATCGCTCCTGAGTTTGATAGATGCCCCAGTATTGGCCGTTGATGTAAAGGTGATAGAAGTCGCCGCGCGTGTAAGGCTGGCCCATCGCGTGTTGCGTGTCGCGCGAGAAGATGTCGCGGACCATGATGTTGTTGCCGTCGCCTCCGAACGACCACGAATAGTTCTGCGAGGTCCGCAAGTCGAACTGCTGAAAGACGTCGGTCCCCTCTTTGCCGAACAGCGGGTACTTGAGCGTCGCGTCACCGTATTGCTCGCGGAAGAAGAACCGCAATGCGTGCTTCGGGTTGTCACCGCTGCGACTGAACCCTCCACGAATGCGCAGCCCGGCATTCGCTTGAAAGCCCTTCGAGCCGTCTGGATTGATGAGTTCAATTGACCCCGGTCGCTCCCAAGCGATCCCGCTGCCACCGGCGTTGACATAGATGCCGCTGCCGGGATCGAACAGGTTCGCCGCGTCGGTCGTGACGCTGAAAGTCGGGATCGCCTTGAGCGAGTCGATCAACTGCGGCCCGTAAGTCGGATCGTTCACGACGTCCGGGTCCATGCCGTAGTCGAGGTCTTGTCCGTTGACCGGCCCGGTCGGGAACCCGGCGGGCGTCTCTTCATTCGGCGACTGACGAATGACGTCGTTCAAGAACAAGTAGGTCTGCGTATCGACGTCGCTCGCCGCGAAGTTGGCCTTGAACGCGGCGGCTCGCAACACGGTCGTCTTCGAGAGGTTGAGCGGCGACGTGTAAACCGTGCCGTGCGATTGGGTCGGCGTGCTGCCGTCGGTCGTGTATCGGATCGTCGCTCCGGATGTTGCCGTCGTGATCGCGACCGTAATCGGCTGCGTGTAGAAGCCGTGATCGACGCTGAACTTCGTGTCGGCTACTTGATCGACGAAGCCTTGCAAGTTCGCGCTGCCGGGAGTCGGCGTGTCGAAGAATTGTGGCGGCAAGACGTTCAAGCCAGTCGCGACAAGTTCCGGCGTCAACAGGAATGCTCCGTCGCTCTTCACGTTATTGAGCGCTTGAAACGCGAGCACATTGCGGCCCGTCGTCAGCAGATTCTTGACGTTGTTGAGATTGATCGACTCAACCGTGCGCGATTGCTCAGCCGTGCGCGATGTGGTCGCCGCCGACGTGACCGACAACGTCGCAGGCGCGTTCCGCTGTGCGATCTTCGTCCCGTTGAGGTACGCGACGAAGCCGTCGTTGTACCGCATGTTGAGCGTGAGATTCTCAACTCCCGCCGGGTTCGCGATATCAAACGGAACTCGCAACCACGCGGTCGAGTTTACATTCTTGACGCTCGTCTGCACGTCGGTCTTCGCACCAGCGGTATCAGCCGTCGTCACTTGCCAATTGAACGTCCCGTTCGACAGCAATTGATACTCGCTGCTGTCCACGAAGTTGTCGTCGCGGAAGCCTTGCCGAATCCCGATCTCGAACGAGTCGCCGCCGCCATGCTCAAAGAACATCGAATCGAGCGTCGCTGTGATCCCGCCCGCTGGAACAGTGAATTGCCCGACGGTCCAATCGTGACCGCGCAGACCTTCGTAGCGAATTTCGTTCGTAGGGCTTGAGTCCGAGTTGAACTTGTTTGTGAACGTCACGCCCGACAGCCGCAGCAACCCGCCGTCATCGCTGCCGAAACCGATCATCCAGTTCCCCGCCGGAATGAATACCGTCGCTTGAGCACGCAACGCGATGTCGTCTTGGTCGTCGTTGTTGACGCCGTTCGGATAAGCCTGATTCGTCCCGAACCTGCCGGTGTTGCTCGGATAGTCGATGACCTGCGCCGTCGTCCGAATGTCGCTCGCGAATGTGTAATCTCCCGGCGCGAAGTTGCCGTTGAAGATTGCTTCGGTTTCCGTCGTCGATTCAATAGCTCCGTCATTGCCGCCGTTGACGTCGATGAACCGCACGCCGATCCCCGGAGCCGCGATGCCGTAACCGATCCCGGTCGTCACGCTCTTCCAACGGGAGTCGATCGCAAAGTTCGGCTGCATCCAAGTCGTCAGCCGCGACGTGTCCGTCGAGTTCGGTACGAGCAAATCGCCGACCGTCCCGCTCGTCACCAGCCGCGATTCGGTCAGCAACCCAAACGAGACATCCTTCTGCTGCTGCGGAAAGTTCGGCGAGAACGCCTGCGCCACGCTCCGATTCGGTCGCACCAACGCGAGGTATTCTCCCGCGTCGTTCAACGAGAAGTTCGTGTGCAACTCACCCGACTTCCGATCCTTGCCCGACGCAAAGACGACTCGATACTCGCCCGCCGCCAACGAGACGTTCGGAAACTTCCACTGCGTGAGCTGCCCCGAATTGTCCGTGAGATACCAGTCGTTAAGGCTGACCGCATTCGCCGTCGGATTATGAATCTCAATCCAATCCGACGAGTCCCCATTCTCATCCAACAACCCACCGCTGTTCTTCGCGAGAAACTCGCTGATGAACGGCTCGGTCGAAGTCATCAGACAACGAGCCTCCAGCCGCTCGGCCACCTGAGCCAACCCCGACCTTCGCAAGCCGTGTCTGCAATCTCGTTCACTTCCCCCAAGCTGTCGGCGTATGAAATCAAGAATCAGGAACGGGCTGCTGAGTTTTCCAAGAGGCCGTCGAATCGGAGGTATCACGAGAGACTGCCCTTACAAATGTGAACGGAATGAGGCACGGCGCGTTGTGGCGAGAACACGAATGCTCGCGCCCCGCGATCAGCGTATAGCCATCGGAATGGGAGCGTCAATCAGCATCTCTTGATGCTGGAAACTCGGCTCGACCAGGGAAACTGGCGAACTCAGAAATCAGACAGAGGGTCCGCTAAGTTTGGGGACAGGCTGGCCTTGATTCGCCGGGTCCGGTTGCAGCGAGCGCTGCGCCGTTTGCTTTCCCGACTCCTCAATCAACGGAGAATCTCCGATGCGTATTTTGATCCCAACATTGATGCTGCTCGCAATGGCCCTGACGGGCTGCGACAAGGACGAACAACTCCGGAAGTGGCAGCAACAACAAGTCGAGCAACTCCAACAGCAGGCCCGCGAGAACGCTGAAGCTGCGAGAGAACTGGTCAAAGCTGATGCTCAAGCCCGGCAAGAAGTGGCCGTGATCCACCACGATCTGCAATCCGAACGGATCGAGATTGGCCAGCAACGGGACGCTCTCGAAGCCGACCGCAAGGAGGTTGCGACAGCACGCCAGCGCGTGCCATTGATGGCAGCAGCATTTCAAGGCGGTGCCGTGCTGCTGACGTGTGTGCGGATGGTTGCTGTCCGCAGTTTCAAAGCCTGACTCCGATGGCGAACTCGAAGACCTGCTGGTACTCGAAGTCGGTGGTGAATCCACGCCACTCTCGTCTTCGCGCCGGTTGGATTCGCCCACGGTCACGCCGGCCATCGAACTTCAGCATCCCGACCACAAGACCACACCTCACTTGGCCGCCTGAGGCGCTCCTGTCAACGGCACTGATTGACCTGTCTCACAACAGAGGAGGTTACAGACGAACTGATGGCTGAAGACAAAACGCTCCCCGGTTGGCCGCGTAAGTCCCTTGTCAAAGAAACGAAGCAATGCTTGTGGAGATACTTTCGCAGTCGACCAACGCAATTCGATGAGTGCTGGCGAGCCGCGTGGGAATGGGCCAAAGCCATCGCGGAACGAAGTCTAATGTTCCAGTTCGGCAAGTCGCGTCGTGCGAAGTGGCCGCAGGGGAACGAGATTGCAACGCAGTATCTCCTGCTGTCGCTCGTCCGCATGAAAGGGGATCACAACTTGCGTCTGCCGTTTCGGTCGAATGAGTGCTTCACGCCAAGAGTGGCTGCCATCTTGGGCGGCAGGATTGCCAAGCTTCAGTTTGATCTCAACGAAACATCTCAGCGCCTCGAGCACGGCGATCCGCCGAAATGCCTGGAAGGCCCGCCGTCGATGTCCTCGGAATCGTGAACCACAAATCTTCACACAAAGGATTTCGTCTTGTCCCACATCGTCACGATCGCAACCGAGGTGCGCGATCCGGTCGCCGTGTCAGCGGCTTGCCATCGTTTGCATCTCCCCGAACCGATCGCTGGCTCGACACGACTCTTCTCCGGGGTCGTGTCGGGCCTCGCGGTCCAACTTCCCGATTGGCGCTATCCGGTTGTCTGCCAAACAGAGACTGGCCAAGTGCTGTTCGACAACTTCAATGGACACTGGGGCGACCGCGTGCATCTCGACCGCTTTTTCCAAGCGTATTCTGTTGAAAAAACTCACATCGAGGCGCGTCGCCAAGGCTTCGAGGTCTATGAGCAGCCGCTGTCGGATGGCTCAATCAAATTGACCGTCAATGTCGGAGGAGCGTTATGAAGACCATAGAAATCCTCGTACGTCCGAACGGCGAGACGGCTCTCGAAACGCGCGGCTACTCCGGCGAACAATGCCAACTCGCCAGCCGTTTTCTGGAACAAGCTCTCGGCCGAACGATCAACGAGCAACGCACCGCTGAGTTCTACGAACCGGCTTTCGAGCACGCGCACGAACGTGCCACGCAACAGACGGGAGGCTGACCGATGTCATTGCTTTCCAGCCATTGCGCCAATTTCGACACGCTCCGACAAGCAGCATTCAACAACGATCTCGCGCTCATGGACTGCCGACATCGCGACACGGGCGAACCCATCGCCGTCTTGAGTGCCGCCAATCGGTTGCCACGCGGAGAAATCGGTTTTGTCCCACTCGCCATGCTGTTCAACGACAACCCTTACGAATTCCTCGTTCCGCCGACCGCGCCCGAGACGGACGCGCTTCCGGCAACGGATATGAATCATGATCCACCCACATCACCTCCAAGGGAGGCCACTTCATGACATTGACCACTCGCCTCGACGAATTGATCCGCGCCTGTTTCACCGGGTTATGGATTCAGTCGTTCGAGCACGAAGACGCAGCGCTCGACATCGCGCAGCTCTGTCACGCACACCAATGGCGATTCGCCGCCTGGGACGTCGATCGGGGTCTAGCACTCGCGAACGACTCCGCCGCCGCGCCGACCAAAGACCCGCTCGCGGTCCTGCGTTCCCTGCCGTCGCTGATCGCGCCGGACAGCACGACCGTGATCGTGCTGAAGAATTTCCACCGCTTCCTGCAAAACGCTGAGATCGTCCAAACCTTGCACAACCTGCTCGTCGCGGGCAAGCAATCGCGGCTGTTTTTCATTGTGCTCGCTCCCATCGTGCAAGTGCCAATCGAGTTAGAAAACCTGTTCGTCATAGTGGAGCATGACTTGCCCACGCGCGAACAGCTTCTCGACTTGGCGCGCGGCGTCGCTACGGAAGACGGCGATCTCCCTTCCGGCCCACCATTGGACGCACTGCTCGATGCCGCCGCCGGGCTGACGCGATATGAAGCCGAGTCCGCTTTCAGTCTCTCGCTCGTCCGCCACAACGCGCTGCGCCCTGACGTGTTGTGGGAACTGAAGAGTGGGATGCTCAAGAAAAGCGGTCTGATGCAGTTGCATCGCGGTCACGAAGCCTTCGATCAACTCGGCGGCTTGGAGTCCCTTAAAGCCTTTTGCTGTCGCGCTCTTCGCTACGGTGTCCGTCGCGCGGGCGTGCGCCCTCGCGGAGTCTTGTTGTTGGGAGTTCCCGGCACCGGAAAGAGCGCCTTTGCCAAAGCTCTTGGCAATGAAACCGGTCGGCCGACGTTGACACTCGATGTCGGATCGCTGATGGGCAGCCTTGTCGGCGAGAGCGAACGGAACATCCGCCAAGCCCTGCGCATCGCCGATGCGATGGCTCCCGCTGTCTTATTCCTGGACGAAGTCGAGAAGGCGCTCAGCGGCGTGGCTAGCTCCGGTCAAACGGACAGCGGCGTGAGTGCCAGGCTCTTCGGAACATTCTTGTGGTGGTTGAATGACCGAACCTCCGATGTGTTCGTCATCGCGACGTCGAACGATGCCTCGAAGTTGCCGCCGGAGTTTTCTCGCGCGGAGCGATTCGACGGCGTGTTCTTTCTCGAATTGCCGAATCGCGACGAACGACGAGCCATTTGGAATCTGTACCTTGATGCCTTCGACCTGGATCGCGATCAGAAGTTGCCGGCCGACGAGTCGTGGACCGGAGCGGAGATTCGTTCTTGCTGTCGGCTCGCTGCGCTGCTCGATCTGCCGCTGACCGAGGCCGCACGAAACATCGTCCCGGTAGCCATAACCGCCAGTGAATCGGTTGATCGCTTGCGATCTTGGGCGTCCGGTCGCTGTCTCGATGCCACTCGCGCTGGCATCTATCAAAAGTCGTCAGCGGGCTCGTCGCGCTCCTCACGAAAAGTCGTGCGCGACCCGTCTCTCAATTGAACACCTTCACCTTCTGACTCCAACGGAGGTCTTCATCCCATGAGCCATTCATCTCCGACCTCACGTCGGACTTCCCCTGCTGAACGACTGCTAACCAGCACGGCTGCCGTGCGACTGAGTCTGCGATGGTTCGGCGTTCGCAAATCCCTCAGCCCCGAACAAAAGGCCGAAGCCGCTGAAGCGTTCGGGGCTGCTGGCGAGTTCTTGAGCGCCGGCAAGAAGTTGCTCGACACACGGCATCCAGCCTACGGTGCAGTCAGTAGCGTTCGCGGTCGAATTCAATCCGTGTGGAAAGGACTCTCGTTGCCATACCCCGAACCCGCCATTCGATTGATTCGACGTGATGACATCGAGCGACTCGACACTCAACTGACGTCGTTGCGCAGCGAACTGACCACTGCGGTTGAGCAACTCGACCGACGATACGCCGAACTGCGAACGGCTGCGCAACAGCGCCTTGGCCGGCTGTTTAATCTCTCGGATTACCCGGCTTCGTTGAGCGGACTGTTTGCCGTCGAGTGGGATTTTCCGTCGATCGAACCACCGGACTACCTGCGACAGCTCAATCCAGAACTCTACGAACAAGAGTGCCGCCGCGTCTCCGCACGATTTGATGAGGCTCTGCAATTGGCCGAGCAGGCATTCCTCGCCGAACTCTCTCAACTCGTCGGTCATCTCACCGACCGGCTCGCCGGCACAGAGGATGGCAAGCCGAAAGTCTTTCGGGACACAGTTGTCTCCAAACTGACCGAGTTCTTTGAACGGTTCCGGCGGATGAACGTGCGATCGAACGAACAACTCGACTCTCTCGTGTCACAGGTCGAAGACCTTGTGAACGGCGTTCAGCCGCAATCACTTCGTGAAAACCGTGTCCTGCGTGAATCCGTCGCTGCGGAGTTGAACCAATTGTTACCCGTCTTCGATGGCCTGCTGGTCGATCGACCGCGCCGCAATCTTCTTCGGCAGGCGGGTGCGATTCCGGTGCAGGAGGCGGCCTGATGGTACTCGTCATCACGCCGGTCGGCGACGTCCGCTGCCTCTACGACGAATCGCTCGATCTGAGTTCACTGGGATCGGTCCACGTTCAGCGCGGTTCGCACGTTGAACCTGATTTCGTCGGCCAGTGGTTCGCCGACATGTCCCCCGTCGGTGGCCCCCGCTTGGGACCATTCCCTCGTCGGAGCGACGCGCTCAGCGCCGAGGTCGCTTGGCTTCGCGATCACTGGCTGGTGCCGCCAATGGTCTCCGATTCCTCCGCTCGCGTGTGACCAACGGTCGCGGCGACGAATTCTTGCTCAACCTCGTTACAAGGAGGTTTCCTTGGAAAGTTTGACCCTGCTTGGTGTGCTGACGATCCTTGCCTATTGAATCTTCAAGTCCGGCAAGAGAGTCGGCAGCGCCGGTGGATTCCGCGCCGGCTGCCGTTGGCGGCGACGTCGCCGCTGACGTGATCCTTAAACTGCAAAAATGAAGGACGGTGCGCCCGGGACAAACCGGGCGCACCGTCCGATTTTTTTAGCCATCAGAGATTTCGCAGACTGCCGACTTTCTCAATCAAACTGCGCATCACTACGGCTGTGTGATTTCTGGCCAAGTATTGTGTCCCAAATGACAGGAATTGTGTCCCAAACCAGTCCCAAACCACAGTTGGTGTGGGACACAGTTGTTGTCCGGCCGGGTATGACTGCATTTGGACTTACGATCGCGCAAGACACAGTTCTTGTCAAACTTGGGACACAGTTCCTGGCCAGCCGACCGATTTGGGACACAGTTATTGGCACACAGCCGTAACTACGCCAGTTTGATTTTGGTTATTCGACCAATCGCTGCAATTGCCGCTTCGTCAATGGACGCATCATGACGTCGATCGGGAGCAGCAGACCGTTGTCTGTCATCACGACGTTGATTGGCCGCACGTCAAATACTCCGACTCCGTGACCACCGAAGGCCACCGAATCGTAGGCTCCAAGGCGCTGAACTTTGAGCTTCACGAAACCCTGATTCAAAAACCAATGGTCAATCTCGTCCCATGAAGCCGGATTCCCCTGGATATCAGGTTGACTAATGATGATTCGACGAGACTTGGCATCGTGAGTGATCCCGACGAACCGAATCTCATCCCCAAAGCAGCGGTTCTGTAATCGCAGCCGATCCAGATATTGCAGCGGTCTTGCTGGAAGCAATATCGGCTCATCACCACTCAAGTCCACAGCGTATCCAGACGCCCAAGGCTTGGTGAACTTCAACCATCGACTGCCATTCGCGAGCCGTAGCAAGTCATGCTCGCGGCCTCCTTTTCGTTCGGGAGTCAGATGCGCGGGGAGAATCAGGCCTTCTTCCTCGCACCATTGCTCGACCGCTCGCCACTCCGCTCCGTATCGTTCGCCTTCAGGAAACGGTCGAGCTGCGCGTAGGCGTCGGCGGATGTTCGCTGCGGCATTTGCAAGCGAACAGCCCGCATCCGTTTGGCTTGAGCCGTGAGTCGTCTGGTCATTTTCATGATGAGCCAAGGTATCCCATTCCCGCCGAGATTCAAAGATCTTTGTGAAATGTGATTCGCAATCGAAACTCCCTCAAATTGTTGTAACACTGTCGCTTCAGTCCGGAGACTCTCACGGTATTGAATGGCTTCATACAGATCCGCATACGCGCGGGCCAGCCTTTTGGGCGTCGCGAGCCTTTCCAAAAGCCGTGTACCAGCCAGAAACCTGCTCCTCGAAAGTGATCACGGTCGTTGCGAGTTCGTCACGCGGGACGCGGTCCGCGGTCCGCTCGCGTCACGACGGCAGGATGCGCTTGACGCAATCGCGTCAGGTGGTCGGTGTCGAGGATGAAGAGGCTCATAGTCGGTTCGGATCCGCGTTGACCTGCCGACGATACTCGCGCATGTTCTCCAAAACCTCGTCCAGGTCAGGATGGTCCTTCCAAGTCGCGATGAGACTTGTCCAAGGCTGCTCTGTCGGACGACCGACATCCAGTTCCACGACTTCGACCTCCTTGAGCTTGGCGTCGAGTTGTTCTTTCAAAGCCGTCAATGTCGCTTCGCGCGTGTCCGCTTACGCCGAAAGCTCGAAGGGATGGCTAACGGAGGCGCGATATCGGTCATGGTTCAACGCTTCGAGGACGACTTCCACTTTCATCATTCACCACCGCACCATAGAGCCAATGAACGCCGAGGTGGCCCTGATGGTCCTCAGCCGGGCACAGTTTCTCGCAAAAAGAATTCAATTGAAACCCGACTTTGAACAATTCTCCGATCACAACACTAAGGTCGCCGGACTCGAAAGTGTCTGCAACACCTTGGGCGAACGAGGTTTCACGAATCCGGCTGTGCCCGCCCCTGCGATCCACCTGGAGATCTGGAACGGCGATCGATGGACCGCTCACAATCGTCAGCGAACCGAATGGGGACAAAGTCATTGGCACATGCGCGTAATGATGCACAGTTGATTTCGGAATTCGTCCGTCAAGCGGAGCGGACGAGCGTGGATCGCACCACATGCCCGATCGTTTGCGCGTAGTTCGTCGCATGAACGACGTCATCCATGAGATGCTCAGGATTCCTAAATTGCATCGTCCGTTTGTACCTGTCGAATTCCTGATACTCGTTGAGAAATTCGTCCAAAAAAGAACCACAGTCCGAAGACGCCGGAAAACTGATCGACTTGATCTTGATGCGGGTGAAGAGCAATCCCAGCGATGCCGAGCGGTCCACGGTCCATTTCGTCAAAACGCCATCGCGGAAGGGCCTCGAATCGCTAGCGCCATAGAAGATCGAATAAATGGGACTGCTGGTCTGCAATTTGTCGTACAGCCATCGATTCGAGACGTGGCCGTTACCCCCGCCGTCAGCCGCAATCGCGATGACGCGGAATGCTCGACATTTCTTCGCGACCTCGGTGACGACATGCTGGCTGTCCTCGTTCGGTGGGAAGCGATCGAAGCGGCAAACTTGAAATTCGCGATCTTCTCGCATGTAACCGATCACGAGAACGGTCGCTGAATTTGCGCCGCCTCCCCAATCAATTCCAGCAACAAGCTGACCTTGGCCTTCGCGTGGCACGTCTTCATATCGTTTTACCATTGGCCGTTTGGTGCAGCAGGCCTCGACTTCTTCACGGGTGACGATGCGATCTCCCAGTGCAGTCGGCAGACCAAGGCATTCATTACGAAACTGTACCGGCCCATAGCTTGCCTGTTTTGCAATCAACTCTTCGTACTGAACCCACGGCACAAGAAAGTGGCTGATGCAGTAACCCTTTCCCCACGCCGATGCCGGATTGCGAGGCACCCACAATCCCTTTCGAGGGTCAATCCCTGTGCCACATTTCGGGCAGATAGGAGTGTGTGGTCCCAAAACCTTTTCATCGAGTAGTACTCGTTCTGCGCATTGACCGCACGGTACCAGCCACTCGCAAGCGGTTGATTGACAAAACGTGATGTCGAGATGGTTTTTAATTCCCTTCGGCGTTCCCGTGAGGATGATTTGCTTACGGCTGGAGTGCGATAAGGTCTCCATCAACACCGGCAAGTTTCCGGGCGCGGCATCCTGAAATTCATCCACGATCAAAACATCAGCCGACACACCACGGGCCGCATCAGCCGTGTTGAAAGCCGAGCGTACAAAAACTCGTGAACCGTTCGCAAAATTAAGTTTCCGTCCCGATAGATGCCGCTGCCCGACTCCAATCAAAACTCGTCGAACAAATGGGCTGTCCTGAATGGCCGGAATCAATCGCTCCAAGACGAAGAAGTCGGCCTGTTCCTCGCGCGGACAGCAGATCAGAATCTTGATTCCACGATATTTGACAGACAGATAAATGATGATGTTCACCAACATCGTCGATTTCTCGACCTGCCTGCCGCAGCGAAGAATCAAGTTCCCCTCGGCGGCGGCATACACCTCCGGCAGGTAGGGACGACCAGCGAAGCTGATCAAATCGTCGCCCAAGAAAATGAAACGCTCGGTGAACTCAAGCAGCTTCACTTTCGTCACCTTGGATCTCTTTCAGAATTTCATCGATCTGTTCCTGCGGCAGGATTGCCGCGAAACTGTTGATGAGCTTCGGATTCTTACGGATCTGCTCAACCAGATCCGTCTGACTAATGACCGGAGCACTGTTGCCGGTGCCGCGTTGTCGCAGATGTTGGAGCATCGTACTGTAAACTCCGCGAACCACATTGGCCTGACTGGTATTGATCGCCCCACCCAGCAGCAGTCCAGATATATTGTCCAGCGCGTTGAGGCAGCGCTCTTCACTCGGCGGCACAGGCTTACGCGAGTTGCCGGGAGTGCCCTTTGGTGGGCGGGGCACGCTATGTCGCGCACCTGCTTGTGGATCGGTGTCATCATGGCCGTTGTGACCTTCGGGACGAATCTCTGACATGGCTCATTCCTTTTGAATGGACAGACAATTCAGGCAAACGAAACACACATTTCAGGCAGTTCCAACCGCCTGAGTGAACACTTCTCATTGATCGCAACTCTGCGACATGACATCGCTATTGATTGACGTCGCGGAATCATTGATCCCTCCGCCAAGGCCAACTTGGTTCCGAAGAATTCGATCAAGATCGCCACCTAATTCAGGTAAAAGGGTGAGCCTGGTTAGGAACCTCGGTAGGCCCATCAGCAGCCGATCTCGATCCGGTGATTGCAATGCCAACAAGATCGCTGACAACATGCGTCTCGCTGTCGCGATCCGCGCGATCTCAACTGCATCTGCAAGACTGGCTGCGGATAAGTCCAAGCTGGAGCAGACCAACAAGATTGACCAGAACCACTTCTCGATCGGAAGTGGGGAATGCTCCATGATTGTTCCCTGACGGAGTCCATGCTGGGAACCACAATGGCCGCATTCCCACCGTCGCCGCCCCTTGAGCCAGCATCGCTTGGGTCCGTCTCCGCAGTGCGGGCATCGCCACTGATCCACTACTTGCGATGAAATCAAATACTGCTCGCAAGTCATCCGATCCGGGAAGTGTCTTCGGATGTCGGGCAACTCAAGCTTAGCAAACGGTTCCTTCTCGTTCTTTGTTGTCAGCGTGTCGATGAATGCGAGTGCCCGGAACAATCCGTGTTGTTGCTGACGGCGATTTCGGTTGAGCTTCTCGATGTGCTCACTGGAAATTGACGCCACCAAATAATCATCAGCGGAGGTTTCCTGGGGCTGGTCATTACTTCCGCTCCCTGGCACTACGGTCGCCGCGTTAATTCTCACCGCGTTGCAGCCTCCCACCCGCAGAATTGACTCTTCGCACGCATCCCAAGACTCGATGCCGGACGCGCGGTGCGCCACCTGCTGCCACAGTATGCGCTGGAGTTCGGTTTTCGGCCGTTGCTGCTCGGTTAATCGCTGATTGATTTCAGCGGCGCGAATCGCAATTTGTGCGGGCAGGCGTTTTGCCGCTACTAATCGGCTCTCGACCGCGCTGGCAACATCGGCTCGTTGCTCCACAGTATTATTCGATAGCCTCGCATCCATGCGGCACCTTCACACCATTAAGGCCAGCTCTTTTGGGTCGGCCGAAGATCACGCAGTCTTCCTGACCACATGTCGCGGCTGCCGAATTAACGCGAGCCGCCACACAGTCCTAGCAGGGAGAGCCAGACACGCAAGCGTTTTTTTTCGGTTATCTGCCCACTATTGGGCAGAATAACCAGCCCGTCCCGATTTCAGCCGGAAGACTTGATCACGAATTCTCGCGATGTCCAAGCTGAGAAAGCAGAGTGGTTTGAAATTGGACGGTCGGAATTCCTTCGTGAGGAATGAGTACCATCTCGTCTCGTACTTGAGATGATCGAGCTGGAACGCGACTTTCACCCAACTTTTTTCATCAAAATATGCAGTTGCAGAAATATCCTGCCGCCGCAGCATCGCCGCAATGCACGATTCGTTCGCCCGCGGACTGGATTCATCGGGCAACGACTTTGAGCTGTAGGGAAGCTCCAACAGGCCCGACAAAAAGTCCCGGATTTGCTGGTGCGCCAAGCCAAAATCGAGCAATCGTGCCGCGCAAGCAATAATGAATCCCACGTCTGGGTAAAACTGTCGGGGGCGTCCAGCCGCATCTTCCACAAACGAGAGGTGCAGTCTCGGAACCAACTCGTGATCGAGCACATACCGAATGCGTCGGCGTTCAATGCCGGTGATTTCCGCCAACTCCGTGATGTCCATGCTCAATCACGTCCTAATGATTTCGACGGGAGTCTCCTACGCAGATATTCGCATCCTTCGCGAATACGATCAATCAAGACTATGTGTGGTCAAAAAACTCTGCCATAGCGGAACAGTCTGTCGCGGTTCGCTTTGGAAATGCTGGCTAGGTGAGAATCTCGGGCTGGACCTGCCCAAGTTGTCCGATTATGAGCGTACGAGTAAGCCCCCTTTTTGAGTTGCTCGGCTAACCTGCGAGAGGTGGCCCTTCGGAGGAACTTTCGATGGATTCTGTGCTGCATACGTGGCAGTTCTTGTTGATCGGGTTCGCAGGGTGGATCAATCGTAGCCGGCAACGAGCGATCGAATACCTGCGGACAGAGAATCAGATTTTGAGAGAGATCGTCGATGAGACACGGATTCTGCTCAACGACGATCAGCGGCGGCGGCTGGCGGTGCTAAACCGACCGGTCTTGCGGCAATGTCTCCAGCGGGCACGCTGATACCACGAACGGCCGCGCTGCTGGAATTCATTGCGGGTAATGGCGAGCATTCCTTCCGGCCTGCCCTTGATGCCATTTCCGGCGAACAACTCAGCGGGAGCTTCGCCCCCCGACCCCGACTAATGATGAATTACATCATTCGATTCTCACACAGGCGAGTCAGACGTTGGTCGAGCTGGGTCAGTTCACGATGACGTTGTTCGGCAACGCGGAGTTGATCCTGCAACTCTAGACGATTCCGTTCGGTCGATGCTTCGCTGGTGGCCACGGATTGGCGCAGCAAATCATCGACTTGGCGTTGCAGGGATTTTTGTTGATCGCGCAGCCAACGGATCGCTCGCGACGACCATTCTTTCAACAGCTCCTCGATGTGCCGGCGGCATTCGTTTCCCACTACGTCTCGCAGTCGAGTCAGTTCTCGTTCCAATAGCCAGTCCCGCTCTTCGCGAAAGCTGTGAAATGTCCAGGCGGTGCCGCTAAGAAACAAAACCAAAATCAACGGAGCCAGCAGCGCGGTCATACCACGGCCGTAGCCGAAGGCGGCTTGGTGCGAATCGGAACGGCGACCTGCCTGCCAATCGCAGTGGCTCCGAAGAATGTCGATCGTTGCTTACGGATTCTCGACGCGCTGATCAAGGCGTGGGATCGCTGGGGGGATCAGTTCAAGTCTTGAAGGACGCCTCGTCGAACGGGTACTCGATCGGACTGGAGTTCAACGGGGATTCGCTGCAAATTCGATGCGTTGAAGAGACTGAGCGAATTGACGCGGGGAAGGCGAATGACCCTTGGCATAGTCGGCAATGGAAGTACAAGCCAACGGGGAAGTTCACTTTGCAGATCGAAAATGCTGTCTATGGCCACCGCAGTCGATGGGCCGATGGGACTCGACAACAACTTGAGAAGATCCTTGGTCGATTCGTCGACAGTGCGCTGGCACAATTGGCCGAGAAGCGTCTCAACCGATTGGACGACCAATGTCGCGGTCGCCAACGGGCGGCGGTGAAGCAACTTCGTGAAGATCGCCAGCGACGGCTTCAAGCGGAACAAGCTCGTCGCAAGCAGCTTCACGAAGACGCCGACCAGTGGCACAACGCAGCTCGGATTCGAGAGTATCTCGCCGCTGTCAAAAGCCTCCTGGAACTTGGCCGCTACGAAGCAACACGACACGAGGCCATCAAGGAGTGGATTGAATGGGCTTCCTGGTACGCCGATGAGTTTGATCCGCTCATCGAAGCCCCACCCCGACCTGGGATTCGTGAGCTCCCGGCAAACACATCGGTGGGGAACTTCGATTTCACTCGCAAGGGGAAAGCCGTCGTGAAAGCACTTGGCGTGACCAACACCGACGAGCTTTTCAAAATCGATCAGGACACGGTGCGGCGTGTCGCCCACCAATACGACTATTGGAATTGCTGGGAGGAGATTTGCTCCGTGCTTGAGGCACTGGGCTACGATGTGTCCTCTCGGTATCACTTTTGGTGATCCTGTCGCCAGATTGCTCCCAACCGCGACGACGATACCATCGGCATCATGAGCCAACGGAAGAAGACCACCAAGAAACCGGCCAAGCTGCTGGATTACGCCAACCTGCTGGGCCAAGTGGAGGAGCGTATCCGGCACGCTCAGGTCCGGGCCGTGCTCTCGGTGAATGCCGAGTTGATTCGGTTGTACTGGGACATCGGTCGGATACTAGATGAGCGCCAGGCTCAAGAGGGGTGGGGCGCGGCGGTTATTCCTCGGCTAGCTCGTGATCTCCATAACGAACTGCCGGAGATCAAGGGTTTCTCCGAGCGAAACATCAAGCGAATGCTCGGTTTCTTTCGCGCGTACCCCGATCCCTTCGGAATGATGCCACAGCCTGTGGCACAAAGTCCGGCTCGGGCGGTTTTGCCACGAGCTGTGGCAAAACTGACGGCTCCTGCAAAAGTGCCACAGCCTGTGGCACAAATTCCCGCGGCCGATTCCATGCTCTGGTCTGTCCCGTGGGGTCATCATGCACTGCTGCTGGAGAAGGTGAAAGACCTCGATCACCGCTTGTGGTACATGGGGCAAACGCTTCAGCACGGTTGGAGCCGGAATATCCTGACGATCATGATTCAGAGCGCCGCTCACGCTCGGCAAGGCAAAGCGATCAGCAACTTCGCCGACCTGCTGCCGCCGGCTCAATCGGACTTGATTGTCCAGGCGCTGAAAGACCCATACGTCTTCGACTTTCTTACACTGGAAGAACCGTTCCACGAGAGGGAACTGGAGACGGGCCTGCTTCAGCACATCCAGCGGTTCCTACTCGAGCTCGGTCAGGGGTTCGCCTTCGTCGGTCGGCAATATCCCATCACCGTTGGGGACGAAGACTTTTACATTGATTTGCTTTTCTATCACCTGCGATTGCGTTGCTTCGTCGTCATCGACCTAAAAAAAGGAGCGTTCAAAGCCGAGCACGCCGGCAAGATGAATTTCTATCTGAACGTCGTGGACGACAAACTCCGTCACGAAACCGACGCCCCCACGATCGGCCTGATCCTCTGTCAGGACCGCAACCGCGTCATCGCCGAATACGCTTTGCGAGGCATGAACAAGCCGATCGGCATCTCGGAATACGAACTCACCCGAACACTCCCCCGCGAACTGCAATCCAACCTCCCGACCATTGAAGCCATTGAAGCCGAACTGGCCGGAATCCCGCCAGAAGAGCCGAATCCAAAACGCCTCACTGCCAAGAAGAAAAAGGCGAGCAAGAAACATTCAAGGCCGTCGTAACGCTCGCTCAATCAAGCTCAAAGACTCGTGTCACGGCGGGACGTCCGTATTCGGCACCGCCGGTCAGCACCTCGACATTGGCGAGCGGACGCGCTTCACCTTCGCCGTGCGTGTGACCACAGAGCACGGTCAGCTTTCGTTCGGGATGTTCGCGCATGATGTCGAGAATCGCGTCACCCATTGCTTTGCAGGTGAAATGCGGTGCCCAGTTGTCGTCTGAAAGTCGGCCTGCATGCCAGCAGGCTTCGCGCAGCGGTGGCACATGCGTGAGGAGAACGACGTGCTCGAAGCGGGCGAGCGCTTCTGGCAAGACTTGGTGAATATGAGCCGCCGCTCCAGCGTGGGACGCCGGTCGAGTTGGAAATGTCCAGCAAGCTCAGCAATCAACGCATAGTCGGTGAGGATCACATCGGAGTTTTCGTAGTCGCCGTATCGTGCGTCTGCCCAACCGTCGTGTCCGATCAAGCCGACGCGAGGCGTCAGCTCGATCACTCCGAGTTGTGTCAGGTAATGAAGATCGGGATGTTCGCGACACAGTTGTCGTATTGCTTCGCGCACGACCGGAATGGAGCCTTTGTAGAAATCGTGATTTCCCAAAACGAAGTAAATCGGGCGTTTGAGACGCGAATCAAATTGAGCAAGGTACGTCGCCAAGGTCTCTGCTTCACCGACATCGCCGCCGATCAGAACGGACGCGGACTCAGTGGCGATGATTTCATCCAGAAACTGTTCGACGCGTTCCAAGCCGACGAAGTTCAGATGAAGATCAGTGAGCCAGACAACGCGCGTCATCTCAATCTTCGTTTCCAGGGGAAGGTCTCAACGAGGATGGCAAGAAGTCACTGCTCGCTCTTGGCCTTGAGTGAACGACGTCGCCACGGTGCGGGAATTGTTTGTCGTCGTTCGGCGATCCGCTACTGTCCGCGACTCGGTTCGGCCGCTCGGCTAAAATTATATTCTCACATTCCCCGTGAAACGACATCTGCTTCCTGATTGGTCAGTGGTCACGACGATGATTCTGAAAATCCGTGTTTCGCCCCACGGGCGATTGTTGTGCGAACCGATCGCGGACGGAGCTGAAAACTCCAACGGGACGGCGGCGGAATTGACGGACGGCTCGGCGCGGTTGCTTTGCGAGTCGTTTCAGCGATCATCGGCGGAGGGACTATTGCTGCTGGCGGAACCGCACGTGGCCGAGACTCTGCCGCCCGATCTCTTGTTCTGGCGCGAAGATGCGCGGCGCTTCTTTCAGGCGGTGTGTCAACTTGATGAGGAACGGTTGGCGGAGTTCGCGGGAAGGAATGCGAGTCGCGGGAGCGACTCGCCTACGTTTCGACCGGATGATCTGGCACTGGCAGTTTTGATTGCGGAGGCTCCGCCGATGCACGGGTTGGAGTATCTCACCCCGGAAGTGCTGCGGCGGTTGTGGGACGAGTTGGCGGAGTTGGTGCGGCGGCGCGGCACAGAGACGGACGGTGGGCTGCCGGCGTTTTTGCGAGCGGTCAATCCGTTTCAACATTTGCTCGGCCGAGTGACGTTTCATCTGGCCGAGAACAAACGGGACGAGAGCCGGCCGTTCGCGTTCATGGCCACGTACTCGCATCGGATGTCCGCGCGGGCGGCGGTGCAGCATCTGCCGTTGGCCCAGGCGCTCAAGCAGTACGCGGGAGAGCGGGATCAGGCGAAGCTCGCGGAGTTGCTCGCGCCGGTGCGGGCTGCGGCGGACAGGAGCGCCGTCGTGAAGGAACTGCTCGCCTCGCGGGCGTTGTTTCAACCGCAAGCCTGGCCGATCTCGCAGGCGTATCGCTTTCTGCGCGACGTGCCGGCAATGGAACACAGCGGGCTGGTCGTGCGCGTGCCCGATTGGTGGAAGGCTCGCAAGCCGCCGCGACCGCAGGTGCAAGTGCGAATCGGCGATCAGCGTGCGAGTCAGATCGGCGCGGATGGGCTTTTGGATTTCTCGGTGGACCTGGCGCTGGATGGCGAGCCGTTGTCCGACGCCGAACGCAAGAAACTGCTGGCCGCATCGGAGGGACTGCTGCTGCTGCGCGGCAAGTGGGTCGAAGTGAATCGCGATCAACTGCAAGAGGCGTTGTCTCACTGGCAACAGTTGCAGAGTCAGCACGCGGGGGGCATCGACTTCTTGAAGGGGATGCGGTTGCTCGCCGGAGCACAGCTTGATGCCGATGACACGTCCGTTGATGTGACGGCCGATTGGGTGGGCGTCACGGCCGGAGACTGGCTGCGCGAAACGCTGGAGCAACTGCGCGATCCGAGCGGTGTGGTCGGTTGCTCGCCGGGTGAAGGATTGAACGCGACGCTGCGTCCGTATCAAACGGACGGCGTGCGCTGGCTGTGGTTCATGACGCGACTCGGACTGGGCGCGTGCTTGGCCGATGACATGGGCCTTGGAAAAACGATTCAGGTGATCGAGTTGTTGTTGCGACTGCGTGGCCGTCATGTTCTGAGCGGCACGGCGCTAGCCGCCGGTCCTCGGCAAACACCGGCGACTAGCGCCGTGCCGCTCACGGAGATATCCAGTCTGCTGATCGTGCCGGCGTCTCTTGTCGGGAATTGGAAACAGGAACTGGCGCGGTTTGCCCCGCAGCTCAAATGTTTCTTCGCGCATCGGTCGGAGTGTGATGCCGAGACGCTCGATCGCGTCGCGAAGAAACCGGCCGATGAACTCAAGGACTTCGACCTGGTCGTCACGACCTACACGCTGGCTCGCAAGGCGGACTGGGTCGCGACCATGCGGTGGAAACTGGTCGTGCTGGATGAGGCTCAGGCGATCAAGAATGTTTCGTCGGCGCAGACGAAGGCGGTCAAAAAGCTCGACGCGGCCGGGCGGATCGTGCTGACCGGAACGCCGGTCGAGAATCAACTTGGCGATTTGTGGTCGCTGTTCGATTTCTGCTGTCCGGGACTGCTCGGCTCGGCGAAGCAGTTCAAAGAGTTCGTGAAGCGGCTCAACAAGCAGCAGGATGCTCACGCTTACGGAGCGTTGCGACGGCTCGTGCAGCCGTACATTTTGCGGCGAATGAAGACCGATCCAAACATCGTCCCCGACCTGCCGGAGAAGACGGAGATGCGCGCCGAGTGCGGCCTCTCCAAGAAACAAGCCGCGCTGTACGAGCAGTTGGTCGATGACCTCGCGAAGCAGTTGAAGAAGGCCAAGGAAGCTCGTGAATCGGGCGAAGCTGGCGACATGCAGCGGCGCGGGTTGGTTTTGTCGATGCTCATGAAGTTGAAGCAGGTCTGCAATCATCCGTCGCAGTACCTCGCCCAGCCGGAGTTCGCGGCGGCTGACAGCGGCAAGTTCGGGCGGCTCGCTCAGATTTGCGAACCGATCGCCGAGCGGCAAGAAAAAGTGCTGGTCTTCACGCAGTTTCAATCGGTGTGCGAGCCGCTCGCGAAGTATCTCGGTGAGGTCTTCGGCCAACCGGGACTCGTGCTGCACGGCGGCGTGCCGGTTGGCAAACGGAAGGATTTGGTTCGTCGCTTTCAGGAAGAAGACGGCTGGCCATTCTTCGTGATTTCCGTGAAGGCGGGTGGCACGGGCCTGAACCTGACGGCCGCGTCGCATGTCGTCCACTTCGATCGCTGGTGGAACCCGGCCG
>SXGR01128842.1_pt1 | contig 24602 bp, 18 predicted proteins | sample 3174711 | NCBI WGS metagenome assembly SXGR01 (sample SAMN11356860, study PRJNA531348) | freshwater metagenome | isolation source: freshwater sample F1-60 | place: China: Fuxian Lake, Yuxi | collected 2017-12-25
ACACTATTTCGTCTTTATGCTCGGCTTTGATGCGTAAGTATTGCTGCATCATTGGCGTATGGCTGTCATTGGCTTCAAGGGTGTTGGACATGAGTGCGACCGGCTGAGGTGAAAACAGGCGGCCATTCTACGGGATTAGCTTGCCTATCAAAACCCTAAGTAAAAGTTGAGTCTTGAATTGGTCGTTTAAGTGCAGAATTTTCTCGCTTCAGCAGGTAAATATAAGCATGGAATCTCAGTGCTATTGCGCCGGTTATCATGTCTGAGATCCTTTTGTGGAGCTGTTCTCTGAGTACTGATTAAGTGCTGCATAAGAGTGTTGTTAGAGTATTCTCAGCGTATAACTTTTGGGTGAGTGGCCTAGGGATGAACTTAATATTCCATATCGGTAACAGCTTCTGGCGCGGTCAAAATGACTGCGGCAAGAATAGCGGCGAGCACTATAAGAATTGCAATAGCCAACCAAATTTTAGATGAGCTGATTGAGACTTGGGCATCGGTTGCTTGAGAATTTATTTCTCCTGTAAAGGGTAGATTCTTTTTGCCGGTAAACATGGCTTTAATAATATTGTCGCGTTTGAACACCACGTGGAAAATAACAGCCAGAATATGCAATGTGATTGCACCCAGAATCCAATAGAACAGTTGGCGATGTAGTGAGGTGAGTTGCAAACTCAATTCATCATCAATGTACGCATATAAAGGGCCTACATTAAAAATTTCATCGTTAGTAAAGAGGCCGGTAATCGCCTGTACCAACGTGGCGATTAATAAAATAACCACCATTACTGCGCCAAGCGGATTGTGGCCTAAATAGTATTTTTCCTTTTTTTTGAAAAGGCTGAGCGCATATTGTGCAGTCGTTATAGGGTTTTTCAGAAAGTGAGTAAAGCGCGCGTGATAGGTGCCGACCACTCCCCACACAATTCTAAAAATCACCAGCACAATCAGTGCATAGCCCGACCACAAGTGGTAGATAAAGTAATCACTACCCAAACTATTGGTAACATAGGCGGTAATAAATAAAACCACAAGCGACCAATGGAAAATACGTACAGGCAGATCCCACACCTTGATGGTTATAGACGAGTGTTCCTTCTTGGTTTCGGTGTTATTACTCATATTGGTTCAGTTAAATACGTGGCTTATGAAAATAAAAAATGCCTCTGATGAGAGGCATTTTTTAATGGGCTAAACGCTCTTAGTGCGGATTAACTTTAAACCCTTAGTAGCGGTTTTTGCAATCTTTTTACTTCGAGTCGCTCAGTCAAATTATGCTTGGTAGGGTTTCAATCAGAGTTTTAAGTCGTGTGCGTTGTCTTGCTCAGGAGGGGCGGTGCGTACTTTATCGGTTCGGTTGCGGCAGATCTGAATAAGCCCGCTGCCATCATCAACCAGAATGGCCGATAGGCTCTAATGTCGGTTATCGGAGGTGTCTCCCAACCTGTGCCACAAGTGTCTAGCAGTTCTCCTATGATATGGATTGACGGGCGCATACCAAAAAGAGGGCAGATTATTCATTGGCTACCCGCTTGTTGTACCGGGTTTATTTGTATATTTCGATGCGTCACAGAAATGCATTTTTTATATAAATAAAATTAGTTCGTAGGTTGGGCAGCAATGCCCAACATAACAGGTCGAAATAAAATAAATATTTTCAGGTGGTGTAAAAATATCTGGCTGTTATTTTATCTGGTCCTCGCGGTGTTGGACATTGCTGCCCAACCTACTTTTAAGAGCTGGGTCTCCACTTTTGGTCGAGCATGAGTAAGCTTGTCTATATCTCTAAACTACATGCATTGGCCCCCCAGTTCTGCCCATCAAACATTCACAATTTTCAACTTCAAGGTCGTCATCTGCTTCAATTATTAAACCCACAGCCTCATCATAAGCATACCGTAAGAGGCCAACATAATAGCCAAACTAAGATGACAAATACTTAAGGTAGTGGAATGCCAAAACATGACTGAATTTACCTGGGCATTGCGTAGCCGATAGATATTAATCAGGCTATAAGCGGCGAATATTGGGTAAAGACTGGTGCAAACAAAAATCGATAAGGTCGCCAGCGAAATTTCACCCATGGCCTCCATATTGGCGGACACAAGAAACACGCCCAATCCTAAAACTGGTGTGATTGAGGTAATGAGCGGCCATAAGCGAATGCTCACAGTCGCACCTGAGATTTTTCGGCGGATTAATCGCACCAACCAAATCGACGCAAACAAAATACTGATAACACTCAGAGCTAAGGTGCATGCAATAAAACCGAATGTGCCGAAGACCCGAAATGCAGACGCTCGCCTCAAGGTTGGCTCCATTACATCACTGGATACTTCAACCACTTCACCTGCAAGCGGGTCATTGACTATGGCGATTGTCGGTAAGCCTGTATAACTGCTGACGAGCGTATGTTCATTTATTGCGTAATCATCACTGGGTGCATCCCAACCACCGAATAGTGGCATACGATGTAACCTGTTATCGCTCACAGTGAAATGCATCAACCCCGCCAATTCTGAAATTAATCCGAACGAGTCCGAACGCAAAGCGATTGGAATATAGTAGCCGGAAAGTTGTTTGAATTTTTCCGGCAGTTCAATGGGTTTTTGCTCGGGTTTGTTTACATCTTTTAATAAATAGCCACGAATTAATTCTTGAATTTTATGTAAGGCTGGATAGTGATCCTGATTCATAATCAACACATAGCCAATATTTAACTCCGGCACATAACTCAAGCGAGTGTGGCTACCCGGAAGATCACCGTCATGACCACGAAATGCAATTCCGGCCTGCTTAAAACCTGTTACATAATTGTGCAATCCATAGCCTGACTGAGTACCTGCTTTTGCACCCAAGGTTGAAGTCGGGGTTTCCATGCGAGTAAAGGATTGCGCGCTCAATAAACGTTGCTGATTATGTTCGCCACGCGCTATAAGAAATTGTAAATAGTTCGCCATGTCCGCTGTTGATGCGTTTATAGAACCGGCCGGACGAAGAATGAAATTCCAGTAATCAAAACTGACACCTGCTGGCGAATAATTCTTTGCACCATTTTTCTTATAAAGTTCAGATTCAAAAAAGGTTGCGCTGTTCATTTGCAAAGGGTTAAACCAATGCTCTTGCACATAATCTTCGTATAACTGGCCTGTTACTTTTTGCACTATATAGGCGGCAATTGCGGGGCCCGCATTGTTGTAGGCGAAGCGGGTGCCGGGAACCCAACGCGATTTGCGGTAATGAGGATTAAAGGCCAGCCCATCTTCCAAGGTAATATTGGCGTCCTGATGAGAATAGACCGAAAATGGAATGTCATTCCAACCTGTTGTATGTTCCAACAGATGAACCAATCGAATCGGCTGAGTTTTTTCCCATTCATTTTCAAAGTAAATTTCAGGAGCGAGATCAGCCAATTTGTCGTCCAGATCCAATTTGCCCTGCTCGATCAATTGCAAAATTGATAGCGCCACAAACATTTTTGATGTTGAGCCAATGCGAAATAAAGTATCTTGAGTCACCGGCTTGTGATTGGATTTGTCAGCCTCACCTAATCCCTCCATCCAAACCGGGCCATTTTTATCGACAATCGCAATGCTTACACCTGCCACACCGGATTCAACACGCACTTTTTCTATAGCGACTTTTAATTCTTCCAGCGTTTGTGGCTGGGCCTTATCTTCTGCATAAGCGGTTGATGAAATTATCAGAAAAGCGCAGATAATTTGCAGCGCTATATTTTTTATAGTGATCACTGTAAGGCCCCCTTGGCTTGCATCACCTCAAGAATTGCTTGTACCACCACTTCGGGTGACGTCTCTTGCATTTGATGAGAAGAATCCGCCACCACAGTTTTCGCGCGTGGATACATAGCTTTTATTTTTTCAATCAACTTTTCGTCTCTATTCACCATACCCATATCAACATAATTGGCGTTGCCATTTTCGATTGCACGTTTGGGGTAATTAAATAATCGCACTATAGGCATGTGATCAATAGCGGGTAGTGAGTCGATAATAGCGCCGCTGGTATGCGCCAAATACATTTCCTCCTTCATATCACTCGACAGGAATGTAGTCATACCCAATTTTGCATACCAAGGAAATTCTTCAGGATTTTTCAGGATGCCGGGATAAACAGCATCAACTAAAACCAATCCTTTAACTTCATTTGGATACTGTCGGGCAAAATGCTGCATATAAAGGCCGCCCAGGGAATGACCGATCAAAATATAAGGAGGTTTCAACCCTTGCTGCTGTAAAGTGTGGCGCAGCTCATTCACTATATTGTCGCTGGTGCGCTCTGTTTTTGCGGGCGAACTTTTGCAATAACCTGGGCGATTGTAGGCAAATATATTGACGTCAGCGGGCAACTGTTTAAACAGTGTTTCCCAACGCGGAATACAGTTTCTTGAACCGTTTTCAAATACCAGTGTGTAGGAGGCTTGCTCATGTTTGCGCACAAGACTTTCTATTTTTTGGTTATCAATACGTAAGACCTGTGTGCCGAGGGTATCCGCTAAGTTGTTACAGGATATTAACCCCAGCGAAACGAAGAGGCATAAAAGTCTGATCATCATTTTTGTTTTTAAAAAACAATTCATAAAAAATACCTTATTTGCAAAATTTGGGCGTAGGAATACCTAGCCATCCAATATAGGGTCAGACCAACATGAAAAAATGAAACTGAGTTAATGAAAAGGTTACTTACATTTAAGTAGCGGGCATTTAAGTAGCGGGCGCTGATTCGTTTGAGAACGCCAGAATGTCACCTGGCTGACATTCCAATACGGCGCAAATTTTCTCCAGCGTGTCAAAACGAATCGCTTTAGCTTTGCCTGTTTTCAGTACCGAAAGATTTTGCGGTGTGATATCGACAAGCTCCGCCAAGGTGTTTAAACGCATCTTTCTTTGGGCAAGAACCACATCCAAATTAACAATAATTGGCATATAAATTCCTCATATCGTCAGCTCGGATTCTTCATTAAGATCGCGCCCAATTTCTAGTGCCGAGAGTAATACGTACATCAAGCAAAAAATAATAAGCCCGAAAACGAATTTTCCGTTGAAGGACACATGAAAGCTTTGATGGGTGATATAGATATAACTCCACATTGCAAGCGAGCTAAGGACATAAGACCCGTAGATAATAAGTGCGTTCTGCAAAGCCTTTCGCGCATGATCTATAGCCTTTTTGTGAAAAATATCACCGTTTGCAAAGTACAGAATTAACTGCCGTAAATGATGAATAACGTTTAACAGCAATAATAAAACACCAGAAGCAATTATCGTCATCAAACAACGCTGCAGGAGACTCAAGTTCGCAACATTGATTGGTTTGTCGAGATGGATGACTCCTTCGGTGCCAGCCCAAAGCGAAAATAGCGCCAATGGACATAGAGCCCAAAGCACATACTGTATGCCGGTGAGGATTAGGTACAAATAACGGCTCAGTTTTTTAATTTGAGCGATTCGCTCATGGTTGCGGATGTTCACTTGCATCTCCTGTTATCTTGGAATGTCCAAAGAATAGCATTAAAGACATATATTTCAATATTTATTTATCGATTATCGATAAATAAATATTGTTTTGTTGGTGGGGGGAGTTGGTTGACGACACAAAAGAGCGAAATGAATACTGGCTTTGGGCTGAAGGGGGGCCTCTAGGTGTTCGATATGGTTACCGGCTTTTATGCGCAACACTATGTGCATTTGCTTCCCAGTTCTGCCCATCAAAATTTACAATCCGCACGTTTTTTGGTTGCGGGGTTAAGCAGCGCAAATTTACATCGACACCATCCGGATTCGAGCGGGGAGTGTAAAAAGGTTTGACGCCGCAGGTTTTGCAGAATGTGTGTTTGGCTACGCCGGTGTTGAAGGTGTAGGTGGTGATATTTTCTGCACCGGTGATAAGGCGAAAATTGCGCTGCGGCATAATCAAATGCAAAAATCCCGTCATAGCGCAGATTGAGCAATTGCAGTTTTCGACCTCAAGGTCATCGGGTGCTTCAACTTCAAATCTTATTGCGCCGCAATGGCAGCTGCCTTGGTAGAGCATTTCTGTCCTCTTCTTTATTGTTCCTCACTCTGTAATCGTACAGAGTCGTTTTATTATGAAGCAAACTTCCAAGCAACGTGTAATAGCTTCCATAAAGTTTATCCCTCAGAGCTGAACTTGCGCCGACATGACAGGCACTTAACGCTAGCTTTGCACCAATTCAATGTGTTGACGTGTCAGGAGGCCGGTATACACCTTCGGCATCAACTAAAAGCCTCATTTTTGGCGAGATACATTCTCCTTGTCCATGGGATTGCTCGCCACCAGTGCAGGGTGATGGCGGCCTTATTTGTGGTTGCCTTGTACTTACTCGCAACCCTATATAAGGAGGGAATATTGTTCGTTGTTTGACTCTGGCTGTTCTTGGCCGTTTTTGCATATTCCGATGCGTCACAGACATAAATTTTTTATATAAATAAAGTTAGCAAACAGCTGAAGCTGAACTATTATCAGCATATGTACTATCCATAAAGATAAAGCGAGGCGACATCGTGAATTTACAAAACCTAATAGATAACGCTCAAAAATTGCCCAATATTCCCAAGGTTGTTCAGGAGCTTATAGAAAGCTTTGGCGACGAGAATGTGAGCAATGATGCTATCGCGAAAAAGATAAGCGCAGATCAGGTACTGACTATTAAGGTATTGCGCGCAGCTAACTCGGCACACTATGGTGGCAATCGTAAAGTAGGTTCGGTAAACGATGCCGTGTTTTTGTTGGGCTTTAATGCGGTGCGCACCTTGGTGTTGGCGTCTGGCTTAACGGGAGCTTTTAAAGCGCCGGAAGGTTTTGATATTAAGAAATTTTGGCGCGATAGTTTTGCCGTTGCAGCCATTTGTAAGTGGATGGCGCGCTATTCCCACGATGATGCTGAAACCGCGTTTACTTGCGGCATGATTCACAATATCGGTGAGTTACTCATTCACATTCTCTTGCCGAACGAATGCGCAGAAATGCAAAAGGTTGTCGAGAAAGGTGCACGCAATGTTGATATCGAAAAAAATTATTTAGGCTTTGATTTTTCTGAAGCCGGTGCTGAGCTTGCGCATCGCTGGAAATTCCCTGACGCCATTGTTAAGAGTATTCGTTACCAGTTAGATCCGCACGAAGCTGAGTTGTTTCCGCGTTTGGCGGGTGTTGTGAATATTGCGCTTTATATCAATAAAATGAACGAAGAGGGCGCTGATAGTGCCGCGATTTTGGCTAGTTTCCCCAATAGTTTGGCAACCGAGTTAGGTATTAATTTGGTTAAAATGATGGAAAAAATTGAAGAGACTAAAGAACTGGCAACTGCCATAGATGCGTTGCTTGAATAGATCTTTGTTTGTAATAGATAGCCCGCATTTTTGCGGGCTTTTTTGTTTTTAGGGTGTTGTTATTGACATAGACTTAATGCTTGCGCGAAACAATCTTCAATATCTTGTGGTTTACTTTTTCGTTTTACATCGTCAAAGAAAATTTGAGCCTGCGGGTATTGGCGGCTTAAATACATCAGCCATTGCTTTACGCGATTGCCGCAGTTTCGCTCTTCGTAAAGCGGTGTGGTTTTTTGGTAGTAGTCAAACAACATTTGGCAGATTTCTGGCCATGTCATTGGTTGATATTCTTCGCCAGCTAAATGCGCTTTTATTTGGCGAGCTAAATCGGGGCAGGAAAGCAAGCCGCGCCCGAGCATCACATCGTCGCAGTGGGATTGCTCTCTGCAACGCAAATAATCCTCTACTGTCCAAATCTCACCATTGGCAATGACCGGAATCTTTAGCTTGGCTTTAATCTCGGCGATGTAATGCCAGTAGGCGGGCGGTTTGTAGCCGTCGGCCTTGGAACGGGCGTGAACAGTGAGTTCATTGGCACCCGCTGATTCCACCGCGCTCGCGTTTTCCATGTAGGTGGATTTGTCTTCAAAACCCAAGCGGATTTTGGCGGATACGGGGATGTCTTTGGGCACGGCATCGCGCACGGCTTTAATAATGCTGTAAACGCGATCTGGCGTGCGCAGTAAGCATGCACCGCCTTCGTGGGAATTAACGGTTTTGGCGGGGCAGCCGAAGTTTAGGTCGATAGATTTCGCGCCGTAGTGCACCAGTTCCAAGGCGTTTATGGCCATAGGTTCGGGTTTGCTGCCGAGCAATTGCACTTTAACGGGCGTGCCATTCGGCGTAAGTGAGTTGCTTTCCAGCTCTTGTGCGAATTTGTAAAAGACGCGGTAGGGGAGTTTTTGGTCGGTTACGCGAATAAATTCGGTTACGCAGCCATCCAACCCGCCAATACGTGTCAAAATGTCGCGCACGTGATGTTCTACAACGCCCTCCATCGGGGCTAACATGATTCTCATAGCAACCAGTATCTAACCTAAGCAGCATCTAACCTAAGCAGTATCTAAAGGTGACGCAGATTTATCGAGGGCGGCATTTTACGCATCCTCTGGCGGGATTGCAGGCGGTTTTACTCTATATGAGCCGTTTTGGTTGATAAGTGCCCTTAATCTGCGTAGATTGCGCGCCTTTTCGTTTGCTTTAACCCTATTTTCTGAGGACTTACCATGACATCAACCCATTTTCATGAGCTGATTGCCGACCCACAACTGCGTAAGGCGATTGATGCGCACGGCTACGAACAGCCGACGCCCGTGCAGTTGCAAGCAATTCCGCAAGTGTTAGCGGGTAAAAATCTCTTGGTAAGCTCCAAAACCGGTAGCGGTAAAACTGCCGCGTTTCTTTTACCGGCCTTGCAAAAAATTCTCACCACTCCGACGACCACGCCAGAAAGTTCACGCATTCTAATTTTGACGCCTACCCGCGAGTTGGCGCGTCAAATTCTTAAAAACGCACAGCAGCTTTTGAAATTTACCCATATTAAAGTCGGTATGGTGTGTGGTGGTGAAGAGTTTAAATATCAGAAAGCGATGCTGCGCAAAAACCCAGAAATCGTAGTGGGTACACCCGGCCGTTTGGCAGAACACGTCACCCATAAATCCACCGATTTTACCGGCTTGGATTTTTTGATTTTGGATGAAGCCGACCGAATGTTAGAAATGGGTTTAAGCGAAGATGTAATGGCCATCGCAAAAACCTGCAGTACCGATCGTCAAACCTTGTTGTTCTCTGCCACTTTAGAGCCAGAAGGTATTCGTCATTTAATCAAGCAAGTTGTGTTAGGCGATACTGAAGAGATTACGGTAAAAGAAGTTGCCAACTCCATTGAACAACAAATGATTTTGGCCGATGACGTTAAGCACAAAGAAAAATTATTAATCGCACTCTTAGAAAAATCGCCCTTTGAAAAAGTGGTAATTTTTACTAACACCAAAGCGAAAGCGGTGCAGTTAGATAACGTGCTGCGCTACAACAAATACAAAGTGAGCGCTTTGCACGGCGATATTACGCAAGATCAGCGCCGTATCTCGTTGGATTTTTTCCGCCAAGGTAAAACCCAAGTGCTAGTCGCAACCGATGTTGCCGCGCGCGGTTTGGATATTCCCGGTGTAGATTTGGTTGTTAATTTTGATATGGCGCAGTCGGGCGACGATTATTTGCATCGCATTGGCCGTACTGGCCGTGCCGATGCTGAAGGCCGCGCGGTTTCTTTTGTTGCCGCCAACGATTGGAATCTCACCAACGGTATTGAGCGCTATTTAAACCTTAAGTTTGAAATCATTAGCATTCCGGGCTTAGTAGGGCACTATAAAGGGCCGGATAAACTTAAATCATCTGGCAAAGCGGCGGGCACTAAAAAGAAAACTGATGATAAAAAGAAATCAGCCGATAAAGATGTGAAAGTAAAAGTGCGAACTAAGGATAAAAAGAACGTAGGTAAACGCCGCGCGCCCTCATCTAAAACGGAATCAGCTAAAGTTGAGCCCGCAAATGATTTGGGGGATGGTTTTTCTGTGTTTAAAAGGAAGCCGCAGGTCTAATCTAGTTTCAAGTTATATCAATGTACGGAGCATTAAATGTTAGCGATTCGAACAGCGGATTTAGCACCTCGTTTTTTGTGGGATAAGGAGATTGGTCTGTCTTTTGTCGGGTGGGGGGTATTCCTCACTTGTGCCGCTTTATATTGCATCGTTTATAACCAGCTCGTACTCATATCACCGGCTACTTTTTTAAGCTCTTTTATCTGGAGCTTAAAGGAGTACGCACATTGGCTTGTTATTACCCCCTTATTAATCGCGCAATTACGACGGATTCATCAAAGTAAAGGTTCACACTTTATATTTCATTATGCTGGGTTGTTGACTACGACACTCAGTGCGGCATTGATTGCACGTGTTGGCGTGGATGTTTTTTTAAATCCGCAACGGAATTTTGCTGCCAGCGCAGTCTATTTTTTTCCTACTCAGCTAAGTGTTTTAGGATTTGTTGTGATCATTTGGGAGTTGCTTTTACGCCGCCCAATCGAGCGCACAACGAAACACACAGATTCGCAGCAAGTTTCCACACAACCCGCAGATAACTTCATCGCATCGCCGTCTACGGAAACCCCTCCCGCTCGTCAAGACGACAGTGTTCTGGTTATGAAAGGGAATGGGGAGCGCTTGATCAAATGGGACTCGGTGGATTTCATCAGCGCGGCGGGGAACTATATGGAACTTACCTGTGGGAATGAAAAATATCTTTTGCGTGTCTCAATGAAACAACTTGAGCAGAGTTTGCCTGCCGGTTGTTTTATTCGTATCCACCGTTCTCACATAGTCAACATAGCGGCAATTGATCGTATCATCGCGCAACCAGCCGGCAACGGTGCTATCGCTCTGCGCAATGCGCATGTGCTGCCCTTGAGCAAAGGCTACAAACAAGCATTGAATGCGTATAAATTTGTCACACATTCGTCCCCAAGCCACCATTAATCCCCGAATTCGGATACTCGCACCATAAAGGCTGCTTTTTTTGTTAGTTAGCGCTGAAATGACTTGCACATTTCACACTGACAATCAGAAGGTATTGCTATGGATACAAACGATAAACTGAGTCTAACCACCCGGAGTCTGCACTGGATAATCGCAATCTGTTTCATTGCACTTACCGCTGTGGGTATTTATATGGCGAACACAGAATCTTGGTCGCTCTATCAGTTGCATAAATCGATAGGCATTATTCTTTTTGTGGTGATTCTGTTGCGTGTTGGCTGGAGAATAAAAAAGGGTTGGCCTGCACCTGTGGGGCAATATCAGAAAATTGAACAGCTAATGGCAAAAGTCACTCACTGGATATTACTGCTCGGCACCATGGCGATGCCCATCACGGGAATGCTTTATTCAGGAATGAGCGGGCATGGTTTCGGCATTTTTGGTTGGACGATTGTTGATGGCAACCATGATCCCAAGAATCCCGGGGAGGTTATTCCATACAACGAGCTTTTGTCGGCAGTCGGTGAACAAGCGCATGAAATTATTGGATACACGCTTGTAGTCGCCATCGTTTTGCATATCGCAGGAGCGTGTAAACATCACCTTCTGGATAAAGACCGAACCCTGCTGCGCATGTTAGGCAAATAGATATTCACTAATCTCTCTATCCCAATACGCCGGTTCGCCAAATTCACTGCGAAGATGCGCAATAAATAATTGCGCTTTTGCAGCATGGGAGCGCCCCGGCATTCTTACGGCGTGAATAGCGGGTTCAGTTTTTGCGGGAAATTTATCATCTGTAAAAATAGGGATAAGTTGGCCAGAAACAATCATATCTTTCACCAGCCAACTGGCTAAATGCACTATGCCAATACCGGCGACAGCTGCACGCAAAAGTGAATAGGTATCGTTGCTTTTCAATGTGCCTTTCACAGGTAATGGTGCGCCTTTATTCACGCTCGCAAAACTCCACAAACCGTAAACCGTTTGCGCATTAGTCGCTATTAGGCAATTGTGTTGCAGTAAATCTTGTGGGCTTTTAGGGCGACCGTATTTTGCCAAGTACTCTGGGCTGGCGCATATCAAACGTTTGGATGGCGCAAGCTGCGTTGCCACTAAATCGCTATCGGGCAATACGCCAATGCGAACCGCTATATCAATGCGCCGCGCGGATAAATCGATAATCTCATCGCCAATATGTAAATCAATTTCCATCTGCGGGTAGCGCTGAAGAAAGCGTGTTACCGCAGGGGCGACATACATGCGCCCAAAGGACGAGGGCGCAGTAATAGTGAGTAAGCCCTTGGGATCAGAGCTTAGAGCGGACATATCGTGTTTGGCTTCATCCAACTCTAGCAGTATGTTTTTGGCGCGCGGCAGAAACTGTTCGCCAGCATCGGTGAGCATCATTCGGCGCGAACTGCGGTTAAATAATTTGAACCCCAAATCAGCTTCTAACGTATCCAGTTTTCTCGAAACCGATGAAACGGCTATATTTTCTAGTCGAGCCACTTTAGAAAGGCTTCCTGTTTCAGCAATGGCTAGGTAAATACGTATGGCGTCAAGCATGGGGAATACTCGTTTTGTTGCGTAATATGCAAAGATGGTTTCTATTTTTTATTATTGTTCTGTTTTGTGCAACGCAATACAATTTTTAGACTTTCTGGATGCGTCTGCCAGATTGGTAATACCCTCTGTTTACATTTACACATAAAGGATAATTTATGTTCAATTTACGAATTAAAGCACTACTTCCGATGACTAATCTGCAATACGTGTTTTCAAGTAAAAATGTTGGAGCAGGCTTGATAATACTCGGCAGTTTTTTTCTTGCGCCTTTGCTGGCAGCGGCAGAGCCTGCAAAATTGGTGTTAACAAGCACAGATATTGCACCCGGCAAACACATGAAAAAATCACAAGAGTTTAATGGCTTTGGTTGTGTGGGGGATGATTTATCGCCCCAGTTGTCTTGGAGTGGTGCGCCTGAAGGTACGCTTGCCTATGCCGTTATGGCTTACGATCCAGATGCACCTACCGGTAGTGGTTGGTGGCATTGGCAGTTAGTGAATATTCCAGCCGATGTCACTAGCTTGAGTGCTGGCGCAGGTAAACCAGGCCAGAGTGCAGCGCCTAAGGGTAGCCAGCATAGTGAAAATGATTATGGCGTGGCTGGTTTTGGTGGAGCTTGCCCACCCAAAGGGCATGGTGTTCATCGTTATCAATTTACCGTCTATGCGCTTTCTAAAAAGGTCGAGTTACCCCCCAACGCATCGGGGGCGCTCACAGGTTATATGGTTAAAAGCGTCACACTGGCGTCCGCCACTATCGAGGCGTTGTACAAAAGGGATTAAGAGACGTTTAACTCAACCTTAAGGGGCGTTTAACCTATCAATTTATTGAAATTTTTTGCAATGCTTAGGCAAAGCAGATCGTGTTTCAATAAACTGCAAAGCCTGTTGTCGTCCCTTGGTTCCCTTTAATGCTCAACGAACTCTTCGCCATTTTGGCACCTATCATGATCTCCACCGGTATCGGCTATGCGTGGGGTAAAATCGGCACTGAGTTTCCTACCGATTTTATCTCTCGTATTGTCATGTACATTGGTACTCCCTGCTTAATCATTAGCGTAATGGCCAAGGTTAAGGTGGAGCCTGCGGTTATGGGCGATGTCGCGCTTGCTACGGCCATCGTCATGACGGCCATGGGTGTCATCGGCTGGTTATGGCTGCGTAGCCTAAAGCTGTCAGTGGCAACCTATCTCCCCCCGTTGATTTTCCCCAACAACGGCAATATGGGCTTGCCGCTGTGCTTGTTTGCGTTTGGGCAAACCGGCTTAGCCCTAGCGCTTGGCTCTTTTATGGTGATGATGGTTGCCACCTTTACCGTGGGTTTATTGTTGGTTGCCGAGGGTGGTTGGCGCGACCGTTTGCTCTCTGTTGCCAAACAACCTGTTATGTACGCCATGGCGATTGCGGTGGTGTTGCTTGTTACCCACACCGATTTGCCGCGCTGGCTGGGCAACACGGTGGATTTGCTAGGTGGTATTGCCATACCGCTTATGACCCTTGCGCTGGGCGTATCCCTCGCTACCCTCAAAATCCAGTTTTTATCCCGCAGTATCGCCTTTAGCCTAGCAAGGGTGTTTGGTGGTTTGCTCTTAGGTTATGCGGTGTGCGAAATCTTGGGGTTAACCGGCGTTTCACGTGCGGTTGTGCTCTTGCAATCGGCTATGCCTATTGCCGTGTTTAACTACTTGCTTGCGTTGCGTTACAACCGTCAACCCGAAGAGGTTGCGGCTATGGTTCTAGTCTCTACACTCCTCGCCTTCGTTGGCTTGCCCTTTTTATTGTTGGCGATTCTCTAGGGGTCGTGAATGTGCACCCCTAGCTCCACCACGTGAATAACAAAGGAACAGGGCTTATGCTCACTGACATTTCCCTAGCTGATGGGCTTGGGTTGCGGCCTGCGCAAGCTCAAGACTCTGCGTTTTTCGAACGATTGTTTATGTCGGCACGCGATTATTTTTATCAAATGCCCCTCCCCAACGATCAGGTGGATGCTTTGCTACGGCAACAGTTTCACTTGTAGCAAACCGCTTATGCAGCCTCTTTCCCGAGTGCGGAAACCTTTATTGTTGAATCTTATGGCAAAGCCATCGGCAGACTGGTGGTAGATGCTAGTGCTGAAGTTTTGCATCTTGTAGATATAGCTCTCATGGGCGATATGCGCCGTAAAGGTTACGGCACTACCTTGATATGGGCTTTAAAAACGGTTGCTACCCAAAGCGATAAGCCGTTGCGCCTAATGGTTGATCAACAGAATGAACCCGCGCGAAAACTGTATTTTAAGCTAGGCTTCATGTTGCAAGTCTCATCCGCTACTGCCAAGGCGGGCCCATCCAATGTGGTGTTAATGGTTTATTTACCAACACCGCACCGGATGCGACCAAGGCTAGCCTCGGTGGTGTGCATGGCAACGTGACACCTACAGGTACAGCTTCCGTTAATCCAGTGGGTGGTGGCTTGCCAGTGGGAATTCGCAATCCTTACTTGGGGATGAATTTTATCATTGCTCTTCAAGGGATTTATCCATCGTATAGTTAGTGGCCGCAATGCGCACAGTGGACGTGTGCTGTCTTACTTAATCCATTTGATTTTCAATAAATAGTAATCATTCCCGAGGGCATATCATGTGGTGGATCACCTCCAGCAGCGTCAAACAATCAAAAGCGGCCTACGTCAAAACACATCTGTTGAAATGGCGCTCACTACTTTTTGGCACTGCTTTGGCAATGGTGGTTCCAATTGCTTATGCAGCGGCTCCCACAGATGAAAATTACGACGACGATAGCGGTGTTACATTCAATAACACAAATAGTTTTACGTCTGATGGTGTCACCTACACGATTGCAGGGAATACTACTTACAGCTCAATCGTTTTAAACAATGGAGGTTTTTCGCCTCTTGGAGATAGTGCAGGAGACTACTACCTTTTATTTGACAGCGATGGTGAATTTAATATAACCAGCATCACGATCGAGGCTAGCGATAGTAGTTATTTCAGGCTCAGTGGCTTGAGTTTTGATGCGGCTGCAGACGTAAATATCACCATTACACCATATGATGGTGCAAATCCTGGCACAGCAATTGATTATGTAAGTAACGGTTTTTATAACACACAGCAGAATATCGACCTGTCTGGTAATGCCAATTTCCAGAACATTACCAGCGTCCGAATATCGGGTAGTAATCTATCATTGGCGCTTGATGATCTTAACTTTGAAACTGCTGTTCCGCCGACACCCACCATCACCTCTGCCACCTATAACGCCAGCACTGGCGCGCTAGTCGTTACCGGCACTAACTTTACCGCAACCGTTGGCGCAACCAACGATGTGGTTGCTAACAAATTTACCTTCACCGGAGAGGGGGGCAGTACCTACGCCCTGACTGACACTGCTAATGTGGAAATTTCTTCTGCCACCACTCTTACCCTGACACTCAGCGCCACAGACCGCGCGGCAGTCAATTTAATTGTCAACAAAAATGGTACGAGTGCTACCGGTGCTATTACCTACAACATTGCCGGTGCAGCCGGTTTTATTGCAGATTCAGCGGCAACAGCAGATCTCACAGGTAATGGAATTACCGTTTCCAATACGGCTGCTCCCACAGTAACGTCGGCTACTTATGATGCTAGTACGGGTACATTGGCTGTTACTGCCACTAACTTGAAAAAACTCAATGGTGCCGCTAATGAAATCATCGCCAATAAATTTACCTTTACGGGTGAGGGCGGTAGCACTTATGCCCTGACCGATACGGCGAATGTGGAAGTTACATCGGGCACCAGTTTTACCTTAACCCTGAGTGCAACCGATAAAGCAGGCGTTAACCTGATTCTCAATAAAAATGGCACTTTATCTACGGACGTATCCACCTACCGCCTTGCTGCCGCTGAAGATTGGAATGCCGGCGCGGATTCGGCAGTTGTCATCGCCGATCTCACAGGCAATGGCATCACCGTGAGCAATGTGGCCGTTCCCACAATTACGTCTGCCACCTACAACGCTTCAACGGGCTCGCTCGTAGTGACAGCTACCGGATTGTTAAAGTCAAACGGTGCCACTAACGACATAGTGGCTAACAAATTTACGTTCACTGGGCAAGGTGGAAGTACCTATGCCCTCACCGATACCAGCAATGTAGAAATCACATCTGGTACTAGTTTTACGATGACGCTGAGCGCAACCGATAAAAATGCGGTTAACCTGATCCTCAATAAAAATGGCACCAGCTCAATAGGGGGTACAACCTATAATATTGCAGCTGCTGAAGATTGGGCGGCAGGTGCAGACTCAGCCGTGGTAGTCGCAGATCTAACCGGTAATGGCATTACTACCAGCAATGCTGTTACCGCACCCGATGCCCCCACCATAGGCACAGCCACAGCAGGTGATGAGCAAGTCAGCGTCACTTTTACCGCCCCCGGTAGTAACGGCGGCTCGGCTATTACCACTTACACTGCAACTGCAAACCCCGGCGGCGCATTTGGCACCTGTGCTGGGCCTGCGGCCTGTACGGCCACTGTGACAGGTCTTACCAATGGGACTGCTTACACCTTTACGGTTACGGCGACTAACGCTATTGGAACCAGTGTTGCTTCCGGCGCTTCCAACTCGGCCACGCCTAAAGGCGATCAAACGATTACTTTTACCAACCCTGGTTCCCAGACTTTTGGTACTACACCAACCTTAAGTGCCACCGCAAGTTCTGGGCTAACAGTAGCCTTTAGCTCAACCACTACTGCTGTGTGTACGATTACGGCGGGGGGCGCACTGACCTTTGTTACTGCAGGTTCTTGTACGATTGATACCGATCAAGCAGGCAATGGGCTGTGGAATGCCGCCACTACAGTTAGCCGCACCTTTACGGTCAATGCCATAGTGCCTGGTGCGCCTACGATTGGTACTGCAACCGCCGGCAATACTCAAGCATCCGTGACCTTTACGGCACCGGCTAGCACCGGCGGCGCTGCAATCCTTGCGGGTGGTTACACGGTCACCGCTAGCCCCGGTGGCGCAACAGGTACGGGTTCTAGCTCTCCGGTTACAGTTACCGGCCTGACTAATGGTGTGACTTACACCTTTACGGTAACGGCCGCCAACTCAGCGGGTACAGGTGCAGCCTCGGCGGCTTCCAACGCTATAACACCGGCATCGCCGCAAACGATTACCTTTAATAACCCCGGTGCACAGAACTTTGGTACATCCCCAACACTCACAGCGACTTCGTCCGCGGGTGGTGGGTACCCTGTTGCGTTTACCACGGCGACTGCGGGTGTCTGTACCATTACCACGGGTGGTGTGCTGACCTTTGTAACGGCAGGCAGCTGTACCATCAATACAAACCAAGCCGGTGATACTGCATTTTTGGCTGCTTCACAGGTCAGCCAAACTTTCACGGTTAATCCAGTGGTGCCCGCTGCGCCTACCAGCCCCGTAGCAACGGCGGGCGATACTCAGGCCAGCGTTGCATTTGTAGCGCCCGTGAATATCGGTGGTTCTGCCATTACCAATTACACAGTGACAGCAAGCCCAGCGGATGTTGCCCCTTTAAATGGTGCTTCATCGCCCATTGTGGTGACGGGTTTAACTAATGGTCAGGCCTACACCTTCACGGTAATAGCCAATAATGTTGCGGGTGCTGGCGCAGCCTCGGTAGCCTCTAACTCGATAACGCCAAAGGCAACTCAAACCATCACCTTTGCTAACCCCGGTGCGCAAAACTTTGGTACTTCGCCTACGCTCACAGCAACGGCAGATTCCGGCTTAACCCCTGTATTTACATCATCGACGACGAGTGTTTGTACCATCACCGGTGGTGGCTCGCTCACCTTTGTCACCGCAGGCACATGTACGATTAATGCCAATCAGGTAGGTGATGGCACTTACTTGCCCGCTGCTCAGGTTGGCCACTCCTTTACGGTTAATGCCGTGGTGCCGGGTGCTCCTATCATTGGTGTGGCAACAGCGGGTAATGCTCAGGCCAGCGTGGCGTTTACGGCTCCAGCCAGTAATGGCGGCGCAGTTATTACGCTTTATACCGTCACCTCAAGCCCAGGTGGCTTGACCGGAACGGGTGCAAGGTCGCCCATTACGGTGGCAGGTTTAACCAATGGTGCAACCTATACCTTTACGGTCAGAGCGACTAATGGTGTTGGTGCGGGTTCGCCCTCGGCAGCTTCTAATTCGATTACGCTGCCAGCAAATCAGACTATTACCTTTGCTAAGCCCGGTGCGCAAAACTTTGGGACTTCGCCTACGCTCACGGCAACGGCAGATTCCGGATTAACCCCTGTATTTACATCATCGACGACGAGTGTTTGTACCATCACCGGTGGTGGCTCGCTCACCTTTGTCACCGCAGGCACCTGTACGATTAATGCCAATCAGGCAGGTAATGGCACTTACTTGCCCGCTACTCAGGTTAGCCGCAGCTTCACTGTAAATGCTGTGGTGCCTAGTGCGCCTACCATAGGTACTGCAACAGCAGGTAACGCTCAGGCCAGTGTTAGTTTTGCTCCGCCGGTCAGTACTGGCGGCGCAGTTATAACGGGTTATACCATTACATCAAACCCCGGTGGTTTGACCGGAACGGGCGCAGGTTCGCCCATTACGGTAAGCGGTTTAACCAACGGTACGGCTTATACCTTCACGGTGAGAGCGACCAATGGCGCGGGTGCTGGTACACCTTCGGCCGCTTCTAATTCGATTACACCGGTAGCTACCCAAACCATCACCTTTGCTAACCCCGGTGCGCAAAACTTTGGCACTTCGCCTACGCTCACAGCAACGACAGATTCCGGCTTAACCCCTGTATTTACATCATCGACAACGAGTGTTTGTGCCATCACTACGGGTGGCTTGCTCACGTTTGTCGAGGTAGGCACCTGTACGATTAATGCCGATCAAGCGGGAAATGGCAGTTACTTGGCCGCTACTCAGGTTAGCCGTAGCTTCACTGTAAATGCTGTGGTGCCTAGTGCGCCTACCATAGGTACTGCAACAGCAGGTAATGCTCAGGCCAGCGTGGCATTTACGGCTCCAGCCAATAATGGCGGTGCAGCTATTACGCTTTATACCGTCACCTCAAGCCCGGGTGGCTTGACCGGAACGGGTGCAGGTTCGCCCATCACAGTAAGCGGTTTAACCAACGGTACGGCTTATACCTTCACGGTGAGAGCGACCAATGGCGCGGGTGCTGGTACACCCTCATCAGCCTCAAACGAGGTTACGCCAAAAGCCTCGCAATCCATTAGCTTTACCAATCCAGGTGATCAAATTGTGGGCACCACCGTGAGCTTGAGTGCCAGTACTTCGTCTGGCCTTTCGGTTTCTTTCAGTTCATCCACTCCCACGATCTGCACGGTAACGGGTAACCAAGTCACCTTAGTAGCGGTTGGCACCTGTACCTTGTCGGCCGATTCTGCGGGTAGTGCAGCTTATGAGGCGGCCAGCAGCAGTCAATCGTTTACCGTTAAGGCTGAGCCTAATAAGGTTCCGGTCATTACCCAAGGCAGTAGTTTTTCGGTAACCGTGAATGAGGACGCTAAAGTTGCATTCAGCCTGAGTGCAACCGATGCTAACAATGAGCCATTAAGCTGGACAATAAAAACCCAACCGCAACAGGGTAGTGCAGAGGTGGGCATTACCGGTGGAACGCTCTATACACCAGTGGCCAATTATGAAGGTGCAGATAGCTTTGTCGTTGCCGTAAGCGATGGCAAAGATACCGCCACAACAACTGTAAGTGTCACGGTTGTACCCGTGAACGATGCGCCTAGCATTGCGGGCGCAGCTGTTTCTAGCATTAAAATTGATGAAGCCTACAGCTTTGTGCCGGTCGCTAGCGATATTGATAAAGATGCAGTCTTAACTTTCAGTATTACTAATAAACCGAGTTGGTTGAGTTTTAACACCGCAACGGGAGTCTTAACCGGTACGCCCGCCGCCGCGGATCTGGGTACGGCTAAAGATATTGTTATCAGCGTGAGTGACGGCACCGAATCTGCGAGCTTGGCGGCTTTCAATATCAAAGTGATTGCGGCTGACCCTGCAGCACCTATATTGACAGTACCTGCGGATATCAGTGTTAAGGCGACAGGGCTTTATACCCCCGTATCTGTGCGTCAGTTGTTGGGCTTGCCCGAAAGCACCAGCCAAGCAGATTTGGATAAAGCCTTATTGGCATTGTCGGTCAATGGCAAGGGCGAAAGTTGCTGTACTAGCTCGCCCGAAGGGCTAAGTGGCGATAAATTGCTGCTCAAGCCGGGCAAAAACAGCGTCAAGTGGACAGCCAAAAGTGCAGCCGGCCTCAGCGCATCTGATATTCAGATCGTGAAGGTGAGCCCTATGGTATCGCTTAGCCAGTCTCAAATTGCCGTGCGCGGTACGTCTACTGAGTTCAGAGTTTTATTGAATGGAGTGGCACCAGATTATCCTTTCATAGTTGCTTATGAACTTGATGCTGCTACAACTGCAACGCCTGCCGAGCATTCGTTGACTAACGGCAGTGTGACCCTCACAGATGGTCAATTGGAAGCGGTTGTACCAGTGGTTTTAATGCCTGTAGCAAATAAAGGTGATAGCCAATTGATTGTGCGCTTGGCGGGTGCTGTAAACAGTGGTGCCAACCGTAGCCACACTGTTAGCCTGCGCAACGGTAATATGCCGCCTGTTATTAGCATCGCCATTAGCCAAGGCGGCCTGAATACCAGCCTTGTAACACCTAATGGAGGGCCGGTCAGTGTGAGTGTGACTGTGGCCGATCCCAATAAACTCGACACCCACACGTTTGATTGGTCTGCTACTCAAGGCCTTGCCGATACCGATGGAAACCCAGTAAATGCCAGCCGGAGTTTTGATCCAGCAGGTTTAACGGGCAGCCATCAAGTACAGGTTACAGTCACAGATTCGGCGGGTGCAGTGGTGCAGGCGCAAGCTTACTTCCGCGTTATCGCCAATTTGCCTGTTTTGGATGACATTAAAGATACCGATCTAGACGGCATTGGCGATAAGTTAGAGGGTACGGGCGACTTTGATGACAATGGTATCCCCGATTACCTAGATAACATGCCATCGTCCAACATACTGCCGCAACATGGGAATAGTACTAATGCTTACCTGATTGAATGCGACCCCGGTGTGCGGTGTGGCCTTGGTCTCTTTGCCCGTGGCGGCACCTCTGGCGGCGTGCAAATTCTGAATAGTGAGCTGGGTAAATTAGACAATTTGATTGTTGACCCAGCCTTTGAGCCAGTGGGTGGTATCTTTGACTTTACGATTAGCGATCTACCGATACCCGGCCAGTCTGTCCGTGTGGTAATCCCACAGCAGAGTGCGATTCCGGCTAATGCGGTTTACCGTAAGTTCCAGAAGGGTAAGTGGGTTACTTTCGTGAGCGATACAGACAATGCCCTCCATTCAGCAGTGGGTAGCGCAGGTTATTGCCCACCACCCGGCGCGGCAGAGTGGATGCCCGGTTTAACTGCAGGCCACCTGTGTGTACAGCTGACACTCGAAGATGGTGGCCCGAATGATAGCGATGGTTTGGTTAACTCTGCCGTAGTAGACCCCGGTGTGGTCAGTTCAGCCAAAGCAGTTGAGCCGCCGCCCGTGGTGCCTCCCGTAGAACCGCCAACAACCGCTGGTAAGAAAAAAGGCGGTTCAGTTGACCTTCTGCTGTGTTTGCTTCTCTTGGCTGGTTTACTACTTACCCGCGTAAGAACCCGCTAGCGGCTAGATGCCTATTAACGCCCCAATCACTCCGTGCAAAACACGGAGTGATTGGGGCGTTTTTGTTTTGTTTGCGCCTCAAAATAAGTGCACGTAGAATGCCACGCTCATTAGCAGTCAGCCTTTATCAATAATAGTCAACGGAAATTTTATGCCTGGCGTACAAGAAATCGTTTTAACCTTTAGCTGTCAAGATTCCAAAGGCATAGTCGCCGCCGTAGCCACGCTCTTTGCTACCTTGGGTTTTAATATTAAAGAATCGTCGCAATTTGAAGATGTTGAACAGCGCCGCTTTTTTATGCGTACCGTTTTTGAGTGCCCAGCAGGTTATAACCTCAGCCAAATTCGCTCGCTGTTTAAGCCACTCGGCGAACAGTACAAAATGGATTGGCAAATTTCCGATAGCCACGTAAAACCCCGTGTGTTAATTGCGGTATCGCAATGGGGGCACTGCTTAAATGCGCTCTTGAATAGTTGGAAAAACGGTTCGCTGCCGATTGATATTGTTGGTGTAGTGTCTAATCACCATGTCATGCGCGATTTAACGGAATGGTATCAATTACCCTTTCATTATTTGCCCATCACACCCTCAACCAAAGCCGAGCAAGAAGCTCAACTTTGGCAATTAATGCAAGATTTACAGTCAGATTTTTTAGTGCTGGCGCGCTACATGCAAATTTTATCCGACGACCTTTGCCAAAAATTAAATGGCCGCGCGATTAATATTCACCATTCATTTTTGCCCGGCTTTAAAGGCGCAAAACCTTATCACCAAGCCTTTGATCGCGGTGTAAAACTGATTGGCGCCACTGCGCATTTTGTAACGGCCGATTTAGATGAAGGCCCCATTATTGAACAAGCGGTTGAGCGTGTTTCGCATATTAATTCGCCGGAAGATATGGCCGAGATTGGCCGCGATACTGAAGCCGTGGTGCTGAACCGTGCGGTTCGTTGGCATGCGGAGCATCGTGTTTTATTGAATGGGAGTAAGACAGTGGTGTTTTCTAAATAATGACAATCTTACTATTCAAACTCCAAAACGTACCTGATGATGAAGCTTGCGATGTACGCGAGCTGTTAGCGGAACACGACATCTACTTTTACGAAACTCATGCAGGGTTCTGGCGTTTGGGGGTGGATGGCCTTTGGTTGCCTGACGCAACCAATCTCGAGCGCGCCAAAGAATTAATTCGCGTTTACCAAGCAGAGCGCACTGCCAATCAACAAAAAGTCTATGCGGAGTTGGTAGAGCAGGGGCAAGCGCCCACGCTATGGCAAAACTTTAAGTTGTCGCCATTGCGTTTTGTGGCGCTGATGATTGCGGTGTTTTTTATCCTTACCTTAACCCTCGCGCCTTTTGGGTTTATGGGGAAGCAGTAACTAATTACTAAACCACTTGTTTTATCGCCGTGAAAGGGCCTTATATCAGGCTCTTTTTGTTTTTATCGCCCTGCTAGTTTGGCCTAAACAGCCTTCTCATGTAGAATGCCCGCCTCGCAATTTCTAGCTCCGTTTTCGCGAATAATCGCCATATCGGAGCTCAATTTAAGGCACCTATTATTAATTACCATGGAAATTAACCCGCTTTTAAACGCCCTGAAAGACCTTACCGAGCGCACCAATGTGCTTAGGGGGTATCTTTGACTATGCCACCAAGAAAGAACGCTTAACCGAGGTTGAGTTAGAGCTCGGTGAATCCAACGTCTGGGAAAACCCTGAACGCGCCCAAACCCTTGGTCGTGAACGTTCTGGCCTTGAGAACGTCGTAAAGACTATTGATGACCTAGATTCAGGTGTGGCGGATTGTCGTGAACTGCTGGATATGGCTGTTGAAGAAGGCGACGAAGCCAGCGTTTCGGATGTGCAATCTGAAATTGAGCGCCTCGACGCTCAACTTGCTGCTCTAGAATTCCGCCGCATGTTCTCTAACGAGATGGACCCCAACAATGCCTACCTCGATATCCAATCTGGCTCCGGTGGTACCGAAGCGCAAGATTGGGCAGAGATGGTATTGCGCATGTATTTGCGTTGGGGCGAAGCCAAAGGTTTCAAAGTCACCCTAGAAGAATGTTCTGCTGGCGATGTGGCCGGTATTAAAAGTGCGACCATTCGCTACGAAGGCGAATACGCCTTTGGTTGGTTACGTACCGAAACGGGCGTGCATCGTTTAGTGCGTAAATCGCCATTCGATTCCGGTAACCGTCGCCATACGTCATTTTGCTCGGTATTTATCTCACCGGAAATTGATGACAACATCGAAATTGATATCAATCCCGCCGATTTGCGTATCGACACCTACCGCGCCAGTGGCGCTGGCGGTCAGCACATTAACAAAACGGATTCGGCGGTGCGTATTACGCATATTCCAACCAATATTGTGGTGCAGTGCCAGAACGAGCGGTC
>SXGR01143650.1_pt1 | contig 24579 bp, 16 predicted proteins | sample 3174711 | NCBI WGS metagenome assembly SXGR01 (sample SAMN11356860, study PRJNA531348) | freshwater metagenome | isolation source: freshwater sample F1-60 | place: China: Fuxian Lake, Yuxi | collected 2017-12-25
GAAACAACTTGGTCAAGTTGTGAACTGACAATCAAGAGTGGAACATTCTGTGTGTGAATTTTCTTGAGCGCGGCAGTGGTGCTTGATTCTCTTCCGCAGATCAAATGCAGGCATATCTCCGCAAGTTTGGCGAATGGAATTGCAGGCAACGCTCTTGCTTTCAAACGATTTCCAAGAGGTTCTTTCAGCGATTCATAAGGCGCAAATGCGACTACACCTGCGATGGAAGCCGCAGGCAGCAGGGATGCAACACGCAAAGCGATACTTGCGCCAAGTGAATGACCAACCAACAGGACGCGATTGCATGTTCGCGATTCGCTCTTCGCACCTGCGAGAAGGTCGTGGACAAATGCCACGATCGCAGGCGCATCACCTGATCCAAGGGTCGTTGGTCCGATGGGGGATTCTCCGTGTCCATCGAGATCGATCAGCCAAACTTCAGAACTTGCCTTCAACCACGGATCAACGCGACGAAGCGAGTCGATGCGTGATCTGCGCCATCCATGAATGATGATGGTGATGACGCCATCGGGGTCGCCACCACGAAGGCGCCACGCAAATTGATCTTTTTTCCATTTCTCTTCGGTGGATTGCAAGCCCATCGCTGTTGGATCAACGGGGATTCCACGTCCAAGAGCCCATCCCATCGTGGCGCGGGATGGAAATCGAGCGTCGCGGACAATTCCCCAGAGAAAAATCACTCCCGCAAAGAATCCTCCGACGAAAAATAGAAGTGCAAGACCCACGAGTGATCTTTATGAACGCGTGGTTGGCAATGCAACCAGCCGGGCGCCTTCGCTGCGGCGAGTTGCCAGAAATGTCTCGCCTGATGTGCGTGCGGCGGTGTCGCTGAGTTGAGGAAGATTGACTTGGACATTCAAGAGGGCGCTTTCCATTGCAGTGTGCGCAAAAAGTTGGGCGATACGCAGATCGCTTGCAAGTTGCGCGGAAGTGATCTTGGACATCGTTGCAAGGGCAGCGAGAACAGCCACAGATAGATCCGCAATTGCACTTGGAGCCGCGATCGCTTCGTTCACTGCGTCGTGCCATTCTGGAAGCGCGTTGCGTTGATCTGCGGGGATTTTCCAAAGTGAATTCAATTTCAAATATGCGTTTGCATCGCGGTCCGCGAGGTCGAGCGCATCGATGCGCGCGCCAATAAAAATCATTTCGAGATTTTCCAAACGACTTTTATGTTGTTCAAATTTCGGTTTCCCAAGTGTGTATGCGATGACCATTGATCCCAGCGCGGCTGCTTGCGCAAGAATGCACGCGGCCGCTGCGCCACCGCCTGGGACGGGTTGCTTTGCCGCAAGTGCAGTGACGAATTGATCAACTGTCATCTTTGCAATTTGGGTTTGCGTCATACTCGGATTTCTCCGCTCAGTTGTGTGGTGAGAATTGTGACAAGGCGCGCAATATGCGGATCGATTTCTTCACGGCGAAGTGTTCGATCCGCCGCGCGAAAGTCCATCCGGAAGGTGACTGATTTGCGGTCATCGCCAATCTTTTTTCCGCGCCAATTCCCGACGAATGAAATCGATTCGAGGTGTGGCAATTCTGCCGCGCGCACAGTTGACTCCAGTTGCGCCCATGTGACGTTGTTGGCAAGAATCACAGAAAGATCTCGATCGAGAGTTGGGCTGTTTGCAAGCGGTTGAGCACGCGGTGTGGGTGGATATCCCTGTGCAAGAAGCGCCCAGTCAAGTTCTGCCGCGGCGATTGGCGCATCCAATCCCGCAGCGGCGAGTGCCTTCGCATTGACCAACCCCAACACGCCCACCACATTTTCGTCGATGACGAGATACCCCACAGGATCAAGCGCATTCGCTGCAACTGATTCGAACCCGCCGATTGGTGCGGCTCGCACTTCGATACGCGCGTGCGCTCCACGCAATTCTCGTGCGACTCGTTCGGCTGATCCGCGCACGAGCCGATAGAGCGATTCTGCATCTCCAGTTTCGCCGACAACCATTCCGATCATTCGTCGTTCTTGATGACTCTGTGACGCAAGCCAGAAAGTCGCCGCATATTCGAAGAGTCGGACATTCGTGTTGCCACGATCTCGATTCAATTTGAGAGATTGCAAGAGACTCGCAAGCAAAGATGGACGCAAGATTGGCTCGCCAAGCGCGCGTTCGTCTTCGATGCGAAGAGTTCCGACCGCGCTTGTCGCGAAGGCGCTCGCCGCGCGCTCCGAAATGAGCGTTGGAGAAACGGTTTCAACATAGCCAAGTCCTGCGAGGCAATTTTTCGCCGCTTGGACTGCATCGACCGCAGGTTGAGGTCCGACGGGTCGAATACTGACACGGTCATTCATAGGAACTCGGTCCAGTCCAACAAGTCGCACCACTTCTTCGATCAAGTCGATTTCGCGGGTGATGTCGATCCGCCTTGGAGGAATCTTGCAGGCAATTATTTTTCCAGTGACGCTCGGCGCAAAGCCAAGAACAGTGAGTATTCGCACGATTTCACTTTGCGCAATTTCAAAGCCCGCGATGGAAAGAAGCCTCTCGATTCGCAAGTTGACAGTGTTGATTGCGGGAAGCGGTGATCCGGCAGCAATTGAGCCATCAAGCGCGGTACCGCCAGCAGTTTCGAGAATCAAAGAAACCAATCGCTCTGCGGCTTCGTCGACTTCGGATGGATGAACGCCGCGTTCGAAGCGATAGCTGGAATCGCTGGAGATTCGAGTGCTTCGACCGGTGCGACGAACTGCAACTGGATCGAACGACGCAGCTTCGATGACCACATCTGTCGTCTTGTCCGTGACTGCGGTAAGCGCGCCGCCTTTCACTCCAGCCAGCGCAACAGGGCGCTCGCTGTCGGCGATCACCAATTCACCGCCAAGAAGTTTTATTGGCTTTGCTCCATCGCCGATTGGAAGAAAATCTTCGCCCGCAGTCGCGCTGCGAATATGAATCGCACGGCCACGCAAAGTTGCAAGATCGAAGACATGCGAAGGCTGGCCATATTCGAAGAGCACAAAGTTGGTGCAATCAACCACATTATTGCGTGGAATTTGGCCGATGGCGATGAGCCGTTGTTGGAGCCATGCGGGACTTGGACCGATCTTCACGCCACGAATGACACGCGCTGTGTATCGAGGACAACGAAGTGGATCATGATTCTCGACCGTGATCGCGCTGGACGAGGATTCCTTCGACCGAGGAGCGTTCACACGCGGAAGTTGAATCGTCCGATTCGTCGCGGCGGCGATTTCGCGCGCGAGGCCGAGGTGCGAAAGGCAATCACCACGATTGCTGGTGGTCTCGACCTCCTGAGCGATGTCATCTCCCGCAACTGGCTCGGAAGATTCGCAAGGAAAACCGACCGCGGTGAGAACATCAGCTTGCTCCGACGCCGAGGCGGGGGAGGACAAATATTCGTTGATCCATTTCACGCTTGTTCGCATGTGCGGGGTAAGACTACCGAATGCTTCGTCGTGCTACTCTCTCGCCATGACGAGATGGTTCGGTCGATCTGCGGTGCCCTTTCTATTGTCCAGTGTCGTTGCGCTCACTTGCACCTTTGTGGGTTGCACCGATGTGCGAACCGCGCGCGTCGATTCCTCAAAGACACCCGACGATCTGTCGGTGGATGTCACGATTCTGACTGGAATCTCAGCAAAGGATCTGCCGCAAGCGCATCTTCGTCAGGGAAAGTTCACTGTCCTTTCTGATGGAAGTTTGCGCAGCGATTATGGCGACAGTCTGAACTTCTTGACGCGCCCGGCCCCGACGCGTTGGTTGTATCAAAGTCAAATCGACGGAATTTGGAAATTGGCAAGAGATGAAGGGTGGCTCGAGACATCGGCATCAACCATTGATGTCTGGCCAGGGTCGTTGCGACCATCGAAGAATGAAATAATTTACATCCTCTTCTTTCACGCAGATGGAATGGATTGGTGGTTCGTTCGACGTTTCCAAACTTCGGATATTCCAGATCCACACGCAGTCACTTTCGTTCGAAGCCTTTGCGCCTTGGCGTGGTCGACGGATCGCAGTCCCGACCGAAATCTTCCGTATCGATATGACTTTGGTCCCAATCCGTATGAAGGATTCACGAAGGCGCCTCCTTGGTCATTCGCAAAGTCAACACCTGTGAAGCCGTGATGGGTTGAACTTGATGAGCCTTCGAAAGAATTTCGCCTGGACATTCGCGGTCATCACGCTTGTTGCAACAACATTGTTGGCATCGTGCAACACACTGCCGACACAAGAGCGCAATTATGGAAAATGTGGAATTGGCTTGGTCATTTGGTTGCGCCAGCCAAAGACTTCGCAGTATCAATATTTCACAATTGATGGCGGTGTTTTCGCATATGGAGCAGGAGTAACTGCGCTGAATATGAAAACGTTTTGGCAGACGGACCTCAGTCCTGAACAATGCCAGAAGATCCGCCAGTGCGCAGAGGATGGTGGATGGTTCAGCGCATCTCCGCCGTCGAGTTCGCCAGAAAAAGGTGATCTTGTGGCGGATATCGCGGTCAATTGGGATGGTGGTCGACAGCAATTCACCGCAAGCGGAGATCAAACTTCGGTCAAATTTTTGACGGATTTTCTGACCCAGATATCAGATGTTCGATTTCAGCGATCGCTTGATCGTTTGCCGACAGCTGGAGAGCAGCCAAAGTAGCTCGCTGTGGTGGGGCGGTGGATTGGTGGGGGATAAGTTGGAAATAAAAAAAGGCATTTTTTTTGATTCTTTTATTTCGCGCTCATACGCTTTCTCGGGCGCCAAGGAAATCATTTCAAATGATCGACGAAAACGACACCCGCGAAGCTGAGCAGTGGGGCAAAAGACTTGAAGCTTCATATCGGGAAAACCGTGGGAGAATTATAGATCTTCTGCGTGCGAAATATCCGATGCCTGCGGTGGAAGATGCGATGCAGGAAATTTTTGCGCAGCTGCTTTGCAGAATGCCAAAATCCGCAGTTGATAGAGAAGTAGCTCTTGGCGCGGCATATCTCTTCGAGTGCATTCGTCGAAGACTTTTGCGCACGCTTGGAAATGATCAGCGCCGTCTCGAATCGACTCGAAATGCTTGCCGCAAAGGAGCAATCGAATCAAACCAGTACACTGATTCTAAGAGCGATCCATTGCATGGTGGCGATCCAGAATTTGATGAACAGCAACTTGCTTCCGCTCTGAGGCAGTTGTCGCCCAAGCAACAGGATGTGCTGCGATTGATTTGTACAGAAAATGTCCGGCGACACGATGGTTCAAAGTCACTTGGATGTGACGAGAACTGCTTTGGAGTTCGCAGGCATCGTGCGTTGATTGCGCTTCGCGAAATCTTGATTCGTGACGATGAGCGCACCGTGCGAACTGACCCTAGAAAGAAGCCGTCCGATGCGGCGTCTGCTCGGTGCGCTATTGACGACACGGCTGGGGAAGTCTCGACCTAGAATCGTCGGCGAATGACTGACGCTGTGACAATTTCAGATCCGATTGTTGGCATCGATTTAGGCACAACGCATTCGCTTGTTGCCTTTTGCGACGCTGCTGGTCCACGCATTCTTTCCAATGAAGATGGTGATCGCATGGTGGCCTCCGCAGTGAGATATCAAGGAGGAGTCGCGGTCCAAGTGGGCGGCGATGCTCGACGAAACGCGGTGGAATTTCCGCTCGACACGGTCTTGAGCGCCAAGCGATTGATGGGGCGATCATTTGAAGAATCGAAGTCGATGCTCAGTGGTTTTCAATTCGAAGTGGTGGAAGGAATACGCGGGCTTGCTGCAATTTCTGCGGGCGGCGCTCGTGTTCTGCCGCAAGAAGTCGCGGCAGTCATTTTGAGCGAGTTGCGGCGGACCGCTGAATTGCAATTGGGTTGCAAGGTTCGTCGAGCGGTCATCACCGTGCCCGCATATTTTGATGATGGTCAAAGACAAGCAACACGCGACGCCGCACGATTGGCTGGTTTAGATGCTGTGCGAGTCGTCAATGAACCAACTGCTGCGGCTCTGGCATATGGCATCGGTCGACGCGGTTATGCGCAGACGATCGCGGTGTATGACTTCGGCGGAGGAACATTCGACGTTTCGATTTTGCAGGTCATTCCCGAGAGCGCATCAGGTGATGGTGATTTGTTTCGAGTGATTGCAACCGCGGGGGATACACAGTTGGGTGGAGATGATTTGGATCACGCGCTTGCACAACAACTGCTGAAAGATGCCGGGATGGCGTCGTCGGCTGGCAAGAATGTCAAAGTTGCCCCGGCAGCTCGGCAAGCGCTCCGTGACTTTGCGGAGTCAACGAAGATCGCTTTGTCACAGCGCGAGAGCGCGCAGGTCGACATCGATCTGGGCAGTGGAGTGCGTCTGCAAAGAACAGTTTCGCGAGTGGAATTCGAAGCACTTGCAAGTCCATTCATTGAGCGAACAATTCGCGCATGCGAGCGTGTTCTGCAAGATGCGGGTGGAATCCCCATCGACCGTGTCATTCTCGTGGGTGGTTCGACAAGAATTCCCCTTGTTCGCAAGCGCGTTGGCGAGTTTTTTGGATTGGATCCTTACACCGCGCTCGACCCTGATTGCGTGGTCGCTCTTGGTGCTGCAGCACAGGCAGCGGTTTTGCAAGGTGCGCGCAGCGATGTGTTGCTGCTTGATGTGATTCCACTTTCGCTTGGAATCGAAACCGTCGGTGGGGCAGTCGCAAAGTTGCTGACACGCAATGCGACCATCCCAGCGCGAGCGAAGGAAATGTTTTCAACAAGCGTGGATAATCAAAGTCATGTGCAATTGCATGTCCTGCAGGGTGAGCGCGAGATGGTCAGTGATTGCCGTTCTTTGGCCCGCTTCGAATTGCGTGACATCCCGCCAATGCCCGCAGGCATTCCTCAAATCGAAGTCGAATTCTTGGTGGATGCCAACGGTGTCTTGCATGTCACTGCTGGGGAAAGGCGCAGTGGACGGCGAGCGACCGTTCAAGTCGTTCCCAGCTTTGGATTGACCAACGAAGAGATCGAACGAATCGAACGCGAGAGTATCGTTCATGCACGATCGGATATGCATCATCATCGAGTCGTTGATCTTGCGGTCAATTCGACGCTTGATATCAAATGGATTGGTGATGCACTGCTGAGAACTCGTGACGATCTTTCTGTGGCGTATGTAGATTCACTTGAAGTTCTCATCACCCGATTGAAAGGATTTGTATCGCTTGCGCATACCTCTCCGCACGATGTCGATGCGAATGCGTTTCAACAAGCGAAGGAAGAGCTTGATCGAGCCAGCGTCGCGATGCACGAACAATCAATCTCAAAAAGTTTGCGCGCGATTCCCACTTCTGTATCCACGCCAATTTCCACCCCAAAGAACACGAGGAAAACATGAGTGATTTGAAAGTAGCGGTCATCATTCCAGCAGCTGGTCAAGGAACGCGCTTTGGAGGAGACAAACTCGGTCAAGACCTTGGTGGTCGGCCGCTTCTTTTGCGAACCGTGGAATTGTTCACAAAGCGCGAAGAAGTCAGTGCGATCGTGGTCGCCGCTCCGCCAGAATCGATCGATGATTTTCGCAGTCGATATGGCGCGCAACTTGGTTTTCACGGAGTCATCATCGTTGCTGGTGGGCGCGCTGAACGTTGGGAGAGTGTTCGCAATGCACTGGCAGTCGTGCCGATGGATTGCACTCATATTGCAGTGCATGATGCGGCAAGACCGGGCGCAAATGACGCGCTGCTCAATCGGATTTTTGATGCGGCTCGTGTCGCCGCGGCGGTGGTTCCTGGTGATCCAGTCAGTTCAACTCTCAAGCGCGTCACTGTTGAAACATTCGCCGCAGCTCCAGATGAGGCAGTCGCAGATGCGATTCTCGGCGATGCGGGTCGCGAGTCCGTGCGAGGCCGCCGTGTGGAATCGACTGTGGATCGAACTCGTTTGATGGCAATCCAAACTCCGCAAATTTTTTCCGCAGATGTGTTGCGCCGCGCGTACGCACAGCAAGACCTTGCTGGTGCGACGGATGACGCGATGTTGGTCGAGCGCCTCGGTGAAAATGTTTTGGTTGTCGAAGGAGACCCTCGCAATATCAAGGTGACAACAACCGCGGATTTAGCGATTGTCCGCGCAATTTTGGGGCATCGCGCTCCGGATGAACGACCCGCGCATAAGCGTTTTTGATTTCGCGTTTCCCGGAGCGTTGCGCGATTATCCGCGGGATCGAATCTTCGTTCCTTCCATCGTCAATTCAGTTCGCTTTGGCTCGGGCGGGCCTTGGGCAGAACTCGATGGACAATTTGGACACGCTGGACTTTTACCTCGGCGCGGCAGCAGAGGTCGAATCACGAATATCAGAGCGACAATCACGACAACTGTCGCAATCCAGAACTGCCAGTCGTTGATTGGGAAGGCGCTCATGACATCAAACGATATGCGAAGAACGCGGCGGTGTATGCAATGATGGTCATATAACAGAATTGCAGGAGCGGCCAACGCCACGATCCTGTTTCTCGTGCGACAACAACAAGAGTCGGAAGGCATTGCATCGCAAGCACGAAGAAGATCAGCAGCGACGCAGATGTCGCCATTGTGAATAGAGGCACTCCATCATCACGCGTTGCACTGCGGACAGTCGCCAGCGTTCCTTGATCTTCTCCATCGGCATCAGAGCCTGCTCCGGCCAATACAAAGACTGTTGTTGTGAAAACTTCGCGGGCCAAAAAACTGGTCAGAACCGCGACAGTCAATTGTCGATCGAGCCCGATGGGCGCGAAAGCAGGCTGACAGATTGCGCCAATTTGCCCTGCAAATGATCCACTTTGTTGCGTGCGTTCGTTCAATCGTTGGGACTGTGAACGCAGGTTTTCGGCGGTCGTTGGATCAGTTTGCGCAACTTCGACAGCGCGCATTTCGATCGCAACACTTTCTGGACTCGGCGGGGATTTTGGATATGCGCTCAACCACCACATCACGATTGCGATGGAAAGAATCACGCTGCCAGCGTTCTTGAGAAAGAGCATCCCTCGATCCACGGCGATTGTCAGAGCATTGCGAATACTTGGCAAGCGATAGTCGGGAAGTTCGAGCATCATCGGAGTGCTTGGTCCGCGCAATATTGTCTTTCGCAGAAGGGCGGCAGTTGCCAATCCAACAATTCCACCAAGCACATAGCAGCCAGTGAATGCAAATCCCGCTGCAAGGGGTCGTCCCGCGAAGAGCACTCCCGTCAGAAGTGCATAGACGGGAACGCGTGCGCTGCAACTCATGAATGGCGCGACAAGAATTGTTGCGAGTCGATCGCGATAATTTGGAATCAGCCGAGTGGCCATAATTCCAGGCAGAGCGCACGCATGCGAAGAGAGCAGAGGCATAAACGCTTGACCAGGCAAACCAAATCTTCGCATCGTGCGATCGACTGCGAACGCGGCGCGTGCGAGGTATCCAGAATCTTCCAAGAGTGCAAGCAGAAAAAAGAGCAGCAGAATCTGCGGCAGAAAGACAACCGTCGCTGAAAGTCCACCGACGATTCCGTTGACCGTCAGATCACGCAGTGTTCCCTCTGGCATTATCGATTCAACGCCACTGCCAAGCCAACCGAAAATGCCGTCGACTGCCTCCATCGGAAATTGCGCAAGCCAATAAATCGATGCGAACAGCAGTGACATCATGAGCACAAAGAAAATGATTCCCAGCAGCGGGTGCGTGAACGCAGCGTCGAGACGATCATGAATCGTCATTCGTTCATCGTTTTTTTCGTTCGGATGCGCTGCAATTCGGGCAAAAACGTCTGCGGCCCACATTGCGCTCGCCGTCGAACCGGGCTCGGAAGTTGGGTAGGCGATGTCTGGACTTGGAGTGGCATTGCTTTTCGATGTTTGCGAGAGTTGTGCAATCAATCGATCGATTCCTTTTCCGCTGCGCGCTGAAACTGCGACAACTGGAACTCCCAAAGCTTGCGATGCGGCGTGTTCATCAATGATCAATCCTCTGCGCTCCGCAAGGTCGACCATGTTGATCGCAACGACACTTGGAAGTCCACGTCGCAGCGCGCTTGCGGCAAACTGCAAGTTGCGCGAAAGATTATTCGCGTCAAGCACCAACAACGCGGCATCAGGTCGACCATCGCCAACTCGTCCATCAAGGCAGTCGGCACAGAGCCTGCTTTCTGGCATCTCCAACATTAAGCTATAAATTCCAGGTAAATCGATCAGATCCATTTCCTGTCCAGACTTCGTGAGACATCTTCCTACCTGATGCTCCACAGTGCTGCCAGGAAAATTTGCGGTTTTTGATCGCAGTCCACAGAGTCGGTTGAAGAGCGTGCTCTTTCCCGTATTGGGATTGCCAAGCAGTGCGATGCGTGGAATCACGGCGATGTCGACTCGATCGGTGTCACCATTATTTGATCGGCAATAATCTGTGGAAGTCCTAATCGAGTTCGATCAATTTGCACGATGCACGGCGTCCCAGGTCGGCAGACGCGAACTTCGCATTGTTCGCCCATTCCCATTGCGGCAAGCAGGCAACGATGTTCGCTCGGCAATGAATCGAGTGCCGAACATTCCACCGTCGCACGTTGTCCGCGTGCGAGTTGACTGAGTGGAATTCTGATCGTGGGTTGAGCCATCGAGAAATGGTATTGAGACTCAGTCTCAATATCAACTCGAAGGTGCGCGAGAGGGCGAAGAAGGGGATTCCCACCCATCCAGAGGGGTTGATTGGTTGCCGAGATTTGTCAGAGTCACTTCTTTTCGTCCCGATAGATCTTGCGCCGTGCGGCATAATCCTCTGGGGATTCGTTCAAGTTCGGCGCTTGTCCATCTTGCCATTGCCGATGCAATTGATTGAGAAATGGCACGCACCAATGGCAACCAGTTCCCGCCCCAAAGCAATCGGAGAGTTGGCTTGCCACGCGCGGCTTTTCGCATTCAAGAAATGTATTCAGCTTGCGCAGGCTCACTCGAAAACACAAACAGACATGATCGTCAGGATCCATCACTCAACGCTTGTAGCCGTGTTCGATGTGAGTTCTTTTCCAATGACAACCCAATGCGAAACGCAATATGGCGCGACGAAAGTTCCATGACGACTCCAAGATTCGGAAGTCTGATGCTCGGCACAAAAATCGATGCGTGGATCAATGTCGCCGGTCAGTTGAAAAATAGTTCCCTTTGGACTCGATCGAATAAGTTCTGTAGTAGGCGACCGATCCATTTCCGCGTGGAATGAATCGCCGACATTTGATCCATTGGCATCAACAGCTTGGCAAAGGAGAATAATTTTGTCAGATGCTTTCTTTGAGGCTTCTGTTCGCAAGACGGTGACAGACCAGTTGATGGGCTGGGAGAGAATTCGATTTTGTCCCACAGCCCATTTGCGAAGAGTGATCGAAAAGTCGTCGAAGTCCAACGTGCGGTTTGGTTGAATTGTTGGAGAAGTTCCAAAGCGCTTGGTGTAGCGTTGAGTCATTTCTAGGAGCAGTGTTTCTGGACTCTCGAATGGGTTGGAATTGAGCACTTTTACAGGTTGATTTGTCTGTGGGTTTTCTTCTGAATCGTCGTGGCTGTCTTTAGAAATTGTTACGACCATTTCAGGTTCATTTTCCAAAGTTGTTTCCGATTTTTCAGTTGTAACAGGTTCGGTTTCCTTGGCTCGAACTCTATCTGGTTCGGTTGGTTTTGAAGCCTTTTGCGCCCGCGCTTTCGCAAGTTCTAAATTTTGTCTTTCGACCAAGGATTCGAGAGCCTTTACTCGCTCCTCGAGTGCTCTTGATTGCGCTTTGATTTCCGCAAGCATTTGTTCCTGCGCGGTCATACTGGGGTTCTCATCTGTCGCAGGCGCAGGTTCTGTCGCAGGCGCGGGTTCTGTCGCAGGCGCGGGTTCTGTCGCAGGCGCAGGTTCTGTCGCAGGCGCGGGTTCTGTCGCAGGCGCGGGTTCATCACTTGGCGCAGGTTCTGTCGCAGGCGCGGGTTCTGTCACAGGCGCGGGTTCATCACTTGGCGCGGGTTCTGTCACAGGCGCGGGTTCTGTCACAGGCGCGGGTTCATCACTTGGCGCAGGTTCATCACTTGGCGCAGGTTCTGTCGCAGGCGCGGGTTCTGTCGCAGGCGCGGGTTCATCACTTGGCGCGGGTTCTGTCGCAGGCGCGGGTTCTGTCGCAGGCGCGGGTTCATCACTTGGCGCGGGTTCTGTCGCAGGCGCGGGTTCTGTCGCAGGCGCGGGCGACTTCGGCTTGGACTCCGCAATATCTCTTGATTTCTTTGCCTTGGCTGCATCATCTTGCTGCTTCGCATTTGTTGCTTGCAGTGACTTGACTCTCTCTTGCATTGCCTTGGCTTGTTTCTTGAGATTGGCGATAGTGTCAGCCAATTCCTGATCTTGTGGCGCATTCGAATCAGAATCTTTTGATTGAGCAGGTGGGTCACCACCATCCTTGGACGGCTCCTGCGCAAATGAGTTGGCCGCCAAGAAAATCACGCCACTGGCGCAAAGAAGTCGCAACGAAAGAATGAATGGAATGGACATTATGACTAGCATAAACAAAGTTAGCCTCGCAGACCAACTATGGCAAACATCGAACCCATTCTGAAAATTGTCGCACGCGTTAGAAGACGCATCGCTCTTGGCCAGCTTTTATGTTCGATGGTTCGAATTACTCTCTGGGCTGGGATCTTTCTCGTCGTGGTTTCAGTCGGGGCAAAGCTCGTCGCAGGTTGGTGGTCGCCAGCTGGAGAGCGTGGAATGTGGTTTGTCACCCTCGGCGCAATCATTCTGGCAACTCTTGGAGTCTGGGCATTTCTTTCGCGACCTCAGGCCGACGGTGATGTCGCAGTTGCTTCATTGATTGACGTGAAATTGAAACTGCATGATCGTCTTTCCACTGCAGTCGCAGTCGCAGATCGAACTGATCCTTTCGCAAAAGCTGCGATTGAAGATGGCCTCAAGATTGCCGGCGACAAGAGATTGATTGAAGCGCTTGGTCGAACGATTCCAATTGATACGCCCCGAAACTGGTGGGCAGGTCCTTCCTTCATTGTGATGGCATGCGCAGTCTGGTGGTTTGTGCCTGGGCTTTCTCTTGGAAATGCGCAGGCGGATGATGGCATGAATGAAATCGAGTTGCAGGAAGCTCGCGATGCAGCGAAGATTCAGATCGAAACACTGCAAGCCAAGATTGAAACGAATTCAGAATTGAGTAAGGCGCTTGCTGAAAATGGACAAGATAAGAAACTTGCAGGCGATGCTTTGGACGAAAAACTGCAAACACCCGAATCTGTTCGGCGCGAGACGACTCGTCAGGTGAACGATCTCTCTAAAAAACTTGATGATCTTTTGAGCGGCGAGAAGGCGCAACAACTCGAAGCGATGAAAGATGCGCTTAGTCGCATCGAGCCATCAAAGTCTGGACCGCTGAAGGAACTTGGCGAAGCTCTCAAGCGCGGTGATGGTGCGGCAGCGAAGTCCGCTCTTGCCAAACTTCAGGATCAGGTCAAAGAAGGCAAGATGGATGAGAAGACCCGTGAGGAACTCGCCTCGAAACTGAGCGAAATGAGTTCGCAATTGAAAGACGCTATACAAGCGAACGAAACGCTTAAAAAAGCGCTCGAAAATGCAGGACTTGATGGCGCCCTTGCAAAGAGTCCGCAGGCTGCGAAGGCGGCAATTGATGCAGCGAAGAATCTCAATGATGCACAAAAAAAAGCGTTGAAGGAGGCGATACAGTCGCAGTCAAAGGCAGGGGAGCAGCTGGAAAAACTTGCCAAGGCGTGCGAATCAATGTCTTCGCAGTGCAAGAACGGAGGGAAGTCTGGCAATAAGGAGTCTGAAAGTTCTGATGGCAAAGCGTCCAAGAGTGGCGGTAAAACATCCAAGGATGGCGACCCATCTCAAGGAACAGGTCAGTGCGACAAGGATGCTGCCGATGTTCTCAGCGAAATGGAAACGCTCAATGAATTGATGAAAGATGCCGAATCTGCGCGCAGTCAATGTCAAGGTGGATCAGGCTCTTGCGATAAGCCAGGAAAATCATCAATGAACGCTGAGGGTGGAAGAGGTATGTTTGGCGAGCGCACGAAAGAAAAAACCGAAACTGCAACGCGCACAAGAAAAGAAAAAGTGAAGTCGACTGGCGGAGAAGTGATTGCTCGTCAATTGGTCGAAGCCCCACCAGTTGTTGGCGAGAGCCGCGCCACTCTGCAACAGTTGTCTGGAGAAATCGGTCGCGGATATGAAGAGGGCACTGAGGAAGATCCTGTTCCAGCGAATCTGCGCGATTTGCATAAGCATTACTTTGGTGATCTGAAAAAGAAGATTGATGCGAAGAGTGGGCAGGCTGTTCCAGCCGCGCCTGCTGAACCAACCGAACCTATGGAGCCTCAAGCACCCGCTTCGCCTGCCACTCCTCCGGCTAAAAAATGAAGCAAGACAATTGAACTCGACCATGAGGCGAATCATCCATTGTGCCTGTGCAACGCTCTTTCTCTTTTCCGTGATTTGTTGCGATCGCGGCTCGCCATCGGAAGAATCTTCGAAACCGGTATCACCACCTGCTGCGCGGGAGGTGGTTGTCTATGTCAGTACCGACGAAGCAATTGCGAGACCAATTCTTGCAGCTTTTACGCAAGAAAGTGGCATTGCTGTTCGCGCTCGATACGACAGTGAAAATGCCAAGACGACTGCACTTGCCGCAATGTTGCGCACAGAACACGACGCGCCACGCGCAGATGTTTTCTGGTCGGGCGAATGTTTTGCTTCGTCGCAACTCGGTCGCGAAGGCGTGATCGCGCCATGGCGTTGTATGCGCAGTGGCGAACTTCCAGACTCTTTGCGTGGCGAATCTGGATGGTGGCATGGTTTCGCGCCGCGTATGCGTGTGTTGGTGTATGACCCGAGTCGCACAACGGCGCAACAATTGCCGCAGTCAATGTTGGACTTGGCAACACCCGCGTTCGGCAAGAGCGTGGCGATGGCTGATCCAAGATTTGGAACGACACGTTGTCATATTGGTGCATTCGCCTCCCAGATGGAGTGGCGCGAAGTTGGTTCGTTTCAGAAATGGGTTGATGGCTTTGCATTGAACAAGCCACTTCTATTGGTCGGCGGCAATGCAGCAGTGGTTGATGCGGTCATCCATAAGGAAGTCGATTTCGGGCTCACTGATTCAGATGATGTCTATGCGGCTGTAGCCAATGGCGCTGTGCTGGCGATGATTCCACTTCGTCAATTTCCAAATGGCGAATCTGGCGGTGGACCAATGCTCATACCCAACACGATCTCTCTCGTGGATGGCGCTCCGCATCCAGCCGAGGCGAATGCGTTGATGAATTTTCTTTTGCAACCGAAAGTGACTGAGTGGTTGCATGCGTCGCGCTCAGGCAATTTCGTAATACAAATGAATCCACCTACAAGCGTGCGGGTAAACTCTGCTCCAAACTTGGCAAATTCTCCGTCGCCGCCTGCTATGCCACCAGATGGACTTGCGCTTATGCCAGCAAATGTGCAAAGCATCCGCATCAATGTGGCGGAAGATCCGTTTCAGTTTGATCAGCAAGTTGCCATCTCTTCGATTGATGAAACCGTCGGCATATTGCGCAAAGCTTGCATAAAAGAGGGGACGAATTGAAGAGGGCGGAGATTCCACGAGCCGCACTTGTTGTAGCGGCACCTGGAATTGCAGCGGTCATTTTTTTCGTATTGGTCCCACTGATCACGCTCATTTTCCGCTGTGTATCAGCGCCTTCGGGTGGAGTTGAAGACACAATCGCAAATCCTGCATCTCTGCTTGTTCGTTCCATCGCTTGGTCGATTGGTATTGGCGTTGTCGCTGCGACGATTGGATGGATTCCAGGCCGCGCACTTCGCAACAGCGGATGGTGGCTTCGTTCAGTTTGCTTTGCTGCTGCGTTGATCCCCGCCTATTCAATTTTCTATTGTTGGTGGTGCATTCTTCGGCCTGGTCATCCAATCGCCGATTATGCAATCACGCACGATTTGATTTCTCCACTTCGAGCCACGACGCTTGCGTTTGCGTTGCTCGCTTGGAATTGGCCAATCGCTGCGTGTCTTGTCGGAGTGCGTGCATCGGCGTCGGAGCGAATGACCGCAGTGATGCTGACCCTTGATGGTGGTTCGTGGCGCGATCGATTGGCAGCATGTTGGCGTGCGGACCGAGGAGCATTGGTGCTTTCGTCGCTGTTGATCTCGTTGATCACCTTTGGCGAAACAACAGCATTTGATGCGGCGCAGGTCTCTACATTTACCTCTGAATTGCGCGCATTCGACGCCGCAGGAGCCACGCCACGACAAGTGCTCATCGCTGCGATTCCAGCTCTTTTGATTGCAGTGCTTCTCAGTTCCCTCGCGGCTTTCATTCTCATTCGCGGCATCGCCAACGCGCGGGCAGTGGGCGATGGAGACTTGGTGGATCTTGGCGCGGATCTTCGATCCTCGTTTCGATTCATTGGCCCAACTTTAGCAATTCTATTCTTGATGATTGGCACCGCTTTACCAATCGCTTTGCTCGCCTCGAAGGTGAATACTGTTGGAGCAAGCGCAACTTTCACCACGCTGCACGCCCGCGGTGCGGCCAATGCGTTGATGATGGCTTGCTTCAGCGGTATCGCTGGCGGATTCATCGCTCTGGCAGGCGCAAGTTTCATGATGTGCGATGCACGCTCGATTCTCTGCCGCGTGTTCAGCATCGCGCTTCTCGCACTTTCGATGCCAGCAACTCTCTTGGCATTGGCAACAGCATCGCTGTGGAGATCGACGGCGCTGATGCGAACTGTGTACGACTCTGCAACTGTTGTCTCATGCGCAGAAGCGGGGAGATTCAGCGCCGTTGCGCTTGTCATTGGTGTGTGGTGCGGCGCAGGATTCGCGCGGGGCGAGCGTGAATCTTGGATGGTGCACGGCAGAACACTGACAGATTTTCTGCGCATAGGACGACCGATCTTTCTCGCCTCATTTACAGGGGGTTTTCTGGTGATGGTCGCACTTGCTGCGACAGAAACCGCCGTTGCGGCACGATTGGAACCGCCGGGAATGGACTGGATTGCAACCACACTTTTGAATGCAATTCACTATCAGGATCCATCCGCGGTCAGCGCAGCACTTCCATGGATGGCACTGCTCGCTTTGGGATGCGCGTGTGTCACGCTTGCGTTGCTTGGTGGAATATCTCGAAACGGTTTGGCGAAAGTGTTGATGATCGGATTTGTCGGTTTGGTCTTTGTCGGATGCGGATCAAGCCAAGTAGAAGCAGAGAGTGATGATGGTGTTGATTCTGCAACGCCGCGATTGCCGACGGATGTGATCATTGGAAGATTTGGCCGGACGGATGGTCGCTTTCAGATTCCTCGCGCAGTCGCCATCGAACCATCGACGAGTGCGAACCCTGGTTCCATCTTCGTCATCGACAAGAGCGGCCGCGTCCAACGATTTGCAAAGGATGGCACATATGAATTGTTGTGGTATCTGCCGAAGTTCAATAACGGAAAACCTGCTGGAATATCAATTGCCAAGAATGGTTTGATCTATGTCGCCGATACGCACGAGCATCAAGTGCTGATCTTCAATCGCGACGGCGGTATTGTTGGATCATTTGGTTCGTACGGATATGGGCCTGGGCAATTTATTTTTCCATCGGATGTGGCCTTCTCCCTTGACGGTAAAATTTTTGTCAGCGAATACGGAGGCAACGACCGCGTTCAGGTTTTCGACGCGGATGGGAAATTCATCAGAGAGTTTGGAAAGCGAGGCGATCAACCCGGAATGTTCTCGCGACCACAGTCGATTGCTTTTTCCAAGGATGGGTCCGAAATCTTCGTTGCTGATTCTTGCAATCACCGCATTCAAGTTTTTTCCCAAGAGGGCGAATTGAAACGCATTTTGTGTGCGTCGGGTCGCGAGGCAGGTCAATTGGCCTATCCATATGGTGTTTGCGTCTTGGATGACGGAACACTTCTCGTCGCTGAATTCGGAAATTGCCGATTGCAGCAACTCGATTCCCTCACTGGCGCATCGCTGGGAATGTGGGGAGGCGGCGGTCATGCGACGGGAAGATTGAATGCACCGTGGTCTGTGGAGTGTGTCGATGGTCGTATCTATTTGATGGATACAGGAAATGGTCGAGTCCAATCGCTGCCGCTAAAAAAACTGGCATATATATTAAGGCTAGAACCATGATTCCAATCGGATTTGAACGCCCAATCGCACTCTTCATACTGCTGATACTGCCAGCAATTTGGTGGATGAGTTGGAAGCGTCGTCACGCCGTTGGATCGATGCGAACTTGGGTCAGTGCAATGGCGCGCAGCATTCTGTTGACATTGCTCGCTCTCAGTCTTTCGCAACCTTCGATCGTTCGAAAGGGCGAGGGTGTGACAGTTCTTGTTGTCGCTGATGTAAGCCGATCGATTCCAAGCGACTTGCTTACTGGTGCTGAAAAAGAATTGCAGAAAGCGACGAAGAATCCGCCAAATCCGGAGGACCGTATTGGAGTTGTGACCGTTGGCCGCGACGCGATCGTTGCGCAGATCCCATCCGTCGGCGGAGAGATTTCCTTCAGTAGTCATGGCGGTGAAATCGATGGCTCGAATCTCGCGCTAGGAGTTCGTCGTGGACTTGCGCTCATGCCTGCGGACACGATGAATCGAATGCTTTTGGTTTCCGATGGCAATGAAACTTCTGGAAGTCTGCGCGAAGTGGCGGCGCTGGCGAAAGCAAATCGAATTCCAATTGACGTTTTTCCGATTGAATACAACAAGACTGGAATTACAATTTTCGAAGGAATCCGCGCGCCTACTCGTGCGAGGATTGGGCAAACAGCCGACTTGAAATTATTTATTCGCAGTCAAGGTGGTGCGACGGGAAAGATTTATGTAAAAGAAAATGGGAAGCCTGTTGATCTAGATTTGGAGAGTGAAGGTGATGGACTTGCTGTCGAACTCAAACCAGGACCCAATACATTCGAAGTTCCAATGAGTTTGGATTCCAGCGGTGCGCAACGATACGAAGCTGTCTTCGAACCCGATGCTGCGAGCGCGGACGGTATTGTCGAAAACAAGAAGGGCGCTGCTTCTGTATTTGTCTCTGGAGAAGGTCGGATCCTTGTTGTTGATCAAGATGGGCGTGAAGGTCAAGGACTTGTCAGCGCTCTCAAGAGTGGCGGTCTTGCAGTGGATGTTGCCAACCCAGATCAACTTGCTGCAGGCATCGCCTTTCTCGCTGGATATGACGCAATCGTGTTGGTCAATATGTCGCGGGCGGAGATCGATAATGAAACGGATCGAATGCTTCACGCATATGTGCACGATCTTGGTGGTGGACTGATGATGATTGGCGGAGACAGGTCTTTCGGTGCAGGTGGATGGATTGATAGCGAAACATCGAAGACTTTGCCCGTAAAGCTCGATCCTCCAGCAACGCGCGAATTGCCAAGGGGCGCTCTCGCGCTCATCATGCATTCCTGCGAAATGCCACAAGCAAATTATTGGAGCGAGCAAGTCGTTATCAGCTCGATTGAAACGCTCTCACGACTTGATTATGTTGGAATTGTTGTCTTTGGATTTGGAGGAATTGGCGGCGTGAATGGCGCAGGTTGGTTTTTCCCAATGCAACTTGCGGGAGATAAGACGGCAGCTATGGCAGCGGCGCGTTCAATGCCGATCGGAGATATGCCAGACTTTCAAGCATCTATGACAGTTGGTCTGCAGGGACTCGTCAGTGTAAAGGCGGGTCAGAAGCATGCGATCGTGATCTCTGATGGTGATCCAGCTCCGCCATCGAAGGCATTGCTCGATGGATACAAGGCGGCGAAGATCACAATCACCACGATTATGCTTGGAGGTCATGGAACTGCCGAGCATTTCACAAGTATGAAAAATACCGCCGAATACACTGGTGGGAATTTTTATAATGTGACGAATCCGAAATTGCTTCCGAAGATATTTATCAAGGAGGCGTCGATTGTTTCGCGAAACTTGATCGTCGAAGGAGACTTTCAACCTGTTGTCAGCCCTTCACTCGGTGGACCCCTCGAAGGGCTTACTGCCGTGCCGATGATCACTGGATATGTATTGACAGTTCCTCGCGAAGGGCTGGCACAGATTCCGATTATGAACAAAACATCCGAGGGGAACGACCCCATCTTTGCATATTGGAATTATGGACTTGGGAAATCTGCTGTATTTACTAGTGATTTGAGCGGTCGATGGGGCGCTGCTTGGCCAGCGTGGGGTGGATTTCAGGGAATGTGGGAGCGAACGATTCGGTGGCTGATGCGTCCCGCCACGCCGTCGAATGTCACGCTGAAGACCACGCTTGATGGCGAAGATGCAACGGTCGAATTGGAAGCCCTTGATGACAAAACTGGTCTTATGAATTTTATGAGAACCGATGCAAAGGTTGTACGCCCCGACGGATCACTCGCGCCACTTGCTCTTGAGCAAGTGGCGCCAGGTCGATACCGCGGAAAATTCTCAGCTTCTGAAACTGGTTCGTATCTCGTTGATATTGGATTACTCGATGCAAATGGAAGTCGCTCAGGTGGTTCAATACAAGGCGCGGTATCGATGGCATATCCGCGCGAATTCAGAACGAGCAGAGACAACTCTGCGTTGATGCGCGAAGTTGCGGAAGCAACAGGCGGACGGGTACTGACTACGAGAGATCTTGCCGTTACGGATCTTTTCGAACGCAAAGGTCTCTCTCAACCTGAAAGTGTTCGTAAAATCTGGGACATCTTGGCGATCATCGCGGCTGCATTGTTGATCATCGATGTCGCGGTGCGACGATTGGTGTTTGACTCGAAGTCTGCTCGCGATATCGCGCAGCAAGCGTTGGGAGGCGCACGCGGAACAAGTGGCGAAATGGTCGCGGCATGGAAGAAGGCTCGGCAACGGACGGGCGGTGATACTGTGGATGCTGGAACTGGCTCCGAGTCAACGAAAACAGCTGGAATTTCTCGGCCTATTGACCGACCAGATATTGCGCGCGGATCATCAAATGAACCCTCCGCGAAAGCTGGTGCGGATGCGGATGCGGATGCGGATCCAGAATCGCCGATGGAGCGGTTGCGCCGCGCGAAGAAGCGCGCTCAGGATGGACAACGAGAACAAGGTGACGAAGAAAAGCGAATATGAGCATTTCTTCCAACACGTTGCCAAGTGATTTGGATTCTGTCGCAGCAGTGCGCGATGCCTGCGCAAATTTTCGAGTCGTCGCAGATCGACTTCGACAAGAGATTGGTCGCGTGCTGGTTGGTCAGAGTGAAGTCGTTGATCAAGTTCTGATCGCACTTTTTGCTGATGGACACGTATTGCTCGAAGGTGTGCCTGGACTTGGCAAGACATTGCTCGTCCGCACACTTGGCCAAGCGCTTGGGCTGAAGTTTTCGCGTATTCAATTCACGCCCGATCTGATGCCTGCGGACATTCTTGGAACGCAGATCGTTGTCGAAGACCAATCGACGGGTCATCGGGAATTCCAATTTCGGCAAGGGCCGATCTTTGCGCAAATATTGCTTGCGGATGAAATCAATCGAGCTTCTCCCAAGAGTCAATCTGCGTTGCTCGAAGCGATGCAAGAGCGCTGCGTCACTGTCGGTGGCGAAACGCGAAAACTAGAGCGACCTTTCCTTGTTCTTGCAACTCAGAATCCCATCGAGCAAGAGGGGACATATCCGCTGCCTGAAGCGCAGCTTGACCGCTTCCTGTTGAAGGTGATCATCAACTATGCCCAACGAGATGATCTAGTAAAAATCATAGAACGAACCACGGGAAATGTCGCCGCTGAAGCACAAACGAAGACAGTTCTGACTGCCGCCGAAATCGCCTATGCACAGCGACTTGTGCGCGTTGTCTTGGTTGCGCCGCATGTGCAGGATTATGCCGTGCGATTGGTTCTCGCAACGCATCCAGGTGGTGTGTGGGGAGTTTCGGATCTCGAAAGAATGATCTTGGTTGGATCGAGTCCGCGTGGCGCGCAGTCGTTGATCATGGCTGCAAAGGTGAGAGCCTTGCTCGCTGGTCGCTGTGCGGTCAGCACGCAAGACATCGCCGCATTGGCTTGTGCCGCGCTGCGTCATCGCATCACGCGAACTTTCGAAGCAGAAGCCGCAGGCATGACATGTGATGGAATCATCGCGGAGATCGTGCGCATCATCCCCGCGGAGGCTCAGGAATGAATCCCATCTTGAAGGTCGATGATCTGCTTGATTCCCGTTTGATGGCTCGGTTGGATCGATTGGATGTCATCAGTCGCAAAATCTTTGCGGGAAAGATTCAGGGCGAGCGGCGCAGTCGTCGTCGCGGTCAATCGGTCGAGTTCGCAGACTTTCGCAATTATTCCCATGGCGATGATTTGCGATTTGTTGATTGGAATATCTATGCCCGACTTGATCGTCTCTTTCTGAAACTGTTTCTTGAAGAAGAAGATCTTTCGATGGTTATCGCTTTGGATCTGAGCATGTCAATGAATGGCGGCAATCCAAATAAATTTGACTATGCGCGCAGGCTGGCGATGGCTCTTGGATACATCGGCCTGGTGAACAATAATCGTGTCAGCCTCTTTGGATTTGGCGCAGAGCGCATCGAACGATTGACAAGCATGCGAGGACGGCGGCGAACAAGAGAAATGGGTCGATGGCTTCTTGATCGAACCGCCGAGGGAATTGGTGGATTCACCGATGGAATGCGCACTATTGCGCTTGGTGGGCAGGGGCGGGGAGTGTTGATTGTCCTGAGCGACTTTCTCTTTCCAGATGGATATGAGAAAGGCTTGAACTATGTCGCAGGACGGGGGTTCGATGTTTTCGCTCTTCAGTTGCTTGCGCCGGAGGAAATGGATCCCGCGCGCCATGGCCTTGCAGGTGATCTGCGATTGATCGATAGCGAGACAAACAAGGAAACCGAAGTGACTGCATCAACAGCGGTCTTGACGCAATACAGAAAATCTCTTGAGACCTATGTTGCTGGCTTGCGCGACTTTTCAGTTCGCCGAAGCATCACGCATCAAGTTGTTGAAACATCGTTGGACTTGGACATACTGCTTCTCGATTATCTGCGCAGAAGAGGGTTGCTGGCATGATTTTCCTTGCCATGACATGGCTTGCGCCCTTTGCAGCCTCAATCGTTGCACTGTCAACAATTCCGCCGCTTGTCGCGCTCTATTTTTTGCGTCTTCGCAGAACGCGCAGAGTTATATCCAGCACGATGCTTTGGAAGCGTGCGACGCAGGATCTTCGTGCGAACGCTCCATTTCAGCGGCTTCGATTTTCACTTCTTCTTCTGTTGCAGTTGTTGGCCTTGTCTCTGCTTGCGTTGGCAATTGCTCAGCCACAAATTGAAATGGGAGATTCTCAGGCAAAGCGAATCGTTTTCTTGATTGATCGATCTGGCTCGATGAATGTCAACGACGGGCCAGGAGATCGATCTCGCCTTGATGAGGCGAAGAAACTTGCCGAGAATCGTGTGCGAGCAGTGAATAGCGGGGGGATTTTTTCTGGCTCCGCACCCAGCGTCATGGTGATCGCATTTGCAAAGGATGCCCAGATCCTCTGTCCTTTTACAGACAATGCGGCGCAAGTGATCGCCGCAATCAGAGCGATCGAACCAACCGATGAGACCACGGCTCTGAGTGATTCCTTCGAACTTGCACGAGCATTTTCTACGGTAACCAATCCTGATAAGCAAAGCACGGTCGCAGCAGATGCGCCGGCATACGAACTTTTTTCTGATGGCCGAATCACGGATCTCTCGCAATCTGTTTTGCGCGGTGGAGAACAAGTTGTCTTTCACAGCATTGGTAAGACCGCAACTGCGAATGCAGGAATTGGCGGTGTCGCAGTTTCGCGAAATCCAAATCGTCCAGATGAAGTCCAGATCTACGCTCGTGTTATCAATTGGGCCAGCGAACCCTTTGTAGGAGATATCGAAGTTCATGTCGACGGTCGATTGCGTGCTGTCACTCCCAATCCAGTCGAAGTTCCAGTCTCCCAAGAGGACAAGACGCTTGGAGTTCGTATTCCAGGGGATACGCAGGTTGTTTTTCCATCGCTCCCTCTGCCCAAAGGCGGCATAGTTGAAGTGCGCCTTGCAAAGCATGACTCGCTGATCGCGGATGATCGCGCGGTGGTTGTTGCTGCGCCCCCAAAAGCGTTGCATGTGGCGCTTGTTGGGCGAGGAGCGTTCGTGATGAAAACAATTCTTGAAGGGATGTCTTTGGAATCCCTTGAAATTTTTTCAATGAGCGAATGGAACGACAAGTTGAAAAAAGATGTATTGACACCAGATACTTTCGATGTGGTTGTTCTGGATGATGAGATGCCAGATGATCTTTCGCGAGGTCGTTATCTTATTTTTCATTCTCCGCCAATCAGCGCGGGGATTTCACCATATGGCACAAAGAACAATGCAACAGCGCAAAGCATTCGTGATGAACATCCGCTGTTGCAGTATGTGAATCTCAACGACATTTTCGTCTCGTCAATGACTGCGGTTGCCGCAGGAGGTGAAGCTGATGTCATTGTCGAATCCGCGGAAGGTCCGATGATTCTGACTTTGAATCGAGGCGCGTTGACATTGATCTATGTCACCTTCGATCCAATGGAAAGTGATTGGCCATTTCAACGGGGA
>SXGR01215490.1_pt1 | contig 24567 bp, 26 predicted proteins | sample 3174711 | NCBI WGS metagenome assembly SXGR01 (sample SAMN11356860, study PRJNA531348) | freshwater metagenome | isolation source: freshwater sample F1-60 | place: China: Fuxian Lake, Yuxi | collected 2017-12-25
AGGCGTTGGAAATGATGGAGCAACTCGGCAACTCCAATCTTTTCTCTGGCGAGTAGTCCGTGGCGGCGAGCCTGACCGCGCTGTCAATGATCCAGCGAGGCTGCCATTAAGGCCCTGTTTGCCCGGGAATCAGGCGCCGGGTACCTGATGCTTGCGCTGGTCATCGTTTCGATGATCGTCATGACGGTTGATCGCACCACCCGCCTTCTCGAACCGCTCCGGGATTCCATTCTGACGGTGCTCACGCCGGTCACGGTGCTTGGCGAATCCCCTTACCTGCTCGGCCGACAAGCCGCCGATACGCTGGCTTCGCGAGAATCACTTCAAGCTCAGGTCGATGCCCTCGAAGAACAGAATCTGGCGCTCGCTCATCTTGCTCAGCAGTACCGCGTGTTGCGAGAGGAGAACGACCGGTTGCTTGCGCTCGCAGGCAGTCGAGCGCGTATGCCCGTCGACGTGCTCGCCGCAGAAATCATCGGAATCGTCCCTACCGTCAACACGCATCAGATGATCGTCGACAAAGGTCGACTCGACGGCGTTGAAACCGGTCAACCGGTGATCGACGCAGCCGGACTTTTTGGCCAGGTCATCGAAGTGGGCCGCTATACCAGTGGCATCCTGCTGGTGGCTGACAAAGATCATGCCGTTCCTGTTGAGGTTAATCGCAATGGTGTGCGCAGCGTTGCTGGCGGGAGCGGCCGCATCGATCGCCTGGAGCTGGAATTCGTGCCGGTTACAACCGACATTCGAGCAGGTGACTTAGTGGTGACGTCGGGACTGGGAGGCCGATTCCCAAGAGGTTATCCCGTAGGTGAAGTCATCGCTGTGGCGATTGACCCCAACTCGAGTTTTGCGTCGGTCGCCGTTAAGCCTTCCGCGCTGCTGGATCGATCGCGCCATGTTTTGATCGTCGTGGGCGATGTGCCCGAAGCGCCAGCAGAGGTTGAGCCGGAACATATCGGAGATGATGACGATCGCGATAGGGGTACCGCCGGCGAGCCTGCCGATACCCCGGAAGTAAGTGCAGCGCCCTTGTTACCGCCGGCCCCTGGATCTACGGCTGAGGCAGGTCGGCCAGAATGAACCCGACACGTGGCGGCTGGCTCATCGGACTCACACTCTTCATTGCCTTGGTTCTCTCGGCGGTTCATCTACCCGAAAACTGGCCGGGGTGGCTCGGGTGGTTGCGTCCTCACTGGACGGCACTGTTTGTCTTCTTTTGGGTACTGCACTTTCCCAACCGTCTCGGGTTGATCTGGGCGTGGGTGTTTGGTCTTTTGCTCGATGTACTGTTGGCCGATCCGCTTGGACTAAACGCTCTGCTGCTCGCGACGATTACCTACATCACATGGACACTCTACGAACGGCTGCGTATGTACACGACGTTGCAGCAATGTGTGGTGGTGTTCTTGCTCGTGTTGGTCACAGAGATCGTTCGAATCTTGGTGCATTTGTTATGGCTCGAACGAGACGTGTCCATTCTGGTGGCAATGTCTGCTGTGATGAGCGCGTTGATCTGGCCACCCATCGAAGCAATCTTGCGTGGGCTTTCAGCGCAGTTTCGTGTCGAAGAGCGCAGCTGACGCATGCCCATGTCGCCTTTACTTATCTTGGCTTCCCGCTCACCGCGTCGAGCCGAGTTGCTGGCGCAAATCGGCATTCCTTTTCGGGTACAGGAAGCGAATGTTAATGAGGAGGTGACCGCCGGGGAGCGTCCCGAAGCCTGTGCTGCTCGTTTGGCGGAAGCTAAAGCCAGACGGGTGTTCTTGATGACGTCTGGCGAGTTACCCGTGCTGGGGGCTGACACGATTGTGGTGCGTAACGGCATCCAACTCGGCAAACCGATAGATCGGGCCGACCATCTGCGCATGCTGGAACTCTTGGCAAATGGCGTTCATCAGGTCTTGACCGCCATCTGTGTGGTGACCGCGACTGATGTGTTGAAGGACACCGTCTCCACTGAGGTGGAGTTCGTACCTATGGACGTCACCACCATGACCGCCTACGTCGATACCGGTGAAGGTCGAGACAAAGCGGGCGGCTACGGCATTCAAGGGCTAGGTGGAATATTCGTCAAACGCCTGGTCGGAAGTTACAGTGCGGTCGTCGGTCTGCCATTGGCAGAGACAGAGGCGCTGCTCCTTCGATCAGGGCTGGATACCTGGCTGGGACGTTTCCATGAAATCTGAGTTGCTGATCAACGTCACTCCGTTTGAAACCCGTGTCGCTCTGGTCCTCGAGGGGCTGCTTCACGACTTGCAGATTGCTCGTGCGAGCGGTGGCAGTCTGACGGGGAATATTTACCTTGGTCGTGTGGAGCGGATTCTTCCGGGCATGCAAGCGGCATTTGTGAACGTCGGATTAGATCGACCAGGATTTCTGCACGTTCGAGACATAGCCAAGGCCAGTGCTGGGGTTGGGCCGTTGTTCGGGCAGCGTTCAGCTTCTGGTGAGGATGCTCGTGAGCCCGAGATTCAGGAGCTGCTTCATGAAGGTCAGCAGATTCTCGTGCAAATCAGCAAGGATCCTATCGGTAGCAAAGGCGCACGCCTTTCGACGGACCTGGCACTCGCTTCGCGTTACATCGTGATCATGCCCTTCGATGCCCACGTGGGTGTGTCGCAACGTATTGAAGACCCAACGGAGCGCGAGCGGCTTCGTGGTGGCATCGAAAAAATCCGGGAACGCCAAGCCTCCTGTTTAGGTGTGATTGCACGCACAGTTGCAGATGGTGCGCGCGAAGAGCAGCTCGATGCAGACCTAGCGTACTTGCTGCGAGTGTGGGGGCGGGTCGTGGAAAGGCGCAAGAGCTGTACGGCACCAGCACTCGTTTACGAGGAGCTGCCGATTCAAATACGCGCTATGCGAGACATCGTGACCCCCGATGCGGATGCCATCACCATCGACGACGGCGTTACTTATGACCGCGTTCGCCGGTTCGTCGACGAGTTTTCGCCGGACTTCGCTGATCGAGTGCATCGTCACGCGGGAAATCGGCCGCTCTTTGAACGATATGGCATTGAAGATGAAATTCGTCGAGCCCTCGATGCCAAAGTCGCGCTTCGATGTGGCGGGTCTTTAGTGATCGAACAAACTGAAGCCATGGTAACGATCGACGTCAACACGGGCGGATTTCTCGGCAGCCGCACACTTGAAGACACCGTGTTCCGTACCAACATGGAAGCTGCGCAAGTTATTCCGAGGCACCTGCGCCTGCGCAATTTGGGCGGCATTATCGTGGTTGATTTCATCGACATGCATGATGAGGAACACAAGCGCCAAGTGCTGCGGACGCTGGAACGGGCCTGTGAAGGGGATTCGGCGCGTACGCGTATCGAAGGCTTCTCGGCTTTTGGCCTGGTGCAGATGAGTCGCAAGCGGACACGTGAGTCTCTGGTCCAGCAGATGTGTGAGCCGTGTAGCGGCTGTGCTGGTTCGGGTCACGTGAAGTCTGCGGAAACCGCGTGTGTCGAGATACTTCGCAGTCTGATGTACCACGCTCGCCGCAACTCGGGGGACGCTGGGTCGGTTGACTATATCGTAAGAGCGAACCAGGTCGTCATTGACCGGCTGCTCGATGAAGATGCTGCTTTGCTCGCATCGCTTTCTTCCGGAATTGAACGTGCTGTGCGCTTGCAGGTTGAACCCTGTTATGCATCAGGACAGTTCGATCTGGTCTGTGTGCCCACCGCCTTCCCTGCTGCCTGATTCCTAGCAGCGCCATGCACCCGATCGCACGCTGGCTACTGTTTCTGGCGAATTTCCTGCTGGTTCTCTATGCCATCGTCCAGGTTGCCGGCCGCTTGTTGATGCCGTGGCTCTCTTCGGCGGAGAACGAACTCAACAAGTTGCTGGCGGATCAACACATCCGGATTGAAGGGATTGAAGGTCGTTGGTCGCTCCTTAACCCGATCGTGAGTGCTCGCCGGGTGGTTTTACCCGCTGGAGAATTGGTAGATGTGACAGTTCAGCCTGACCTGATCGAGTCAGCCCTACGAAGCGCGCCGGTACTCCGGCGGGCTGCCGTGTCTGATGGTCATATCGCACTTGCCCGCGATGAGTCAGGTTGGTGGCTCGCCGGGATGAAGCGGGGCAAGGGTTCGAGTTTCGATCTGTCCACACTGTTGTTTGAAAGTGATGAGCTGTCGGGCGCAGTGACCATCACCTTGCTTGGCCAAAAACCCGAGTCGATGCGAATCGTGGTTCAGGCCATTAATCGTGGTGGTCGCAGTGAGGTGGCAGCGGACATCACCCGGCCTGACGCACCTACAGCCATCGCCAGTGTGCGTTTCGATCGTGCGCGCGGGATCCCTCTGCTGCGACCACCGGGTCACCAGGGGACGGTTGTGATCAAGGATTTTCTGGTTCCTCGACTACTCACCGGTGAGGGTGAAATCAGAATTGCGGATGTTGAGGGCGTCTGGAAGGTCAAAGATGGCAGTGGCCGAGGTGAACTCAACGTTGGTGAGATCGGCGCTCGGATTGGCGACAGCCTCCCCTTCACACTCTCGTCAGCGTTTCATGTGTGGTCGTCCGGATGGGATTGGGGCGTGAATGGGGACCTCAGGTTTTCTGCTGCGGGTGGCGAGGCGGTCATTCGTGATGTGGTCGCCTGGCAAACTGACAGCCGAATTGATGTCCGCATCGATCATATGGATGCTGGCGAAGTGCTCGGTCTCGCGAAAACGGTTGCAGCACCGGTCGAGAAAGCGAACCGGTGGTTGGTGGGACTTGATGCCAAAGGGCAACTGCGAAACGCATGGGCATTCGTACGCCTCGATGGAGCGTCAGGCGCGGAAGATGATCCTGGTTGGCGATTCGGATATGGCAGCCAAATATTGGAAGGCCGCACGTTGGCTTTTAATGGCGTGCCGGCGGCTGAGGGAGCCGATGCCGAAGTGATTGGGTATGAACGCGGATTCAGGGTCTCACTTGACGGTGATGCGCTTCGGGTCGGATTTCATGACCTCTTTCCGACAACATGGGATGCGCACGATGCAACCGGTTCTGTGCACGTGTTCTTCCGTCCTGGTTACTCTGGGATTCGCGGTACTGAAATGAAAGCGACTACCGGGACAGTCTTGGCGCATGGCGAGTTTGCCGTGACCAACCCGCAGCTCCTCGCGCGCAAGGCGGTGGTGCTGCTGGCCGAGGCGGATGGAGCATCGTTTGAAGACGCACGAACCTTTGTTCCCCGCACGTTGGAGCCGCGCCTCCACGAATGGCTGACTACCGCTCCACAGCAGGGACAACTGTCAGGAATTCGTTTTGCGTTCCAAGGTCAGAACAAAGCGCCAGGTCTTGAGAATGCGCGCAGAGTGGAAATCCGCACGACACTCGCCAACCTCTTGCTGGCTTATCACGCCGATTGGCCGCTGTTGGAAAACGTATCAGGTGATCTCGCTGTTCGTGGCAACGATGTCACCTTCGCTGCAACGTCAGGCCAAAGTTCAGGTCTGGACCTCCAAGGCAGCAGTGTCGCCGTAGTCAAGCGTGGCGGCGAAGCGCGCATTGACCTGGTATCGAGAGGCGACGCCGCTGCGTATCTGGATTTCATCCGCCATTCGCCGTTGTTGGATCGCATGAAATTTGTGCGACCTGAGTGGATGTTACTAGGTCCGATGAATGTCGATGGCGCCCTTACCGTGCCGTTGCGTGGTGAAACCGAGGCTGTTCAAACAACAGCCTCGTTGACTGGGGAGTTAAGGGGGCTGCAAGCCCTGCTGCCGGAGCTACGCCTTTCGTTTTCCGATATTGCCGGACCATTCGCGTTCGAAACGCCGCACGCGCTCAGTTCGCCACACCTGGCGGGGAGTTTGTGGGGCGAACCTGTGGAGATGTCTATCGAACCGGTTGGTGAACATGTGTGGGTCAAAGCCAAGGGTGAAATGACGACTGAGCGCGCGCTGCTTGTCGCAACACTCGATGATCCAGGTTTCATCCAGGGGCGATTTGTGTACGAGGCAGAAGCGGGTATTGCAGCTGCGACGGACGCGACGACGGAAATTATGTTGCGTTCGAACCTTGCCGGTGTAGCGCTGGATTTACCTGAAGGTTTGTCAAAGGATCTCGAAGACGACACTCCATCCATGCTGGGCCTTCAGTTTCTAGATGAGTATGTGGTCTTGTCGTTCCAGTACCGCGATGTCCTGGGTTGGTTGCACATGGCTGATGCGCCAATACGCGGTGCCATTGGCATCGGCGTCCAACCACCGGTGATCGATCTTGCCGACAGTTTCGTGCGGGTGAGTGGCCAGGTACATCACATGCACCTGGAAGAATGGACGAAGCTGTTTGCAGAGAGCGATGCCCGCAAGGAAACGGAAAGCGCCGGGGTAGAGACGCTCTCTCGACCTGCCCGCGTGGTGATCAATGATCTTCGTGTGAACAAGGCGTGGGTTGGAGACCTTGCCTTCAAAGATCTTCTTCTCGACGCAGATACAACACCTGACCGCACCAAGTTCGATTTCTCTGCAGAAGCTCTGGAAGGCTCGGTGGAGCTGGCGGGGGATCAACCAATTGTGATGAATATCGAGCACGTGAGTCTGCCACCTGCACCGAAACCACCGGAAGTCCCGGATACGCCAGAGGTGTTACGGAAGAAGCTCGGGCCGGCACCTGACGACGATCCGCTGTCTGAGTCGCTGATTGCGTCGCTGCCACCAATGGATGTCGACATAAAACGTGTTTGGCGAGGTGAAGAAGATTTTGGCAAGTGGCGCTTCGAGCTTCGCAAACCAGAGGAAGAAGCGCTGGTAATCCAGCAACTGGATGCAGAGATCAAGGGACTACGTATTACTTCGAAAGAGGGAGTGCGCTGGACAGCAGGTGACGACCTCACGGCTTTCAAAGGAGCCGTTGACATGAACAACCTTGCTGAGGTGCTCCCTCAATGGCGGTATGCGCCTACCGTCGCGAGTGAAACGGCATCCATTCAAGCGGATGTCCGGTGGCCCGGTTCGCCCTTGAATTTGAGCCTTGCAGGGATAGCGGGACAACTTTCTCTTTCCGCAAAAAATGGACGCTTCCTCGAAGTGGAATCTGGCAGCGGAGCGATGCGCATCATGAGCCTCTTCAGCTTCTCGGCCATACTCAAGCGCTTGAACTTCAACTTTTCTGACGTGATCGGACGCGGTGTCGGTTTCGAGACATTGCAGACCAAAATCGATTTGGCTGATGGAATGCTGACGTTTACGGAGCCTATGGAAGTCAAGTCAACGTCGTCCGATTTCCGTTTGGGCGGCAAAGTGAACTTGCACACTGGTGAGCTCGCCAACGAATTGGTCATGACGCTGCCCGTGAGTAAGAACTTACCTTGGTATGGCGTGTACATCGCGCTCGCCAACCCACTGGTGGGTTTAGGCGTCATTGTTGGCGAACGCTTATTGCGTAAACCACTCGAACAGTTCTCCAGTGCCAAATACCAGGTGCGTGGTACGCTCGCAGAGCCTGAAGTGAAATTTGTTGGATTGTTTGACGACGAACTGACGGCGCCCGCGCTACCCGCGAAACAGCGGTCATCTGATGAGGCAGTTGCCGAGGATCAGGTAGTGGACTCGGCCAAAGACGCGATGAAGTTCCTCGAAAAAGAAACGTCAGAAACGACAGCCCCAAAGACTGAAGTAGAAGCGGAAGTCGAGTCTGAGGTCGAAGCTGACGCGGCCGGCACGATGTTGGAGCAGGAGTGAATAGCAGGAGTGAATAACTGATGACTGATCCCCGGGCGATCGCCGGAGAAATGTTTGCAGCGACCGGACTAGATCTCGCCGCTGCTGAACTTGCGCTGTCTGACTTGAACCGGCATCGAATTGATCTCGGTGAGCTGTATTTCCAGCAGCAGCGTATGGAAGCGTGGTCGCTCGAGGACCGGATCGTTAAAGACGGCGCATATTCTGTAGACCGTGGTGTCGGTGTTCGTGCTGTATCTGGTGAAAAAACGGGTTACGCCTACGTGGAGGAGATCAACCCTCAAAATCTCCGGGATGCTGTGAACGCTGTTCGTGGTATTGCCCGATCCGGTGGAGAAGGGCGTATCAGGATTGGTGACATGCTAAGACCCGCGGCGATGTATGAGGGTGCGGATCCGATTGCCGGGCTCACTGAACAAGACAAAGTGAATCTGCTCCGCGAGCTGGATGCGAAGGCCCGGGCGATCGACTCCCGTGTGGCTCAGGTCAACGTGCGGATTGCAGCGAGTCACGAGACCATCGTTGTGCTTGCGACCGACGGGACGTTTGCAGCGGACCGGCGTCCCCTGGTGCGACTCGATGTATCGGTCATTGTCGACAGCAATGGTCGCCGTGAGCGTGGTTCATCCGGTGGTGGTGGCCGATTCGATCTCAGCCAGGTTGTCTCCCAAGGGGATGGTCATGTTCGCGAGGCGGTACGCATGGCGCTCATCAATCTCGATGCGCTACCTGCACCCGCGGGTCCGATGCCAGTAGTTCTAGGCCCAGGTTGGCCAGCCGTGTTGCTTCATGAAGCCGTCGGTCACGGACTTGAAGGCGACTTCAACCGCAAAGGCACCTCTACGTTCAGCGGATGCGTGGGTGAGCTTGTTGCATCACCCTTGTGTACCGTGGTCGATGACGGCACGTTATTCGGGCGTCGAGGTTCGCTGACGCTTGATGATGAAGGCACCCCTACCGGAGAAACGATACTCATCGAAAACGGAATACTTAAGGGGTATCTGCAAGACAAACTCAATGCGCGTTTGATGAAGGTACGTCCCACCGGCAACGGCCGTCGTCAATCCTATGCACACATGCCGATGCCACGAATGACCAATACCTTCATGCGTGCCGGGGCCCATGATCCACGAGAGATCATTGCCTCCGTCGACAAGGGGATCTACGCGGTGAACTTTGGCGGTGGCCAGGTCGATATCACATCAGGCCAATTCGTGTTTTCGGCGACCGAGGCCTATCTGATTTCCGGCGGCAAAGTGACTGAACCGATTCGCGGCGCCACTTTGATTGGCAACGGACCAGAAGTCATGCGCCGAATATCCATGGTAGGCAATGACTTGGCCTTGGATGGGGGTGTGGGCGTATGTGGTAAGGATGGTCAATCGGTTCCAGTCGGTGTTGGACAGCCGACACTGAAAATCGATGAAGTGAATGTTGGCGGAACCCAGGCTTGAACCATCGAGGGCGTTTTTGTGGTGAGTGCGTGGGCTCAGAGGTGCTCGTGAAGGAAGCGGTAAAGCTTCCGTTTCTGAGTACGTTGCGCTTGCGTATCCGTGGTGTTTCCGTAGCGTCGGAGCAGCATCTTGATCGCTTCACGATCCATCTGCGGAAACGTTTCAAAGAACTCGCGCAGCGCGTCTTCATCATCGGTCAGTCGATCGCGCCACAATTCTGCTTGGTGATGACGAAAGATCGAGCGCGCGTCGGCGTGTTCCATGGCCGCGGCCCGTGCCTCGATTTCTTCCTTATCGAGTTCACGCAGGTGTTTGCCGATGAGCAGCATCTGCCGTCTGCGGGCACCGTGACTGGTAAATCGCTGAAAGTCGAAAATCGCGTCAAGAAGCTCTTCAGACAATTCCAGCTCGCGGAGCTGGTCAGTGTTCAGCGCAGCAAGGCGTTCGCCCACCGCCTTGGTGGCCTGCGCATCACGCTTCTGGGCGCTGCGAGAGACTTCCTCCGCGTCGTCCGGCAAGAGTTTCGATTTCATTGGGAGGAATCCACGAATTGACGATGGATATTAGCGAAAAGCGGCAAGAGCTCGAAGCGCTTGCCGCTCGGATTCTTGATCTTGCGAAAAAACGTGGTGCAACCGCCGCAGAAGTCAGCGCAAGTTTCGACAAAGGGCTGTCTGTCACCGTTCGACACCATGAAGTCGAGACGGTTGAGTTCAATCAGGATCGTGGTATCGGCATCACGGTTTATTTTGGTGGTCGAAGAGGCAATGCGTCGACCTCCGACACGGGAAACGCCGCGGTTGAGGCGACCGTAAATGCTGCTTGCGACATCGCGCGCTTCACTGAGGAAGATCCACATGCTGGGCTTGCGGATCCAGCACTCATGGCGAAATCAATCCAGAACCTCGACCTTTGGCACCCACATGTGCTTGGCAGCGACGACGCAGCTGCGCTCGCTCTGCAATGTGAAGCAGCGGCGATTGCTGCGGGTAACGGAAAGGTGCGCTCGGATGGCGCGTCGCTGAGTAGTTACGAGTCGCTGCGTGTCCTCGCCAATTCGAACGGATTTCTGGGCAGTCACTCGGGAACACGTTTTGGACTGTCGTGCACGACGATTGCTGCAGATACGGAAGGAGCGATGCAGCGCGACTATTGGTACACCGTGTCTCGACACTTTGCTGAGCTTGAGGCGCCAGAAGCGGTTGGGCGGCGCGCCGCAGATCGAGTGATTCGCCGGTTGTCACCACGCAAAGCACCTACCGGGCGCTTTCCAGTCGCGTATTCACCGGATGTTTCATCGGGGTTAATTTACCAGCTTCTTGGCGCGTTGTCCGGCGGCGCGCTGTACCGTAAAGCGAGTTTTCTGGTGGACTCCCTTGGGACTCAGGTTTTGCCTCGCGCCTATAGTGTGGTGGAGCGCCCTTTACTGGCCGGAGCACTGGGCAGCGCTGCATATGATGGCGATGGTGTAGAGACGCGTGGTAATCGATTTATCGATGGCGGAGAAGTTGCGAGCTACGTGCTTTCGACCTACTCGGCTCGTCAGTTAGGTCTGGCGACGACGGCTAATGCCGGTGGGGTCCATAACGTCGAAATCGAAGGTCCGTCGGAAGGCGTCGAAGATATCTATCGACGTCTCGGTCGCGGGCTTCTGATCACCGAGTGTATGGGCCAAGGCGTGAACATGGTGACGGGTGATTATTCTCGCGGTGCCTCCGGGTTTTGGATCGAAGATGGCGAGCCTGCCTACCCGGTCGATGAAGTGACGATTGCATCCAATTTGAAGGACATGCTACTCGGCGTGGTGGCGATCGGTCGTGATGTGGATCTCCGTGGCAATTTACGCACACCGACTGTCGCACTCGACGCCATGATGGTCGCGGGATCGGGATAAACTGAGTTTCCCAGAAGCATTGAAACGTACTCGGTCAGACCAGTAGTCCACCTCAACACCTGGGTTTTGACTTGCACCTCAAGCAGGTTCTACCCAGAAGCAAAATCTTATCTTCAAAGTCACCGTTTATCCTCTCGCGCTCGATTTGCTTTACACCTCCTGTATTTGGACTGGGCTTTACGAACTGGAAGCACAGGGTAGGCTGACCCTGGAGGTTTCGTTGCGCCCGAGACCTGATCTCGCGGAGGTCAATGGCCTCTACAAGCACCCACTGAACCTGTGTGTGTTCTGTATGCGAGTGGAAGACACAGCAACTCGGACTGTCCGCATCGTCTATATCGATCTCGTTGACGGCGAAGGGATCGCTTCAGCAGGCGGTTTGGCGGCAGCCGATGTTTACTTCAAAAGGAGTTACCGCGAGGAATTTATCCAATCTCGCATGTTGTTCCCGAAGTTTCGACGGAAGATCTACCCGTTTGGACTCTTTTTCCCGGTAATCAGTGCGCATCAACACTCAGAACTGCGCCGTGCAGTGGTTGCCGAAGTTGCCTCTGGAGTACCCTTCAGAAATCCGGCCGAGTCACTGTGGAGGATCCGACAACGGATCAAGGGAGTGCTTGAAAGCAGGCGTCACCGCAACTCCGAAGATGATTGGTCTCGTAACAACAAACGCGATTTCGAAGCGGCAGTGGAGGTCCCGGACAAGCGACAGATTCTATTTCTCACAAGGACTTTTGACCCGGAAGCCAAGTGGAATTCAGACAACCGTGAATATGTGATCGCGCTGAATGAGCAGCGTGCGAAGATCATCCGCAGCATACGGAAGTACTTCGGAACTCGTTTTGTCGGTAGTTTGATTTCCGATGCATATGCGAAGGCCAACTATCCCGACTGTGTCGCGACGGTTTCAACAGTTCGTGCGGACTACCTGCAGCCTCTCCGCGAGAGCAGAGTTGCCATTTCAACGACCGGGTTGATGGATTCCATTCCCGCAAAACTCGCGGAGTACATCGCCGCCGCGCGCTGCGTCCTATCAGACCCGCTGAGATTCGAACTTCCGTTTGACATAGCACATCTTCACAACGCTCTGTTCTTCAATTCGACCGATGAGTGCATCGAATCTAGTGAACGTCTGTTGAGTGATGACGGGTTAGCAACCCACATGCGGCATGAAAACGAGAGACTCTATCGGACTCACATTGAACCGTCCGCAGCGATCTGGAACTGTATTCAGATCGCGTTTGCGCATGCTGAAGCGCCGTGAACGGCATGCAATTCAGCATCACGTCCCGTACACCCAGGTAGCGAGTCCGAGAAAAGCGAAAAATCCTGTGACGTCGGTAAAGGTCGTCAGAATGACGCCACCCGCGATCGCGGGGTCGATGCCGAAGCGGCGCAGCAAACCGGGTAACAATGTTCCGGTGAAAGCCGCAGTCAGAATGTTCACGATCATCGCTACCCCCAACACGACACCCAGCATGTGATCTTCAAACACCCATGTCGCTGCGATCCCTACGAGCGCAGCCCAGAAGACGCCATTGAGACATGCGACTTTGAACTCGCGATTGAGTAGCCACCGTAAATTGCCGCGAGCGACATGACCGAGAGCCATGCCGCGGATCACCAACGTTAGCGTTTGTGTTCCAGCAATTCCCCCCATGCTGGCAACGATCGGCATCAGCACTGCGAGGGTGACCACTTTTTCAATTGTGCCTTCGAAGATGTTGATCATCGCTGATGCCAAGAATGCAGTGATAAGGTTGATTCCGAGCCAGGTGGCGCGCCGTGGAAACGTGTCACGCGCGTTGGCAAAAGTATCGTCATCGGCGTCTAGCCCGGCGGGAGCCAGCACCGCTTCTTCTGCCTCTTCAATGATGACGTCGACAACGTCATCGATGGTGATTCGGCTGATGACCACGCTATCGTGGCCGACGACTGCGGCCGAGACCAAGTCCTGCTCCGAGAATATCCGGGCCACCATATGCGCTGGCGTATCTGCAACGATGGCGTCTCTTTCGGCGTTCATGATCTCACGTACGTTGACGCTAGGATCGGAGGTCAGCAGGTGAGTCAGCGGCAACATACCCACATACTCGTCGCTGTCATTGACGACGATGAGCGCATCCGTTGTAGCCGGTAATTCCTTGCGAAGACGCAGGTAACGAAGCACAACATCGGCGGTATGTCGCGGCCGTACGGTGATGGTGTCCGTGTTCATGATGCCGCCGGCCGTGTCCTTAGGCCACGACAACACCGTTTCTAGTCATTGCCGATCGGCTTGATCGAGGGAATCCAGAACCTGACGAATGATGGCTTGAGGAAGTTGCTGCAGCAGGTCAGCGAAGTCGTCGATTTCCAGCTCGTCGGCCACTGCAACCAATTCTGCGGTGTCCATCGTCTCGAGCAGCTCTGCCGAAACTTCATCGTGAAGAAACTGCAGTACTTGACCCGAAACATTGTCGTCGAGCAGATCCCAAATGACGCGGCGCAGCTTCGGTGGAGTCGATTCCAGCAATGTGGCGATTTCAACCGGTCGCAAGGACTCGAGCAGAACGCGAGTCTCATCGGTGTTTGCGGCAGACGACCACGCAAAACCTGACCGAGTTGTTCTTGGACTTCCGTCACGCGTGCAAACTTCCGAGTGTAGGAGAGACCGGTGTACCGGCGTCGGCGCAGGATTGTGCACCAACGCGATCCGTTGTGTGTGACCGAACGTTAAAACGCTAATGTCCCCGTATGGCACGCTTGTCGTGAGCACTCGGAAAACGCAGAGGCGGGGTGCTTCAGTCCGCTTCGCCGAAGCGATTGGCAATCAAGGAGGTGATGGCGTCCAACGCTTCGTCTTCATCACTGCCCTGAACCTTGAGTAGCAGTTCACTACCGACAGGTGCTTCAAGCATGAGCACCGTCATGATTCGTTTACCGTCGGCCTTCCGTTCACCTTTGACCAAAGTGATTTCGCTCGCGAATCCCTTGGCGGTGTCCACAAGAACCTTGGCGGCTCGGGCGTGAATCCCGAGGCGATTGATGATCGTAACTTGCCGTTCGGCCATGAGAAAAGATCAGTGTTATGAAGTTGCGGCAGTCCGGAGGCTAAGCCAATTCCTGGTGCCGTACCAGTACGTCGAGCTCGCGAGCCGAGAAGAGCACGCCGAGTCGCTCTGCCAAATAAACGCTCCGATGTTGTCCACCAGTGCAGCCAATGCAAACCGTCATGTACGTGCGGTTGTTATCTGCGAAGCTCGGAAGCCAGCGATCGAGAAAACCGGAAATGTCAGCGAACATCTTGTCCACACCAGACTCGGCGGTGAGGTAGTCGATCACCAATTGATCTCGACCCGTCAATGGACGAAGTTCGGGGATCCAGTGTGGATTGGGAAGGCACCGCACGTCGAAGACGAAGTCGGCATCGACGGGTACACCGTGTTTGAAACCAAAAGAACGGAACAGCAAAGACATCCGATTCTGTGAACGACCGAGAACTCGCAGCCGAATCATTTCACCCAGCTCTTGCGAAGAAAGTCGGGTGGTGTCGATGGTCAGATCGACGAGGTCAGACAGAGGCTCAAGAACCTGCCCTTCTGCTTCGATCGCTTGACGTAAATCGGTGTGTTGGTCGGTGAGGGGATGACGGCGTCGGGTTTCACTGAACCGTTTGACTAGCGTAGGTCCGAGTGCATCGAGAAACACCACCTGGCAATCGATGTCCATGCGATCCAGTGACAGCAGAATTTCAGGAAAACGATCAAGGTCCCGACTGCGCGCGTCAATACACACTGCGATAGCACTGTCTTTCTGCCGCGGATCACGTAGTGCGTTGTGCACCAGGGACTGCAACAAGTTCACTGGGAAATTGTCGATGCAGTCAAAACCGGCGTCTTCGAGCACTTTGAGTGCGGTGCTCTTGCCGGATCCGGATCGACCGCTGACGACAATCAGTTGCATGGTGTTTAGGTGAGTTGAAACCGTTTAGGGAGAGTACCTGGGTGTCAGGTTAACGACATCTGCCAATCAGTATGTCACGCATTTCGTCCGCCGTGAGCGCTCCGCGAAGCTGGGATTGCACCGAGGCATCGGAAAAACCCAAGGACAACGCGGCAAGTACCGCGAGATGCTCCCGGGTTTCTGCGTTTGGGACCACCAGGCCTACAAGAAGATCGACGGGCTCCTCGTCAGGAGCGTCGAAATCGATAGGCGTTCGCAATCTGACGAAGACCGCGCTGATGTTGCCGTGATCAGCCCGGCAGTGGGGAATGGCGATGCCTTCACCGAGGCCGGTGCTGCCTAGTCGCTCGCGTGCCTGCAAGGATTGGTAGATGTCGCGAGCATCCAGCGTTGGGTGTTCCGCACAGATCCGTTCGCTAATCCACTCGAGAGCGCGCTTGCGGCTGTGCACATCGACGTCGATGGCCGTGCAGGTGATGGGCAGAATTGAAGCGAGGTCGACCACAGTTGTTTTCCAGGTGCTTGCCTTAAGCGTTGACTAGAAGCGTGTTGGTTAGAAGGCCGCCCCTTTCGTTCCTGGTTAGAGGCGGCACAAATGGGCGAATGTCGGTGAGTAGTTCAGCCTCTGGCATGGTGTCGGTTCACGGTCTTTTCTTTATGCCTGAGGAGTTGTCGATCCAGCTTGTCGGCCAGTTGGTCGATAGCTGCATACATGTCTTCTGTGGAGGCGTCCGCATACAGTTCGGCGCCACTCAAATGCACGGTGGCTTCAGCTTTCTGAACCAGTTTCTCAACACTGAGTACGACATGCACATTCGTCATGTGATCCGAGTGCCGGACAAGGCGGTCGAGTTTGCCAGTAACGTAATCTCTGAGGGGTTCAGTGATGTCGATGTGGTGTCCGGAAATACTGAGCTGCATAGATCTCTCCTGGCTCGTTTCGGGTTTAATCGCCTGCTCCGTCATGAGAGGCGCTTGCGTTCGCTGGACGGCGGAATTCTCAAGGATTCCCGATACTTCGCGACCGTCCGACGGGCGACTTTGATGTTCTGCGCCGACAGCAGCGTGACTAGCTGGCTGTCGCTCAGCGGTTTACGTGGATTCTCTTCGGCGGTCAGTTTGCGGATCAACGCGCGGATGGCCGTTGAAGAAACTTCACCACCTGTTGTGGTGGCGACGTGGCTGGAAAAAAAGTACTTGAGTTCAAACACGCCACGCGGGGAGTGCATGTACTTGCGGCTGGTGACCCTTGAAATCGTTGATTCATGCATTTCCACTGCCGCAGCGATGTCGGCGAGCACCATGGGCTTCATCGCTTCCTCACCGTAGTCGAAGAATCCCCTTTGCATATCGACGATCTTAGTCGCCACTTTGAGCAATGTGTCGTGACGGCTTTGTAAGCTTTTCAAAAACCATCGAGCTTCGTTGAGGTGTTCTCTCAAGTAGGTGGCGTCGGCGCCGCTGCCGACACTTCGTGCCAACTCTGCATACTGTTCGTTGAGCCGGATTTTTGGCAGTGCGTCACCGTTTAACTCAACGTGCCAACGATGACCCCGCTTGGTGATCAGTTTGCGAACCACCACATCCGGCACGACATACTCGTCAGGTCCTGTGGCGACAGTCGATCCTGGGCGAGGGTTGAGCGACTGAATGAGCCTTATGGTCTGATCAAGATCAGGCTCCGAGAGGTGAGTCTTGGCACAGAGTGAGGTGAAGTCCCGTCCGGCGAGAACATCCAAGTGCTCTGTGACGATGACCAGGGCCTGTGACCGCCAGGGTGTGTCCTCAGAAAGGGCCTGCAGCTGGATCAACAAGCATTCACTAAGATCACGCGCGCCAACACCGATCGGATCAAAGTGTTGAACGAGTTTCAGGACGGCTGCGATCTCCTCGATAGAAATCCGATCCTGGTCATCTTCCGATTTGCCGTCGTTCAGGGACTCCGCGATGTCTTCAATCGACGCCGTCAACATGCCGTCAGCATCGATCGCGTCGATGATGATCGTGGCGATGGCGCGATCCGTCGATGACATGGGTGTAAGGTTGAGCTGCCAAATCAGGTAATCGCCAAGGGTTTCCTGATAGGTGTTGCGATCTTCCATGTCATTGGAATCGCCGCCGCTACTGTTGCCGGGATTGTCGTAAACGTCTTCCCAGCGGCTATCTACGGGAAGATCTTCCGGCATGGCATCACCAGCATCCAGATCCACGGCAGCGTCGCTGTTCAGCTCTGAGGCATCACCTGCAGGATCGGAACCTTCTTCGTTTCCACCGGGCAGGCTTTCAAAGACAGGTCCTTCGGACTCTTCGTATTCCAGCAGCGGGTTCTCCGTCAGAATGGTCTGGATTTCCAGCTGCAGGTCAACGGTCGAAAGCTGTAGCAGTTTGATAGCCTGGTGCAGCTGCGGCGTCATTGCCAGCTGCTGGCCAAGCCGGAGCGCGAGGGTCTGCTTCATCGCAGGTCTGCTTCCTGCAATTTATCCATGACGACCATCGGTGGTTCCGCGGGGGGAACCGGAGGAAAAAGCGGAACAGGCATGCTGCGTGCGGGCACTAAATACTGAATCCTTCGCCGAGATATACGTTTCGGACCGTCTGGTTATTCAGTATGGCCTCTGGTGCGCCGTCCGCAATGATGTGACCGGCATTCACGATGTAGGCTCGGTCACAGATATCGAGAGTATCGCGGACGTTGTGATCGGTGATGAGAACACCGAGACCTCGTTCAGACAGGCGTCGAATCTCCTTTTTGATTTCCGAAACCGAAATGGGATCGACCCCGGCGAAAGGTTCGTCGAGCAGCATGAAGGCAGGTTGTGTTGCCAGTGCACGCGCAATCTCCAGCCGTCTGCGCTCACCACCGGACAGTTGTTCACCTCGGGATTTACGCACTGAATCCAGATGGAATTCCTGGATCAACTGTTCGCGGAGTGCCGTTCGTTGTTTGCGATTGATGTCTTTACGCAGTTCAAGAACGGCCTGGATATTGTCTTCGGTGCTCAGCGTGCGAAACACGCTCGCCTCCTGGGGGAGATACCCTATGCCTGCACGAGCACGTTTGTGTACCGGCGCCCGAGTGAGATCCACCTCATTGATGGATATCGATCCGGCATCTGGTCTGATGAGACCGACGATCATGTAAAAACAGGTTGTCTTGCCGGCGCCGTTGGGACCTAAAAGCCCCACGATCTCGCCGGTCTGAACCTTGATGCTCACATCTTCCACGACCGTGCGTCGGCCGTAGCTTTTTTTGAGGCTATTGGCTTGTAGAAGGTTCAACGCGGTTGTCGCGCCGGTTGCAGGATCATGCGAACTGGACTGGTGTTGGCAGCACGCGCATCCACCTTGCCGGCAACGATGTCATAACGAATCACTTCTCCTTTGAGTTCACTGCCGCGTTGCAACAAGTATGCTTTGCCTTTCAGGTCGAGCGCCTCGCTTTGAGTGTGATAAACGATTTCTCGTGCGTTGGCGTGGACGTGGCCCTTATCGCCTTCGAGTTGCTGTTGATAACGCGCGGGTGCGCCGGTTGCAGTGACCCGCACGACTCGATCCGCTTCGTATTCGACGACTATGGTATCTGCAACAACGCGAAGCGTCCCTTGGTCGATGCGAACGTTCCCGCGATACACCAGTTTTTTTGCCTGGCGGTCCATTTCTGCTGTTTTACCGACGATGTGAATGGGCTGGTCTGCGTCTTTAGAAAGCGCCCATCCGAGGACGGGCGAGCAGCAGGTTAGAATCGCAAAACTCGCAACAGCACGGACGTCGTTGATTCGTCGTTGCCGGTTGCGGAGAGAACGTGAGGACAAGAACATCATGCGGACTGCTTCTTGAACTGTGCGGGTAGAACGATGGTGTGAACGGGCTGTTCCGGTTCCGAGGACAAGAGCAGTTTCCCAGATTTGAGGTCGCCTTCCATGCCAATGGCCTGGGTTCGTCCGACATCGCTATCGATCATAACATCGGTCACAGACTTGGCGAATTGACGCTCGGGGAAGAGGTCAATGGCTTCGGAGCGGATGGTAAGTATCGAGCGATCAGTCTCTTGATGGAGTTGACGCAGCACGACTTCACGTCGCAACAAAACCATCGTTTCGGCTGTCCCGTCTTCGCGCATCACCTGACGGATGGCACCGTCGTTGGAAACAACGTGCCATGGCGATGCACCTGGGCTTTCAGGTTGAATGCGCAAGCTCGGTGAACCGACTAGCGTTTCATCGTGATTTTCGTAGCGCGCCATGGCCTCGGCGTCGAGGCGATAACGCACGGCGCCCGTCGCCGAAAATTCTGTAATCGTGGCACCGCCTAGGCGCAGGTCGGGTTCCTCCTCGAGATTTGGCACATCAGCGGTTAATGTTGTTGCTGCTGGGGCTGCGGATGGTGTCGTCCCTGGTTTCAAAAAGACAAACAACGCAAGTCCCGTAAGGGACGCCACCAAGAAAATGCTCGCAAACCACTTCATTTCGATCGGTCCCAACGCCACAGATGGTGTGCACGCAGGATGGTTTCAGCGAGTTCACGAACGACGCCCTGCCCACCCGCTGAACGGGTGATGTGATCCGCTTGCGCGAGAACCGACGGATGCGCGTTAGGGACCGCGATTCCGATGCCAGCCGATTTGAAAAGATCGAGATCTGGAAGGTCATCGCCGACATGCGCAGCATCGGCTGCGCCGATCGATGTTCGCTGAAGGAAATCAGCGAAGGCGCCGCGTTTATCTGACTGACCAAGATAAAGATGTCGGATGCCGAGCTCCTGGGCGCGACGGGTGACGATGGGTGAATCTCGACCGGTGATCCAAGCGATGTGCACACCCGCTTCGAGGAGCATCTTCGTTGCTGCGCCATCCTGTACGTTGAAAGTTTTTAGTTCTCTCCCGTCATCGAGGTAGGTGATTCCGCCATCAGTGAGAACACCGTCCACATCGAAGGAGATGGCGCGGAGAGAGGCAAAATCTGGCGTTCGTGTCGTCACAGCGGTTCGCAGTACGTTCGCAGTACTAAGGGAATGCCAGCATACCTTCCGCCTACCCACAGGGCGATGGTTTGGGAAATTCGCACCCGCGCCTTGTTAATGCTCCAGTCTCCCCGGAAGATTGCGCATTCGTTCTCTGGTGGGCTGCCGTTCAGGTGCCGCAGGGTTGAATGAGGTCGGAAAATGTATCGCGGCGCTAGCCGCTCAGACCGGAGTTGCGGGCGCGCCCGTGGGATTGAATGCAGCAGGATTACGTGATTGAAGTGGAGGACCTGTGTTTCGTGCGCGGCGAAAAGGTCATCTTTGATCACCTCAATCTGAAGATCAGACGTGGCGCCATCACCGCGGTGATGGGTCCTAGTGGGACGGGCAAAACCACCTTGCTCCGTGTCATCGGCGGGCAGTTAAAACCAGACTCGGGACGAGTTCTGTTGAACGGCAGAGATGTTTGCACGATGTCGCGCGATGAGTTGTTTCGAGCGCGTCGTGATATCGGCATGTTGTTCCAGACCTCCGCGTTGTTCACGGACATGAATGTCTTTGAAAACGTTGCATTTCCTATGCGTGTGCATACCGATCTACCGGAAGACACGATTCGCGACCTCGTACTGATGAAGCTCAACGCCGTCGGATTGCGTGGCGCTCGTGACCTCAAACCCAGTCAATTGTCGGGTGGTATGGCCCGTCGGGTGGCGCTGGCGCGGGCGGTTGCGCTCGATCCTGATCTGATCATGTACGACGAACCCTTTACCGGTCAGGACCCCATATCCATGGGTGTCATCCTCACACTCGTTCATGATTTGAATGATGCACTCGGTACGTCGACGTTGCTGGTTTCTCACGACATCCACGAAACCGTGAGCATCGCTGACTATCTCTTTGTGATTGCTGATGGCAAGGTCATTGGTGAAGGGACTCCAGATCAGCTACGCGAACATCCTTCGCGGCGTATCCATCAATTCATGCATGGTGATCCGGACGGACCGGTGCCGTTTCATTACCCTGCAGATGATTTCCAGTTCGATCTCCTGAGTGAGGCTGAATGATGGAAAACCTGCTGCGGCGTCTGGGTGCGCGAGCGCTCCTGCGTTTCCAGTCGCTGGGACGTGCCACCATCATCTGGATCCAGGCGATGGGTTGGATTCCAACCCTCTCAGAATGGCCGCTACTTATCCGCCAGATCTACACCATCGGCGTGTTGTCGATCGTCATCATCTCGTTGTCGGCATTTGCTATCGGTGCGGTGATCTCTTTGCAGTTTTACACCCAGCTTTCCCGATTTGGGGCTGAAGACGCCGTTGGCGCAGGGCTCGCACTAGTGTTGCTGCGTGAACTTGGACCAGTGGTAACCGGATTGTTGTTCGCCGGGCGCGCCGGCTCTGCAATTACTGCGGAAATCGGACTCATGAAAACGACGGAACAACTGTCGATCATGGAAATGATGGGTGTTGATCCATTACGTCGAATCGTGGCACCGCGACTCTGGGGCGGCATCATCAGCATGCCCTTGCTGACCGCGCTCTTTAACATGGTGGCGATTTACGGCGGTGTGGTTGTTGGAGTGCAGTGGCTCGGCGCAGATCCCGGAGGTTTTTGGAGTGGCATGCAAAGCGCTGTTGAGCCTTGGGAGGACGTTGGCCAAGGCATGGTCAAAGCGGTGATCTTTGCGATCGTCGTGACGTGGGTGGCTGTTTTCCAAGGTTACGATTGTGAGCCCACCGCTGAAGGCATGGGCCTTGCGACCACGCGCACGGTAGTGACGTCTTCGGTGTTCATTCTCGCGATCGACTTCTTTTTGACTCTGCTGATGTACGGAGACTTTTGACGATGCGTATGCGAACCGTTGAAATCATTGTCGGGGCGTTTGTCCTCGCAGGCATCATCGCCATCTTGTTCCTCATCGTACAGGTGAGCGGCGTCAACTTTTCCGACGCAGAAACGTCCTATACCGTCACGGCAAGATTTGATGATGTAGCTGGCCTAAGACCACGAGCCAAGGTCAGCATGGCGGGTGTCAATTTAGGCCGAGTCCGTTCCATTGCTGTGGACACGGCTTATGGCGAAGCCATCGTTGAGATCGAAATCGACGGTGAACCCGGCAATCTCAGTCGGGATACCAGTGCGAAGATTCTAACGGAGGGAATTCTCGGCGCCCGCTACATCGGACTGGCGCCTGGCTCGGAAGAGGAGACTCTCCAAGATGGCGGCGAGATCACCGAAACCCAAGGCGCCATCGTTCTCGAAAATCTCATTGGTCAGTTTTTGACGAGCCTCGGCAAAGACTGAGTTTCGAACGCCAAGGAAACGGACCCCTGCTAGGATAGCGCCCCGCTGGACCAGGGCTGCGGCAAGACAGCGTGGCGAGCCCGTAAGTTGGTAGTACCGGAGTCATCCGGAGAGGAATTGGAGGTAAACACCATGATCAGAGCCCGGATTTTCACCCTCAGCCTTTTGCCGATGCTGCTCGTGGGAGCGATGATCGCCCACGCCGCGGATAGCGGCCCTGAGGCTGTGGTCCGCACGGCCTCTGACAGAGTTCTAGTTCTGATTGAAGACGGCAAGGCTTACATCAAAGAAGATCCAGACCGTTTTTACAGAGCCGTCCACGACGTGCTCGAGCCGGTGGTGGCGTTTGACGCTTTTGCGAGAGGCGTGATGGGACCCTTCTGGCGCGAAGCCACACCCGCACAGCGCACCCGGTTCATTGAGACGTTCAAATGGGGCCTCCTGCGAACCTATTCAGCCGCACTGACCGAGTTCAGTGACGGCGACGTGGTCGTGCTCGACCCGGATAAACCACCACGTACACCCGACCGCAGGGATGTGCGAATGGAAATCAGAACTTCGAAGGGTGATGTTTACCCCGTCATGTATGCAATGGCGCTGGACGACAAAACGCAGTGGCGCGTGCGCAACCTTGTTGTGGGCGGTGTGAATATCGGCTTGACCTATCAGAACCAGTTCAAGAGTGCGATGCGTGATCCGAAATATGGTGGCAGCATGGACAAGGTAATCGATGGCTGGGCGACCGTTGTTGAGGCGGAAAAGGCAAAAACCGCAACGGAACTGGGCTCCGGCGATTCCGGCAAGGCCAGCTGAATCCCTATGTCTGGTAACTCAGCTGGCAACTCCATAAGCGGCGCAATCTCCTTTGAGAATTTTGCTGCGGTGCGGCGAGCCGGTGAATCGTTGATCGAAAACACGCAGGGCGAAGTTGTTATTGATATCCGCCAGATCGAGCACGCCAATACGCTGGCCGTTGGTGCGATGGTGGCGTGGTTTCGCTACGGAGCGAAACGCAATACACAGGTGAAGTTCGCCAACGTTCCAGATCCGCTGCGCAAAATCATCCGCGTGTCTGGTTTGACAAAAATCCTGCTGCAGGGGGAATGATGTCGCTTGAAAGGCGAATCGAAGATGCGCTGAAGTCCGGATTCGTCGATGCCGAGATTGACCTCGATCTTCAGGGGAACAAAGCGCTGGTGCAGATCGTCAGTCCCGTCTTTGTTGGGAAATCGCGGGTGCAGCGTAGCAAGCTCGTTTATCAAACCATTGATGAGTTTATTCGCTCGGGTGAACTTCATGCAGTCACGATCAAGGCGATAACCCAGGACGAACGTGGATAAGCTTCAAATCCGCGGTGGTAAACCGCTGCACGGGCGTTTGCGTGTTTCTGGCGCAAAGAACTCTGCACTGAAAATACTGGCAGCGACGTTGTTATCCGAGAAGGCTGTTCGGATTGGCAATACGCCCCATTTGCACGACGTGACGACCATGATCGAGTTACTCGGTTGTCTAGGCGTGGACATAACCGTCGACGATCGCAAGGGCGTTGAACTTCGCGCCGCAAACATACATAGCACCCGAGCCCCTTACGAACTCGTTAAAACAATGCGAGCGTCGTTTCTCGTGTTGGGTCCATTGCTCGCGCGTTTTGGACAAGCCGAAGTCTCTTTGCCGGGAGGATGTGCCATCGGCGCGCGGCCCGTGGATCAGCACCTAAAAGGATTGCAGGCACTGGGCGCCGAGATTGAACTGGAAGGTGGTTATGTGCGGGCACGTTGCGCAGGTCGGCTCAAAGGTACGCATATCCACATGGACATCGTCACCGTCGGTGGGACCGAAAACATGTTGATGGCGGCGACGCTCGCCGAGGGGCGCACCACCATCGATAACGCTGCCCAGGAACCAGAGATCGTTGATCTGGCGAACTGTCTCATCGCCATGGGTGCGCGTATTGAAGGGCATGGCACTTCCAGAATCGTAATCGATGGTGTGGAAAATTTGCACGGCTGTGCCTATTCGGTGATGCCGGATCGAATCGAGGCGGGAACTTACCTCGTTGCTGCAGCGGCGACAGGTGGCAGCGTTCGCCTGAATGGGATTCACAGCAACATCCTTGACGCGACCATCGAACGTCTCGAAGCGGCGGGCGCTGACATCACTACAGGTGATGATTGGATTGTACTAGACATGCACGGCCGCCGTCCCCAGGCCGTCGATATCGAGACTCGACCGTATCCTGGTCTCGCGACCGATATGCAAGCGCAATTCATGGCGATGGGTGCGGTTGCAGAGGGAACTAGTCGGATCCGCGAGACGATCTTCG
>SXGR01600409.1_pt1 | contig 24553 bp, 18 predicted proteins | sample 3174711 | NCBI WGS metagenome assembly SXGR01 (sample SAMN11356860, study PRJNA531348) | freshwater metagenome | isolation source: freshwater sample F1-60 | place: China: Fuxian Lake, Yuxi | collected 2017-12-25
GCAACTGCGGGTTGGCAAACCGAGGTGTCGCTATCGGGTTGGGCTGCAGCTGTAAGCTTAGGTGCTCATGGGATCGCCCCTTGGGGGGATGTGTTGAAACCTGCAGTCGCAACTGCCGCCTCAACCATCAAGACGTTGCCCGGGTTCAAGGTGGAACTGATCAAATCCTCGGAGAATGAAGGTTCTTGGGTTTCGATGGGAATTGACCCTAAAGGTCGGCTCATCGTTTCACCGCAAGAAGGGAAAGGGAATATTCTGCGCTTAACGCTCTCTTCGACGGGAACGGTGGAAGGATCGGAAGCGATCGACCTGCCGGTGGGAGGGGCGATGGGGTTGCTGTATGCATTTGATAGTCTTTATGTGAGTGGAAACGGGCCAAATGGGTTGGGGCTTTATCGGCTACGCGATACGAATGGCGATGACAAATACGATAAGGTCGAACTTCTGAGGGCCATTGAGAGCGGTGGCGGCGAGCACGGTTCACACGGTTTGGTTTTGGGGCCGGATAAAAAATCAATTTACTATATCCATGGCAATTTCGTGAAGGTGCCGGGAGATCTGGCTGCGACTTCACCCCATCGTAATTACGCCGAGGACATGCTGCTCAAGCGCGGAGAGGATGGGAACGGGTTCGGAGTGGGAGTTAAACCTCCGGGCAGTTTCATTTTGCGGATGGATGAGAATGGTAAGAACGCAGAGATGGTGGCGGGAGGCATGCGGAACGCCTACGATTTTGATTTTAATCCGGATGGTGAGATGTTCGCGTATGACAGCGATATGGAATGGGACTGGGGTACCCCATGGTATCGGCCAACACGGATTTATCACATGGTGTCCGGAGGCGACTATGGATTCCGTGAAGGCACAGCCAAGAATCCTTCCTACTTTCCTGATATTCTGCCGGGGACAATCGATATTGGGATCGGATCCCCGACAGGCGTTAAGTTTGGGACAGGAGCCAAATTCTCCGCGAAATATCAACGGGCGCTTTACGCGATGGATTGGTCGTATGGACGTATTTCTGCGGTGCATTTGACGCCGCAAGGCGCCAGTTACTCGGCGACCCGCGAAGATTTTATTGTTGGGAAGCCATTGAATGTGACCGATATGGAGATCGGCAAGGATGGGGCATTATACTTTTTAACGGGGGGGCGTGGAACTCAATCAGGGCTCTATAGAGTTACTTATACCGGTTCGGAATCGACTGCGGCTGCAGGGCCTGTGCGCGATGAATCGGCTGCTGCGGCACGTCGCCTGAGGCATCAATTGGAAGCGTTTCACGGAAAACAGGATCCTAAAGCGGTTGAGTTTGCTTGGCCTCATCTCGCCAGCCCAGATCGCTGGATCCGTTACGCTGCGCGAATCGCTATCGAGGCACAGGATGTGTCGTCATGGGGTGATAGAGCGGCGTCGGAATCGAGCATCGATGGACAATTGAACGCGTTGTTGGCTCTCGCGAGAATGGCTGCGCCTGATTTAAGAGCAGAGGTGCTCAAAGGATTGCAGCAGGCGGCAAATCAGACTATGAGCGAGGATCAAATGCTCGCGGCGTTGCGTGTGTTGAGTATTTCGTTTATTCGCCAAGGGAATCCCGGTCCGGATGTTGCCGGAAATGTCGCCGGAGCACTGGATGCACTGTATCCCGCTCAAACCGAGGCCTTGAATCGTGAATTATCCCAGATCATGATTTATCTGGAAGCTCCCGAAGTCGTGAGTCGCACTCTTGAGCTGCTGGACAAAGCCAAGACTCGTGAAGAACAATTGCACTATGTATTCCACTTGCGGAATTTGAAACGGGGTTGGACCTTGGCACAGCGGCAGGTGTACTTCACTTGGTTAAATCAGGATTTTTCGAAAGCCCAACCTGATCTGCATCCTGCGGCCACGGTGAAATGGTTTACCGATGTGAGTCGCGATTATGGCGATGGAGCAAGCTACGGTAATTTTATCAAGAATATCAGCCGGGATGCTGTGGCGACGCTTTCGGATCAAGAAAAGGGCGAGTTAGCAGGTTACATCACTGGCAAAACCAAAGTGCCGAGTGCGGCAGCCAAGGCGCGTGCGTTTGTGCAGGCTTGGAAGATGGAGGACATTGCACCTGCGTTGGCTCAAGTGAGTCAGGGGCGGAATTTTGAGAAGGGCAAGGAAGCCTACGTGGCGGCCCAATGTGCGACGTGCCATCGCCTAGGAAACGAAGGCGGAGCGGTGGGTCCCGATCTGACTGCGGTCGCAAGCCGGTTTTCTCGGGTTGATGTGCTCAGCGCAGTGATCGAACCTTCGAAGGTCGTTTCTGAACAATACATGAACACCACCATTTACCTTAAGAACGACGAGGACGTGACTGGACGTGTTCTCGAAGAGAATGATCAGAAGGTGGTTCTGTTGACAGACGCTCTGAACAATGTGCGAACTGAAGTCAAAAAGACCGATATTAAGAGCCGTGCTGCTTCTAAAATATCCTCGATGCCGGAGGGCTTGGTGAATGTTCTCTCCAAAGAAGAATTGTTGGACCTGTTGGCTTTCATGGAAGCCGCTGGAAAAAACACTGCTCCGAATTTCAACAAGTAACCCACCTCATCACCGTTGAGTTGAAGAATGAAACTCGCTTCAAGCGAGGATGTGACCATTTTAGTTTTTGAAATCAATGAATACTGTTAACTCGCTGAAAACCCTGACTGGAAATGTGCGTAGCCGTGTGGAGGACGCACTCGCTGAATCTGGCGGATTGCTCCGCCTCGCCCCTTGTTGGGTTCCCCGTAGTTTTTTGCAACCCGGGAAGCGGCTCAAGCTTCACCCCGATGATCTTTATGCCTTTGGTCTGAACCGAGGAGGCATTGATGAACGGTGGTTTGCTTCGACAACACCTTGTGCGAACGAGGGAAGGGTTCCTGATGAAGGGTTGAGCTATGTGGTGGTGGGTTCGGAACGGTTCACCTTGGCGGATGCTGTTTCTGAATTAGGTGGAAAACTGATCGGAGATGCGATCTGGAATAAGTATAATCGTTGGCCGGTTTATTCGAAATTCTTCGATAACATGGGACCCATTCCGCATCACATGCATCAGTCTCAGGCACAAGCCAAGCTGGTGGGTCAGGAGGGAAAACCGGAGTCTTATTATTTTCCACCGCAACACAACAACACAGGAAATAATTTCCCTTACACGTTCATGGGCCTAGAACCTGGGACTACGAAGGCACAGGTGCGTAAGTGTCTGGAGAATTGGAATAAGGGGGATAATGGAATTCTTGATCTGTCGCGTGCCTACCGTCTGAAGCCCGGATCTGGATGGTTGATTGGGCCGGGGATTTTGCATGCACCCGGCTCGCTCTGCACCTACGAACCGCAGTGGGGTTCGGATGTGTTTGGGATGTATCAATCTCTTGTGGAAGGGCGCGAAGTTCCTTGGAAACTATTGGTGAAGGACATGCCCGTCGAACGGCATCAGGATTTGGATTTCATCGTGGACCAATTGGATTGGGAAATGAATGTGGATCCTCAATACAAGGATAACCACTATCTTGAGCCAGTGCCGGTCGCAGACACTCGGAGCGAAGGATTCGTGGATCGCTGGATCGTGTATGGCAAGATCCATGGAGAACAGCTTTTCACAGCGAAGGAATTGACCGTGGAACCCGGTGCTAAGTGTACGATTCGGGATAACGGTGCCTATGGCTTGATCACGGTTCAGGGCAACGGCCGGATGAACAAGCTCGAGTTAGACTGCCCAAAACTTATTCGATTCCACGAGTTGACCCGGGATGAAGTTTTCTGCACGGAATCGGCCGCACAAGCAGGAGTTACCTTCGAGAACACTTCCGAGGTCGAACCGTTGGTGGTGCTGCGATATTTCGGGCCTGATGTAAACCCGGATGCCCCTGTCATGGGAGCGTATCGCCAGAACAAATTCTAATTGTCCATCACATCACACCAGAGACTAGATCTCTGGTGTGTTTTTATTTTGGCAGCCATTTGACCCAGTTCTTGGCGAATTCCTCCACGTTTTGTTTGGTAACGACAGTGAGAGGAGAATTGCTAACGGGTTGACTAGGTGATTTTTTGGAATGAAGTTTGTCGATGAGTTTCTCCACGGATTGGTAACCGTAGCCGTAAACATCCTGTGATAAAAGGACTTGAACGTGACCACTTCGGACGTAGTCAAGTTCTGGCGGAAGAGCGTCAACGGCGACACATTTGATGGTTCCAACGGGCCATTTGAGAGCGTTTTGTGTGAAGAGTGGCCATCCGCCTAACAAACCCCAACCGGTGATTTCGGGGTTGGCTTGCATGACTTGCTCGATTTTTGCAACAGCGTCCTGCGGCGTTTCTTTATGGTAGAAAATCCCTTTGATTTTGATATCGGGGTATTTCTCAGCAGCTTTTTTAAAACCCGCAGCCCGCTGCTGTAGGTTGACTGCATTGGGGTTACCGTCGATTGCTGCGACGACTCCTTTACCCCCGATCAATTTGGCGAGTTCATCCATTGTGCGCGCACCACATTCAAAATCATCGATGCCAATGGCGAGGAATCGTTTGCTCGTGGGTGCGTCCCCAGAGAATGTGACAACCGGAACCCCTTGTTTGACGGCGTTGTCGATGGCACCCGTGAGTTTATTGGCATCGGAACAACTCACGATAATTCCATGCGCACCGTTGAGGACGAGTTGCTCGATAGTGGACGCCTGTTTTTGCGCGTCCTCCTCGTTGGGTGTGCGCCAGTCGATCGTGATTTTTAGATTGAGGCGTGCGCTCAGTTCGCGTGCGGCATCGTTCGCCCCCGCTCGTGCTGCTTCAAAAAATGGGTTGCCTTGGGATTTCGCAATCATCCCGAGTGTGTAGGTGGTATCGGCTGCGATGATGGAAGGGGTCCAACAGAGGCATGCACTCAGCAGCAAGGCGTGACGGCGTGAAATCATGATCCCGAGCTTGGCAGGGTCAGTGTTAAACTCCAAGCAAATCCAGAATCAATCTCAGGCTAATTGGAGCTTTATGACGCGGATTAATCCCAAACTGACGCGCAGACCATTTCTAAGACTCGGCGCAGACCGTCGTCGCCTCCAAGGCTCCCTTCGTGAAATGGAGTCCGTGGGATCGGTTTCCAATCATCTCGAGAGTGATCGATTTGCGCGGGTTGGGGAACCCCGGTTAACGTGGGGTCATATTGACCGTTGTGCCCTCCCATTTTGTAAATCACCAAGTCGAGAGAAGGCACGATTATCAGGCCGAATCCTCCAGCACCCGATTTCCAGAACGCATCGCGCGGTGCGCCCGCAACGTGCCCATCCGCATTATGCTCGAACATGAGGCTGTAGGGAGTATGAGGATTGTGGGCCGATGGTTTTTGGCAGAGTGCGATGTAATCTGCAGGCACTAACTGCTTCCCGTTCCATTGCCCTCCTCGGAGCAGACAGTAACCAAATCGTAAGGCATCCGTCGCATGTACTGCGATGCTCCCCGCACCATTGGCATGAGGCATCGTGAATTCGCCACGACGCAGACAATAATCCCAAGCACCCCAGCCCATGGGTTTGGCTAACCGTTCATGGATATAATTTTTTAAATCCATCCCCGTAATCCGACGGAGCACGATTGAGGCAATGTGGGGTTCTGGCGAGGAGTAGGAATAACCCACGCCGGCATTGCTCCACATAGGGGCGCGGATCGAGGACTGATCCAGATCACGAATACTTTGCCCCGCTCCCGGTTTGAGGGTCAGCACTTTCCCATCAATTACTGCGACAGGGGCACCGCCTTCCCCGTTGTATCCACCGGTCATGCAAAGGAGTTGCCCCATCGTGATGTCGGCGCGGCGGGGATCATCTAAAGGAAATGCCTCGGGTAGGAACTGGGTCGTGAAAACTTTGGTATCCAATCCTAGCGGGATTTTTTCATGAAATTCTTTCATCATAATGCCGCAAGCAATGCTCGTGTAGGCTTTGCCGGTTGAAGCCATGTCAGGATTCACATTCCGTTGAGCTCTCCCAAAGTATTTCTCAAATACGAGGAACCCTCGACGCACGACGAGCAGACCTCCGTTTTGAGTGCAGCGTTGAGTGAAATCCCAAGTGCGATCCAGTTTGTTCAGGTCCATCCCCGCCTGTTTGTGCATGCTGTCTAGCTCCGTTGCACGGGCATCCTCGGGATTCAAACCGCTGGGTCGGAGGGGCACTCGCCAGCCACCGTTGATGTCAGGAGGCGGGAAATAATCGGCAACAACTTGCGACTCGAAAACGCAGATCAAGAGGGAAGCGAGGAAACAATATTGAATCGTAACGCAGAGTAATCGTTGGAACGGAATAGGCATCCGTCGGTGTTGCCAGTGTTCACGAAATCGGTCAAACCATTTTGCAGAATTTCAGGCAGCGATTACCGACTTGACCTCAGAAGCCCTGCACCCCACCGTCTTAATTGCTCAAGGGTTCAAAACCAAAAGACCCAGTAACGAAAATGCACAATCGTTACTGGGTCAGGAGGAACTGGTCTAAAATGAACCGAACTCCTGAGATAATGACGGAACAAGGATTGGAAAGTCAAATGGAATTTGATGAAATTAATGGATAAACCCTGCGATGGACTGTTTGGGTTTGCCCTTTATCGTTATCGTGATTTTAGATTCTGAACGAGGGAGCACGTCATCCGTGAGGAAAACGTCATTATTCAAGTATTTGGAGGGTTTTATCCTGTTGTTGATCATCTTTTCGATCGGCAACGGGGTTTTGAATGGGGAACCGTGGACTAAGGATTCGGTTGGGTTCGATGATCACCTTTCATTAGAAATCAAAGTCGAGGAAAGATTTGATTGGTTCGGGCCTCTTTTTCACACTCTGGAAGGAGGAAAAGAGACCGGCTGGACGCTATCTCCGTTGATGTCCTACAGAAAACGAGCCGATCTCGAGGTCGAAGAGTTTGATTTTGGTTACCCCATTTTTTCTTACAGTCGATTCGGCGAGGAGTATCGGTACCAATTCTTGCAATTCTTGACGTGGTCAGGCGGGCAGAACCAAACCAATCAGACGACAAAAAAAGCATCACTGTTCCCCCTAGTTTTCTTTTCACGTTCTCCGGATCCCGAGAAGCATTACACGGCAGTCGGTCCGTTTCACGGAACCATCAAACATCGTTTGATGCGGGATCGGATCGAGTTCACGATGTTCCCGCTTTACGCCAAGACGTGGAAAAAAGATGTGGTTACGCGAAATTACTTCTACCCCATTGTCCACTTCCGAGAGGGGAATGGGTTGGAGGGTTGGCAAATCTGGCCCCTTTACGGGGAGGAACACAAACAAATCACGGGGGTCACAAACAGGTTCGGTGATGTGGAGCAGATCCCCGGACACGATCGACAATTTGCGCTCTGGCCATTTTGGAGCAGAGCGGAGGAGGGAATCGGCACGACGAATGAGCACCATCAGAAATTGGTCTTCCCTTTTTATCATTCGGTTCGTAGTTCGGTTCGAGATAGCACCAGTGTTCTCTTACCATTGGGTCCTACGTGGACCAAGCATCGGGCTAAAGATTACTTTGAATTCAGCTTTACGTGGCCACTGATCGGGTATGCGCGGGGGAATGGCAAAGAAATGAACCGATTGTCACCATTTTTTAGTCAAGTGAGCACCCCAACCGGTCGTTCGGATTTTTTTCTTTGGCCACTTTACAATTTCGATTCCGTCAACACTCCCCCTCTCGATCGAAAACGAACTCGGATCGGTTTGTTCCTTTATTCGGATATGACCCAATCGAACACAGCAACAGGACGAACGTTCCATCGTCGGGATCTCTGGCCGCTGTTCAGCAGAAGGGAGGAAGCTAACGGGGACGAGAGTCTTCAAGTCCTCGCTTTGTTGGAACCGTTGGTTCCTGAGAACCGGAGAGTTCGGAGGACTTACGGCCCGGCGTATTCCCTCTGGACAACCGAGAAGATAGCGGCGACTCAGGAGTCAAAAGTCTCGGCCTTATGGGGTTTGTACCGTTCCGAACAAGGCGCGGATGTAAAAAAAGTCTCGTTATTGTTTGGGCTTTTTAATTATCAATCTGTGGGTGATCGAGGTGTTTTCCGGTTATTCTCCGCTCCGTTAAGTTTTGGTCAAAGGTGAAGTATGTTCCACAACATCGGTGAAATGTTGGTTTTGTTTTGGAGGACGATCCGCGCTTGGCGAAATTGTTGGAGTCAGCGGCGGAAAATCCTCGACCAAATGTTTGAGATTGGCAACGCGAGTCTATTGATGGCCTGTGTGCTGTCGCTTTTTTTAGGCGGTGTCATCGCGCTGCAAAGCGGCCCCGTTCTTCGTGACCGTGGTTTGGTTAGCTTGCTGGGCGGACTTGTCGGTTTATCAGTCGCGAAGGAGTTGGCACCGGTGATGATCTCGGTTCTGATTGCTGGACGAATAGGCTCATCAATGGCGGCTGAGATTGGTTCGATGAAAGTTTATCAGGAGGTTGACGCACTTCGGACGATGAATATTAACCCGACCCATTATTTGGTTTTGCCGCGAATGGTTGGGATCCTTGTCATGTTACCGTTGTTGGTTGTTTTGGCGGTTTTGTCGGGGTGGTTTGGAGGGGCGTTGGTCGCCGCAAACAACGCCGAGATCGCTCTCAGTTTCGATGGATACTTCAACAACCTTCGGCAAGTAGTTGATGTCAACGATGTCCTCAGTGGTTTATGCAAAAGTGTCGCGTTCGCGGCGGTGATTGGGGTGGTGTCCTGTCATCAAGGGTTGATCACACAGGGCGGCCCGCGCGGCATTGGCCGATCCGTGACCAAAGCGGTGGTCAATTCCATCGTCCTGATTTTGATCTTAGATTATTTTCTGACCCGACTTTTGATGATTTTTGACCGATGAATCCAACGCTCGAAATGCAGCCTAGCATCAGCCTTGAAGTCCGAGGGCTCAGAAAAAGCTTTGACGGCCAGCCTGTGCTTCGGGACGTGAATTTATTCGTCGAACCCGGAGAGGTTTTTGTCGTGATGGGGCCTAGCGGGAGTGGGAAATCGGTGCTCCTCAAACACATGGTGGGCTTGGAAGTGCCAGACGCAGGGGAGATCCGCCTGAACGGAGAGATCCTCCACGAATTGGGAAGTTTAAGCCAGTATCGGGTGGGGATGGTTTTTCAATCGGGAGCACTCCTGAATTCTCTGACGGTGGGTGAGAATGTTGGGCTATACCTCAGCGAGCATCACCTTGGTTCCTCCGCCGAGATCGCAAAAATCGTCGCTCAAAAACTCAAAATTGTTGGATTAAAGGATATCGAACACAAGTTCCCGAGTGAACTCTCTGGAGGGATGAAAAAGCGAGTGGCGATCGCCCGCGCGTTGGTGATTGAACCGCAACTCATGCTCTACGATGAACCAACCGCCGAACTTGATCCTTTGATGGCGGTGGTGATCGCCCGCGAAATCCTGCGGTTGAACCAAACCACTCATTCGACGACGATCATCGTCAGCCACGATCGCGAGTTGGCGTTTGGTATTGCAGACCGCATCGCCATCATCCTCGAAGGGAGCATTCTGGTTGTCGGGACTCCTGACGAGATCCGGTCGAGTTCGAACCCACTGGTTCAAAGTTTTATCACAGCTAGCGTAAGTAAAGACCGCATTGACGTATGAAAAACACCTTAGAAACACGCCTCGGCATGTTCTTTGCCGTGGCATTGATCGCAGCCGTAGTGCTGCTCGAATTGTTGGGTGGCCGTGGTCTGTTCAAGACAGGCATGGTTGTTCGGGCACGATTTGGGAATATCCAAGAATTAAGAGTCGGGGATCCGGTAAAAATGGCTGGTGTGGAGATCGGCAGAATCCAGAAAATCCAACTAGCCGAGGGCAGGGTGGAGGTGCACATGCAGGTTTCCCCTGAGGCGATGGTGCGGACGGATAGCAAGGCGACGATCAAATTCATCGGATTAATGGGGCAGAACTATATCGCTGTGGATTTCGGTTCAGTCGGAGCTCCGATTGCAGCGCAGGATGCCTTGCTAGAATCGATCGACCAAGCCGACTTAAACTCCTTGTTAGCGAAACTGGACAAAGTGGCTTCTGGGGTCGATGGATTAACGAAGAATTTTTCCGGAGAAGGATTTGGAGGGCTTTTGAGCCCGTTAACCGATTTTTTTAAGGAGAATAACCCTCGGTTTTCCGCAATTCTTGGCAACGTCCAGACCATGTCCGAACAGATCGTTCAGGGAAAAGGCACTGTCGGTAAATTGATCAACGAGGATACGCTTTATGTGGAGGCGCAGGAAGCTGTTCGTCGGTTAAATACTGCCGCTGAGGCCATCAAACCCCTTGCAGATCAAGCGAAGCTAACTTTGGGCACAATGCAGGCCACGGTGGCTGGCATTAACGAAGGGACCGGAACTTTAGGAAAGTTGGTAAAGGATGAAACGCTATACCGCGAAACCACCGAGGCCCTGACAAATCTTCGCGAAATTTTTCAAAAAATAAATCGAGGCCAAGGGTCTGTTGGGAAGCTGATCAACGACGACTCGTTTCTTGAGAATGCCAAAATGACCCTTCAAAAGGTGGACAAAGCAACCGAAGGGATCGAGGACCAAGGGCCCATGAGTGCCTTCGGAATCCTGTTGAACGGCTTGTTTTAGGTGGAGCCCTACACCTTGGATTCCCATCACACCAGCGGCACTTCGTTCATGAAAAACATCGTTTATTTCGACTTAGAAACTCAAAAAGCCGCCGATGAGGTTGGGGGTTGGGGAAATGTTCGCGAGATGCGGATGAGTATCGGCGTGACCTACAGCACGGAACGCGGATCCTACAAGATTTATACGGAAAAAGAAGTGGATGCCCTTGTTCAGGAGTTACTTCGTGCGGATCTCGTCGTGGGTTTCAACAACCTCCGATTCGACTACGAAGTTCTCCATGGATACACGGTCCTCGATCTGACTCAGGCGCACACCTTGGATATGCTAGTGGAGCTTCAAAAGGTGATGAACCACCGGATCTCCTTGGACGCGTTGGCAACCTCGACCCTAGGAGTCGAAAAAACTGCTGAGGGTTTACAGGCAATCCAGTGGTTTCGAGAGGGTAAATTGGCTGAGATTGCGGAGTATTGTTGCTACGATGTGAAGATCACGAAGCTGATCCACGAGTTCGGTCGCGATCATCACCAACTGTTTTACAAGAATCGTTTTGGAGCTACCCTGACAGCCCGTGTTTCTTGGTGAATATCCGACGGAAGCGAATCGACTAAGCCAATAGGAGTTGCGGAGTGTGGTGCCCACGACAGGACTTGAACCTGTACGATGTTACTCACTAGAACCTGAATCTAGCGCGTCTGCCAATTCCGCCACGTGGGCTGCACAATTGCGGGAGTCATCATGTCAGGCTACCGAGAATCTGCAAGGATCGAGTTTTGATCTTTTGTTCAAAACGGCAACCTTCAAAGGAAATGAGTTTTCCTCACGCAGAGAGCGTGAAAACCACTAGGGTCGCACCATTTTAAGCGGTTTTAGGGAAAGAAAAGATAAAAAGAAGACTTGGCATTTTCTTTGCTTAAAAATAAATGAATAGTGTTGACACTCGGAGGCGATTCTCTAGAGTGGCGACCGTAACCAATTAACCGAACAAAATATGAAACGCGCCTCACGCACTCAGAAAGCTCACGCTTTCACGCTCATTGAACTGCTAGTTGTTATCGCGATCATCGCGATTCTCGCTGGTATGCTGCTCCCCGCTCTGGCCAAAGCCAAAGCCAAAGCGCAACGTATCAAATGTGTCAACAATTTGAAGAACGTCGGACTCTCCTTCCGTTTGTTCGCAACCGACAACGGGGATCGTTTCCCGCACGAAATTAAAGTTGAGGATGGTGGTTCCGCGGAGTTTTCTGACAAGCCCGGCAGCAACTATTACACTTTCATGGTGCTCTCGAATGAATTGAGCACACCTAAGATCATTGTTTGCCCCAGCGACAAAAAGCAAGAAGCCGCTGTGTGGAGCAAAGATGCTAGCCGCAAAAATGGTTCGCTGCTCGAATTGACCGACGCAGCTCTGAGCTACGGCATCGGAACTGATGGATCTGAACAGAATCCTCAATCCTTCATCGGTATCGATCGTAACATCACCAACAATGCTCGCACAGTCACCACCAAAGCGTTCTACGGTGATTTCGGTGCTGATTACAAGACCCAGAAGGCTTTGATCGATTCCGCAGGTTGGACACAAGCCGAGCAGCATCAGGGTCAAGGAAATGCGGTCATGGGTGACGGATCCGTCCAACAGCTCAGCAAGTCCCGCTTAATCGACGCTTTGAGGAACAGCGGCACAACCAAGAACGCCCTCAATTTGCCTTCCGACAAAGCTCTCATCGGCGGCATCTAATTGTCTCAGTTGCCCTTGGGTAACTGCACACGTAATCCTCGGTTGAGGCTACATGTGTCACAATATAAAGCACCCGACTTCGGTCGGTTGCTTTTTTGTTGTAAACAAAACGGTCCCAATTTAAAGGGTTGTATTTCAGATCAAATTCCTTTGAATTTCCTTTCACATCGGTAGTCTATTTTTATCACATGATCAAAACCTCGAACTCCTTACTAAGCACGGCAATCATCTGCTTCTGTTGTGTTGGACAAATGGCCCAAGCGGCGGAAGAGAAACGGATTTTTCCTAAGGGACCACAGACCGATGGGAATTTTTCAAAGGTGATTTTGGATGCGGATAAGGATATCGATGGGAATGGTGCAATCGATGATTCTATCAAGGATCCGATGGAGATGGCGGTGGCGAAGGACGGACGCGTTTTCTGGGCGGAACGATCCGGTCTAGTAAAAATGTACCAACCGAAATCCAAAACCACGATTCAAGTTGGTCAACTGCCTGTTTTTTCGGGCCTTGAGGATGGCTTATTGGGGATTACGTTGGATCCTAAATTCGCAAAGAATGGTTTTATTTATTTAAATCGTTCTCTCCCAGAAACCACCAAGGACGAGTTCGGTAAAGCGGGCATCATTCGAGTTTCTCGTTTCACTCTGGTGGGGGAGAAGATTGATATGGCTTCGGAGAAAGTCATGCTTGATATGCCGACTCAGCGTGAACAGTGTTGCCATGTAGGTGGGTCGCTTGCATTCGATGCCAAGGGGAATCTCTATGTTTCCATTGGAGACAATACGAACCCTTTTGAGTCCGATGGCTTTGGTCCGTTCGATCAACGGATCGGACGATCCCCGTGGTCTGCCGAAAAATCGGCTTCAAATCCGAACGATTTGCGGGGCAAAATAAACCGGATACATCCTGAACCTAACGGCAAAGTAACGATCCCCAAAGGTAACCTATTTCCACCCGGAACCCCGAATACTCGACCTGAGATTTATGTCATGGGAAATCGGAATCCTTTCCGAATTAACATCGACCAAAAGAATGGGAATCTATATTGGGGCGAGGTTGGCCCTGATGCTGGAGGACCTAGCGAAACGAGGGGGCCAGCTGGTTTCGACGAAGTAAACCAAGCTCGCAAAGCGGGATTCTTCGGTTGGCCTTATTTCGTCGGGGACAGCAAACCTTACCGGGCGTGGGATTTCGGTAACAAAACAGCGGGTGAAAAGTTTGACGCTTTGAAGCCAATCAACAACTCACCTTTCAATACGGGCATTCATGATTTACCCGCTGCACAACCTGCATTCATTTATTACCCCGCTTCACCTTCGACAAGGTTTCCTGTTGTTGGAAGTGGTGGACGCACTGCCATGGCAGGGCCGGTTTATTATTTCGACCCGAAACTCGATTCCGCTCACAAATTACCAAAAGAATACGACCACACCCTGTTTATTTACGAATGGAGTCGTAATTGGATTATTGCAGTCCATCTAGACGAGAACGAGAAAATCGCCAAAATGGAGAGGTTTTGTGAGCACATGACGTTCATGCGACCTGTCGATATGGAATTGGGAGCGGATGGTTGCCTTTACATCGTGGAGTATGGCACCAACTGGGGGAATAATTATGACACCCAAGTTGTTCGGATCGAATATAATCCCGCCCAAACCGCCAGCAAGTAGGGTTTCCATTGACGAAGTCTCTGCCTGAAGGTTTTGAGAGATGATTGTATTACGTGAAGGTGCGGGGGCTGAATTCGCCGTCGCACCCGAATTAGGAGGTTGGCTATTACGTTACGGCCGGGACGTTCCCAGCCGTGGGTGGGTCGATGCGATTCGTTACGATCAAGCCGTCGTGGATCGGTATCCCTCTCAAATGTATGCGGGAAATCCGCTCCTTTTTCCCCTCGTCAGTTACAACGTAGTCGGTGGCAGGGAGCATTTCTACGAGTGGCAGGGTGTGACCTATCCTCTTCCGCAACATGGTTTCGCACGACGGATGCCGTGGCAGGTTATTTCGCAAACCGCCGTCTCGATCACCATGGAATTGGTGGACACTGAGGTGACCCGATCCGTTTACCCCTTCCAGTTCAGCCATCGTGTAAATTACCGTCTCGAACAGGGTCGGCTCTGGTTTGAGCAACGGATTGAAAACCGTTCACCAGATCCTATGCCGTTTGGTGCAGGAATCCATCCGTACTTCAACGTGCCGCTCTCGTCGAGTTCTCAACGCGACGATTGTTTTGTGCGTATCCCAGCGGCACAATGTGCTCAACCCGCAGCACAGATGGCGTCGTTCATGTATCGGGATTGTCCTCCTCAAGATTTACCTGTGAGCCAAGATGTCGCGGACACAATCCTTCTTTCAAACCTAGAGCGGCAGGAAATTGCTTTGGTTAATCCCCAAGCGGGAGTGCAGGTAATCCTCAATTGGGAGGATTCCCCTCGTTACCGTTACGTAGCCCTTTGGTCCAAATCTCCCAAAGAACCCTTCTACTGTATCGAACCTTGGACCTCCCTCCCGAACGCTTTTAGTCGTCCACAGGATCACGATTTGGTTTTGTTAGCTCCAAACGAAGTTTTCGAGGCTCAGCTGTATTTTGATATCCAACCGGTCTGACCGGGTTGGCACAAAAAAAGATGGCTCACTTGAAGCGAGCCATCGTTGAGAGAGGAAATGCTCGATTAATCGAAAGCGTGACCTGAACTGCAAAGCACGTTCTTCACTTTATGGCGAACGAGGTTTTTGACCGAGTTGCGAGCGGCAGTGTTGTATTTGCGAGGATCAAATTCTTTGGGATTCTCAGCGAGCACCTTGCGAACACCCGCAGTGTAAGCCAAGCGGAGGTCCGTATCGATGTTCACCTTGGTGCAACCCACTCGGCGAGCAATCTCGATGTCGGCCTCAGGAACTCCGGCGGTATCATTTCCTAGATTGCCTCCGTATTTATTGATCTCGGCGACGAGGTCTGCAGGCACTGAGGATGCACCGTGCAAGACGAGGGGATAATCGCCCAATCCGTTTTCGCTGAGTGCCAGCTTGATCGACTTGAGACGTTCGAGATCCAAATGTTGTTCCCCCTTGAATTTGTAGGCCCCGTGGGAATTGCCGATCGCGATCGCTAGGGAATCAACCTTGGTCAATTGAACGAATTTTACGGCTTCTTCTGGATGGGTGTAATGACCCCCTGCCGAGTAGCCTCCCCCTTCTTCACCTTCGTCGAACTGAGCTCCGACGAGTTCCCCGAGTTCGCCCTCGACCACGCAGTTATGTTTGTGTGCGTATTCGACGACTTTGTTGCAGATTTCAACGTTCTTTTCGAAAGAAAGATGAGATCCATCAATCATGACAGAGGTAAATCCTTCATCGATACAATCCTTGCAAAGCTCGAAGGTGTCGCCGTGATCGAGGTGGATGGCGATTGGAATCGTAGAAAGGGAGACTGCAGCTTCGATCAACTTCTTCAGATAAACCGGGTTCGCATAGGAACGTGCTCCTTTAGAAATTTGGAGCATCACAGGGGCTTTTTCTTCCTCGCAAGCCTCGATGATCGCTTGGAGCAGCTCCATGTTATTGACGTTAAATGCGCCCAGCGCGTATTTGCCCTTCAATGCTTTGGCAAATAAATCTTTGGTATGTGTCAGTGGCATAAATCGATGAGATTCCTCGCGGACAATCCGCAATCAGCGAAAGAAACTAGGTCAAATCCCTTCGAATGGAAATAAAAAATTGAGCCCAGAACGAAGGACGAAACAGCTTTGAAGCGAGTGTTTTCAGTTTGAAACCATTGCGACGTTTGACACCTTTCCCCTGCCGTTGGTAGGTTCTCGGTTCGATCATGGACTATAAAGAGACTGTAAATTTGCCACGCACGGATTTCCCGATGAAGGCCGATCTGGTGACACGTGAGCCGCAACGGTGGCAAAAATGGGAGGCAGGTCAGTTGTATGAACGCATCCAAGGGCAACGAGCGAATGCCCCGACGTTTGTGTTGCATGATGGTCCGCCTTTTGCCAACGGAGATGTCCACATCTGCACGGCTCTGAACAAGATCCTGAAGGATCTCGTGATCCGGAGTAAGACAATTTCCGGTTTCAGAGTGCCTTACGTTCCCGGTTGGGATTGCCACGGATTACCGATTGAATTCAAGGTGTCTCAAGAAATGCGTAAAGCGGGGGATACCTCGAATGACGCAGCAGCTATCCGTAAAGCTTGCGATGAATACGCTCGCAAATATGTAGATTTACAGCGAGTTCAGTTCAAGCGTTTGGGTGTATTGGGGGATTGGGATAATCCCTATCTAACGTTGGACAAACGGTATGAAGCCCATGAACTTCGACTCTTCGCAGATATCGTCGCCGGAGGGTTTGTGTATCGAGGCAAGAAGCCAGTGTATTGGAGTATCCCTTGTCGCACGGCGTTGGCCGAGGCCGAGGTCGAATACAAAGACCACGTCAGCCAAAGTGTCTACGTCAAATTCCCCCTTGTTGGTTTTCCGAACACCTTCTTATTGATTTGGACCACGACTCCGTGGACCCTTCCTGCCAATCTCGCCGTCGCCTATAACTCCAAATTTCATTACTCCCTCGTGAGAGTCGGCGACGAGATGTTTATCCTCTCCAACGCACTTCTCTCGGAGGTTACATGGAAGGCTGGTTGGCAGGGATACGAAATTGTCCGCACTCTCTACGCGGAACAACTCGAGCAAATGGTCTATCAGCATCCGTTCTGTGCACGCACAGGTCGGCTATATGCTGGAGATGATTTCGTCGAGAATTCCACAGGCACTGGATTCGTGCATATCGCGCCGGGACATGGGATGGAGGACTACCAACTGGGGCTTCGTCAGAACCTCCCGATTTATTCCCCTGTAGATGATGAAGGATGTCTAGCGCACACGACCGATCTTCCCTCGGATCAACAAATCCCTGCAACCATGATTGGTAAAGCGATCCTTGCGAAACAGGGCATCAGCGAGGCGAATACGGTAGTCCTTGAAGAACTCCGCGCCCGCAGTTTACTCCTTCATCAAGAAGATTATCATCACAGTTATCCTCATTGTTGGCGTAGTAAAACACCCGTAATTTTTCGAGCCATGGACCAATGGTTTATATCGGTGGATCACGAAGGGTTTCGGCAAAAAGCATTGGATGCGGTGGATCAAGTCAATTGGGTGCCGGATTGGGGTCGGAATCGAATTGAAAACGCGGTCAAATCCCGACCTGACTGGTGCATCTCTCGCCAGCGGACGTGGGGAGTTCCGATTCCAGCGTTCTATGACGCTGCGGGTGGTGCGATTCTGGATGCTAGAATCGTGCGTAACACTGCGGATCAAGTTGAGAAAGAGGGTTCCAATTTATGGTTTGAGCGTTCCGCCTCCGAGCTTTGGGCGGTGGTGCGTCCTTCAGATTGGTCCGGCCCGGAAGCAGTCCGGAAGTCGATGGACACTCTCGATGTGTGGATCGATTCGGGTAGTTCATCCCGGGCAGTGCTCATGGCTCGTCCGGAACTCGCCCACGAAACGCCGGGAGGTAACGCATGGCAGGCTGACATGTATTTGGAAGGAAGCGATCAGCACCGTGGTTGGTTTCAATCCTCGCTCCTACTTTCGCTCGCAGGCCACGGAGTGCCTCCATACAAAACGGTTCTCACCCATGGATTCATGGTGGATGCGGATCGCGAAAAAATTTCTAAATCCAAACAAGGGCAGGGCGGTTACGAGAAACCCCAAACGGCCGAAGCGTACATCAAAAAATACGGTGCAGATGTGGTGCGGCTTTGGGTCGCTTCGCAGGATTACCGAAGTGACATCGTCGTGAGCGAGGAGCGCATCAGCAAAGTGGCTGAAACCTATCGTTCCATCAGGAATACACTTCGATATCAGATCTCAAATCTTTACGATTTCGATCCCAATACACACTCGGTTACAACCGATTCTCTCACGCCTCTGGATCGATGGATTCTGAGTGCCGTCGCCAAATTGGAACTCGAAATCCAACACGCTTTCGGTCGCTATGAATTTCACATCGCGTATCAAAAGCTTAGCCAGTTTATTTCAGTGGAATTGAGCGCGGTTTACCATGATGTGGTGAAAGATCGCCTCTACACCGATCCTGCGAACTCTTTCCGTCGGCGATCCACTCAAACCGCAATCCATCGCATCGTCCAATCGCTTTGCCAGATGCTTTCTCCCATCCTCGTTTACACGTCGGATGAAGCATGGGAATACATCCCGGGAACCTCAACCGACTCAGTTCATCTCACCACGTGGACCCCTTCCGGTTTTGAGGTTCCAGAAGCTGAATCTGCTCAATGGAAAGAATTATTTGAACTTCGTGCGGTGGTTCTCCCGGAATTGGAGAAAGCGCGACAAACCAAAATCATTGGGAAATCTTTGGATGCAAAACTAATCCTCGCATCCAATGTCACCCAAAGTTCCGTTGACCTTCGCGAGCTCTTCAACGTTTCCCAAATCGAATTAAGAACGGGTGAAAAAGTTTCTGCAGAAGTGAGCAAAGCCGACGGTCAAAAGTGCGAACGCTGTTGGCACTGGGAGATGGACATCGGGGTAAACCCGGCCCATCCCGCTCTGTGCAGTCGTTGCGTCACGGCAGTCTCCTGATCGTTTGCCTCCGCGATTAGGAGCGAGGTTCGAAGCATTTTCTGTGGTTATGATTTTCGGAGGCGAACGGCGTAGGCTCCGTCGGTTCCGAAGGCGAACGGCACGAGTTCGCGTTCTGTTTCGCGGGAAAATTGCGGGTGTCGTTCGAGAAAAGTCTCTGTGACGGCACCATTCTCCTCGGGTTCGATACTGCAGGTGCTGTAAACAAGCGTTCCACCCGATTTGACCAACGGGACGCATTGTTCCATCAGGGCTAATTGTTGAGTCACCAGTCGGAGGATTTCGGATTCGTTGAGGCGCCACCGTAAATCCACACGGCGACGCATGACTCCCGTGTTGGAACAAGGGGCATCGATAAGGATAGAGTCGAACTGATTGTGGGCGGTTTCGTAAGTTACACAACCGACGTGGAGGCGTGCACAGTTTTCCCTCACGAGGTTGAGGCGCAAGGGATCAATGTCTTGGGCAACGATCGTGCCATCGTCCTGAATAAGCTGTGCGAGGTAGCTTGTTTTTCCGCCGGGCGCAGAGCAGAGGTCGAGAATTGTCTGGCCTCTTTTGACTTCCATTAGGCTGGGTGCAAGCAGTGTGCTGGGATCTTGGATGTAGAATCGGCCCTGTTGAAAAGACGCCAACTCGGCGAGCGGCGGGTGGCCCTGCAATTCGTAAACCGTCCCGGGCAATGTCCAATCGAAGTTCCGTTGCCGAAATGTTACCCGTTCGTTTTCCCAAAGCTTCTCCAACTCTGGAGCGGAACCACACAAGGTATTCACTCGTGCAAAAGTAGATGGTGGTTGGTTGTTCCACGCTAAAAGGGTGCGTGTTTTCTCTGGACCCCAACGCTTGATCCAACGATCCGTCAACCAAGCGGGGTGTGAAAAACCAGTTGCGGTTTCCGTGGACTTTAAGTTTTCGAGAGTCGTTCGAACGGTGGGTTTATCGCGGATGTATTGGCGGAGCACCGCGTTGATGAAACCTGATTGATGTCCAAATCCTAAACGCTTTGCCATTTCTACGGTCTCATGAACGGCGGCGTGGTCTGGGATTCGATCAAGCCAGAATATTTGATAGAGACCGAGACGCAGGAGGATTTGAAGAGTTGAATTCTGTTGTCGTTGATCGGTTTTTTTTGAAATCAACCAATCCAATGTGGATTGCCAGCGGACAACTCCATAAACAAGCTCCACCACCAAGCCGCGATCCGGGCCTCGCAACGGTTTCATTCCAAGGGTGCGTTCCGTGGCGACCTCGATGAATACGCTGCCTTCTGCATGGGTCTTGAGAATCTCTACGGCAATTTCTCTTGGTGTTTGTTCTGTCACAAGGCTATGATGAGGGACGGTTCATTGGCACGCGAGCGATATAATATGAAAGAAGAGTTTGAGAAACTAGTAGGCGCAGGCAAGTTGCAGCGCCTCCATGTTGAGACCTTGGTTCAGTTGGTGGAGCAAGGGTTCTGCATGCATCGATCCTGGGGATTCGGGCGGGTTGCAACGGTAGACATGGTGTTCTCGAAGATCAGCGTTGATTTTCAGAATAAACCCGGCCATAGCATGGATCTTGGTTTCGCGGCTGAATCACTCAAAGCTATTCCAGCGAACCACATTCTAGCGAAAAAACTTTCCGACATCCAAGGACTGCGACAACTTGCAGCACTGCATCATCTGGAGTTGATCAAACTAGTTCTCCTGAGCTACGACGGTCGAGCCACGATCGAACAGATCCAACAAGTATTGGTGCCCGATGTCATTGCGGATGATTGGAAAAAATGGTGGGAGGCTGCCAAGAAAGAACTCAAGAAAGACGGGCATTTTCAGATGCCTTTGAAGAAGACTGAACCCATCGTTTATCAAGTCAAAGAGACCACGTTGCAGAGCCGATTGTTGGAAGATTTCCGAGCGTGCAAAGGACTCAAGGCCCGGATCGCAGCAGGAAACGAGCTGCTTAAAGGGATGGCAGATTTGGAAGACAAAACTGCTGCTGTCACTGTGGTTGTGCAAAGTCTGAACGCTGACATCCTGAGCCACCAACGGACCCAAACAGCACTCGCACTGGAAGCTCTTTTCCTTCGCGAGGATTTACGTGCTGCAGTTCAAATCCCAACGACAGAATCAGAGCTTAACGAGAGCAACATTTGGGGTCAGGTCAACCGCCCGGGCCAGTTGTTAGAACTGATCCCTGCCTCAAAGCACAAACGAGCCTTGGCATCTTATCGGGCGACCTATCCCGATAAATGGGTCGATACCTTACTAGCGGGTTTGAACGGCATGTCCGCCAAACTCGCTGGAGAAACAGCCAACATATTGATCCTCGATGAAAAGCTCGAGGTATTGAAAGAGTTCCTCGCTCGTCTGATTAGTCATCATCAGGCCAGTAGCGAACTACTGCTTTGGTTGGCAAAAGAAAGATGTGATAGTTTTGCGGACATTCTCGGGCCGGAAGTTTTTCGAGCCATGCTGACTGCGATGGAACGAGATCAGTTCAACGAGAAACGATCGAATCGACTCCGTGATTTCATCATGGACGATCAAGCCTTGTTGGTCGAATTGATCGGATCAGCGGACTTGGAAATCATCAAGGATCTGACGCGTGCGTTGCAGTTGTCCCCATGTTTCGACGATATGGACAAGCGGTCCCTGCTTGCGCGCATCGTCAAAACGTATCCCGCGATTCAGGCACTGATCACAGGAGAATCCACCAAGCAAGAGGCAACGTTGGTCGTTTCTTGGTCGAGTCTCGAGCGTAGAAAAGAGGAATATGGTGAATTAGTACAGAAGAAAATTCCTGCAAACTCCAAAGAAATTGCTATCGCTCGAAGCTACGGAGATTTGCGGGAGAATCATGAATACAAAGCGGCCAAGGAGATGCAGAAATTACTCATGCGTCGCAAAGCCGAGCTTGAGGCCCAGTTAGTCCGCGCACGTGGTATGGATTTCAACAATGTAAAAACCGATGCGGTGAACATTGGAACCTGCATCCGAGTGACCGATTTGGCCAACCAAGCACAGGAAACTTACACCATTCTGGGCGCATGGGACTCGGATCCAGACCAAGGGATTATCAGCTACCTCACGCCTGTGGCACAGTCATTCCTCAACCAAAAAGTGGGGGCTGAAGTCGAAGTCAAAAGCGATGGAGCAACCCGGAAATTCCGAGTCGATTCCATCGAGTCCTATAAAGCACCCGAGACCGAGGGGGCTCCGGTTTCCTAATCTAATCAGTTTTTAAACACCATCTAACCCACCGTAAATGGTGGGTTTTTTGTTGGTTAATCGCCACGGGTGTTGTGGGATTTTCTCAACGCTTGTGATGAATCAAATTCAAGAACTCGCTACGAGTGCGTGCGTCCTCACGGAAGCAGCCAAACATGGAGGACGTGATGGTGTATGAATTCTGTTTCTCCACTCCACGCATCTGCATGCACAAATGCTGTGCTTCCACCACAACGCCTACACCTTGCGGAGCGACCAGTTCTTGAATGGTGGCAGCAATGTCATGGGTCATCCGCTCCTGAACTTGTAGTCGCCTCGCAAACACATCTACCAAGCGCGGAAGTTTAGAAAGCCCGATGACTTTGTTCGTGGGGAGGTAGGCCACATGTACTCGCCCAAAAAATGGAAGCATGTGGTGTTCGCACATACTGTAAAAATCGATGTCCTTCACGATCACCATCTCGTCCGAGCGCACATCAAACAGCGCGTCGTTCAGGACGGCCTTGGGATCAATCGCGTAACCTTGGGTTAGAAACTTCAACGATTTAGCGACACGGAGGGGCGTCTCAGTCAGCCCGTCGCGGTGCGGATCTTCCCCCAACAACTCAAGTTGTCGTTTTACAAGTTCCGCCAAGTCGTTAAGCGATGAATCCATAGTGGGTCTTTTCTCGTTACGCCTTCGATTTCCGGTTCACCTTGTGGATCGCGGCTTGATCGGTGCATTTCAAAACCATCTCGTCGATACAAACATGGGGTGGCCTCGATGCCACCCAATGGATCGCTTCCGCAACATCCTGCGCGGTGAGGGGTGTCACACCGTCATAGACTTTGGCGGCGCGCGCCTCATCACCTTTAAAACGAACCACAGAGAATTCAGTCTCCGCCAACCCGGGATCTACCGTCGAGACTCGGATTTGCGTTCCCGATAATTCCAGACGCAACGCCCGGGTGATTTGAAGTTCTCCCGCTTTGGCAGCGCAGTATGCGGCTCCACCCTCATAGGCCACACGTCCTGCGATCGATCCGATGTTGATGATATGCCCATCACTAAACGGCAGCATGAGCGGCAAGGTCGCCCTTGTCACTCTGAGAACCCCGAGGACATTCGTCTGCATCATGGTCTCCCAGTCCTCATCCTTGCCTGTCGCCACGGAATCGAGTCCCAGAGCTCCACCGGCATTATTCACCAACAGGTGGATCTGAGAAGTCACTGTTTTCGTCCAAGTTAAAAACTCGCTTACGGAATCAGAACTACTCACATCCATCGTGTGTACCCAAGCCGATGCCGCGCCGGCTTCCCGGGCTTGTTGAGCGACAGATTCTAATTTCGCCGATCGACGAGCTCCCAACAGGAGGTTTGCACCGCTTTTTGCGAATGCCAACGCCGTTGCTGCCCCGAATCCGGAGGAGGCTCCAGTGATTAATACCCAACGGTTTCTCATAGTATGGTTCAGTATTTAGACTCTCGATCAGTGGGTCGATGATTTGATCCGGCTTGAATCAAGGCCATCAAGCAACCTGATTTCGTATTGTGGTCGAGCCATTTCAATCCCTGCCTGAGCAAAGCGCACCAACAAACTTTGGTAGATCTCGTGGCGAATTCCGGGGAAGTTTTCTACCGTCGCCCACGGTTGTATCGTCAAGACAACACAGCCTTGACCAAGGGAAGCGATCCCAATACCCGAGGTCGGATCTTTCAGCACCAACCGGTTTTCGTTGAGAACCTCGCGAATCAATCCGATTGCTAGCGGGATATCCGTACCGTGAGCCACGCTGACTTCCATCTTCACCTGTCGGACCCCCCCATAATTGTGCATGATTTCTCCGACAATTTTACGATTAGGAATCACCACTTTGCTTTTATCGGGCTGCGCAAGGTGTGTCGCGAAAAGTTCAATGCCGACCACTTGCCCTTCAACCCCGAGCAGTTCCACGTAGTCACCCATGCGAAAGGGCTTCGAAAGGGTGAGGAAAATGCCGGAGATCAGATTTGCGAGCACCCCTTGCATCGCAAAACCGATGCCGACTCCCGCTACACCAATCCCCGCCACCAACGGAGTGATCGAGAGTCCCAAATTGTCCAAAGCCAAAATGAGCCCGAACCCGATAACGAGCAATCTCAGGATGCGCACGATGAGATTTCTCGCAGGCGGTTCCAGCTTTTGACGTTCCAATGCTTTACCTAGCAGCTTTCCCAAAAAGTGCGCGAGGGAGAAGGCGATAACCAACACCACGATCGCGGCTAACAACCCGGGCAAATAACGTTTGGTGAGTTCCAAAGCGACCTCAGGGTCGATCTTCTCTAACATTCGTTGCGTGGAGTTCGTCGAATTCATCCTGCCCAGATGGTAATGATTCCGACCTCGGTTTGAAAATGAGTAAAACGAACCTTTTTTGGCC
>SXGR01041945.1_pt1 | contig 24544 bp, 35 predicted proteins | sample 3174711 | NCBI WGS metagenome assembly SXGR01 (sample SAMN11356860, study PRJNA531348) | freshwater metagenome | isolation source: freshwater sample F1-60 | place: China: Fuxian Lake, Yuxi | collected 2017-12-25
GAGCAGTTCGAGATCCGCACGCACAAGCGCGTGATCGACATTCCAGAGCCAACCGCACAGACGGTCGACTCCCTCAATCGCCTCGCCATTCCCGCCGGCATCTTCGTCCGCATGAAGCTGACGACCAACTGAAGCCGGCGTTCTCGCATCCGCTCCGCTGAGCACCCACCCGCACCGGTCACGTCGAATACATCCGACCACTGACCTTCACCCACGGCACGCACGCGTTCGCCGACAGCACCAGGAAGCATCGACCGATGTCAACCACCAAGAAGAGCCAGACGATCCTCGGCAAGAAGGTCGGCATGACCCGTTGGTTCACTGAGGATGGCAAGAACATCCCCGTGACGGTCATCCAGGCTGGCCCGTGCCGCGTGACGCAGGTGAAGACGACCGAATCTGATGGATACGCCGCCGTGCAGCTGGCCTTCGAGGAGATCAAGGCCCGCAACTCGACGCAGCCTGTCATCGGCCACGACCTCAAGGCGGGCGCCGAGAGCTACCGCATCCACCGCGAGATCCGCTGCGACAACGACGCCGAGAGCGGCTCGTTCGAGCTGGGCCAGCTGGTCGACCTGGGCATCCTCGAGGGAGTCAAGTTCGTCGACGTGATCGGCACGTCGAAGGGCAAGGGATTCCAGGGCGGCATGGTCCGGCATGGGTTCAAGGGCTTCACGGCCACCCACGGCACCGAGCGCAAGCACCGCGCACCCGGCTCCATCGGCTCACACGGCACGGACCGTGGCCACGGCGCCAAGATCAAGAAGGGCAAGAAGATGGCCGGGCAGATGGGTGACGTGCGCGTCACCGTCCGCAGCCTGGACGTCATCAGCATCGATCCAGTCAAGCACCTGTTGGTCGTGAAGGGGGCGGTCCCCGGCGCGACCAACGGAAACCTCATCATCAGGGCCTCGACACGGCTCTGGAAGCCAAAGGCACGCATCCAGGCGAAGGGCTGAGCCCCCACCTGGATGGCCGCGAAGGCCGTCAGCCGGAAACCCCGGCATGCACGGAACCGCGCGGTCCCACATCACGCACCTCAGTGACCTGAGTCAATCCCTGCTTCGCGCCAGTTTGTGACGGCGCGCGGAGGGCAAGGCGAATCGAGACGGACAGCCGTCGAAAGGCAAGCAATGATCGAACTCCCCGTGTTCGACAAGACAGGAAAGACAGTCGGCTCCATGCAAGTGGATCCGGCCTCCCTCGGCAACGAGGTGCGCCACGCGCTGCTCAAGCAGGCCTATGTGTGCCTGCACACCCGGCAGCGCCAGGGCTCGGCCCGCACGAAGTCGCGAGGCGACATCGAGGGCTCGACCCGCAAGGTGTACAAGCAGAAGGGGACCGGCAACGCCCGCATGGGCGCCTCGCGCGTCCCGAACCGCAAGGGCGGCGGCGTGGCCTTCAAGAAGGACCGCACGCGTGACGCCTTCCGCAGCGAGTTGCCCGCCCGCATGAAGCGGCTGGCGAATCGCAATGCGCTCCTGGCCAAGTTGGTGGACAACGAGGTCAAGTGCTTTGACTCGCTTTCCTTCGCCGCGCCGAAGACGAGCGAGTTCGCCAAGATGCTCAAGGCCGTCGGGATTGACCGCACCTGCCTGGTCGCGGTGGATTTCGGCAACATGAACGGACGGCTCGCGGCGCGCAACCTCGATGGGGTTGACGTCGTGCGCATCGACCAGCTCAACGCGTTCGACCTGCTCAATCATCGATTCCTGGTGGTTGACAAGGCATCGCTCGAAGGGTTCCTCAGCGGCGCGGCCTACGAGAAGAGCCAGGCGAAGGAGGTTGCCTGACCATGTCGCAGCCAATGGAGCACACCACCGTCATTCGCCGCCCGATCGTCACCGAGAAGGCGACCACGGGAACTGACGTCGCCAACACCTTCTCGTTCGAGGTGGATCGACGCGCGACCAAGACGCAGATCAAGGCGGCCATCCAGGCCCTCTACAGCGTCCGCGTCGTCGCGGTCCGCACCCAGAACCGCAAGGGCGAGCACCGTGGCTTCCGCTACGGCGTCGTCCAGCTCCCCACCGTCAAGCGCGCCATCGTGCGCGTCCACTCCGAGGACAAGATCGAGCTCATCTGAGCCGAGGACCAGCACCATGGCGATTCGTGTCTACAAGCGAACCACGGCAGGGCGACGCAACGCCTCCGTGAACATGCATGCCGAGGTCACCAAGAAGACCCCGGAGAAGTCGCTGCTGCGCCCGCTGCACAAGACCGGCGGACGCAACAGCCAGGGCAAGCTCACCGTCATCCAGCAAGGTGGCGGCCACAAGCGCCGGTACCGCCTGATTGACTTCAAGCGGCAGAAGGACGACATGACGGCCATCGTGGTCGGCATCGAGTACGACCCCAACCGGACCTGCCACATCGCCCTCGTCAAGTACGAGGACGGCACGCTGCGGTACATCCTGGCCCCCGAAGGCCTCACGGCTGGGCACACGGTCGTGAGCAGCGCCAAGCCCGTCGATCCCCGTCCCGGCGTGTGCGTGCCGCTTCGGCACATCCCCGCCGGCATGGAGGTTCACAACATCGAGATGGAGCCCGGACGCGGCGGCACGCTCGCCCGTTCCGCAGGCACCTCTGCGCGCCTCACCAACAAGGAAGGCCGCTGGGCGACCCTCGTCATGCCCTCCGGCGAAATCCGTCAGGTCAGCCTGGACTGCCGCGCCACCATCGGTGCCGTGGGCAATCCCGACCACGGCAACGTGAAGCTGGGCAAGGCCGGTCGTGCCCGGTGGCTGGGTCGACGACCCCGCACCCGCGGCGTCGCGATGAGCCACCACGCTCACCCGCACGGCGGCGGCGAAGGTCGTTCGAAGGGCGGCCAGGAGCCGACCAACGCCAGCGGCACGCAGGCCAAGGGTGGTCGCACCCGCGGATACGGAAAGTCAAGCGACAAGCGCATCATCCGCCGCCGGTTCAGCCGCCGGTACGGCCAGCTCAAGCTCTGAGGTCAACGAACATGTCACGATCCACCAAGAAGGGCCCTTTCGTCGACGAGCGTCTCTACCGCAAGGTAGAGGCCCAGTCGGAGGCTTCGCGCAAGACTCCGATCAAGACGTGGAGCCGCACCTGCACCATCGTTCCCGAGTTCATCGGCCACACCTTCCAGGTGCACAACGGCCGCACGTTCATCGACGTCTTCTGCACCGAAGACATGGTGGGCCACAAGCTCGGCGAGTTCTCTGCAACGCGCGTGTTCCGCGGCCACACCAACAAGAAGGAGGGCGTCACGGCGAGCTGATCGCTGGGCGTATCCACCAATGGCTTACAACGCAACACACCGATTCGCCCGAATCTCGCCGCGCAAGGCGCGACTCGTGGCCGACCTGATCCGCGGCCAGCGGGTCGACGTCGCCATCACGGCGCTGGACTACTCGCCCAAGCGCGGTGCGTGGTTCATCAAGACCGTCCTCAAGAGCGCCATCGCCAATGCCGAGCAGGCCGACGTCGACGTCAGCCGCCTCTACGTCAGCGAGTCGCGCATCGACGAGGGTCCGACCATCAAGCGATTCCAGCCGAAGGACCGCGGCCGTTCGCATCCCATCATGAAGCGCACCAGCCACATCTGCATCGGCGTCGACGTCCGCGAGGAGAACAACTGACATGGGACAGAAGACCCATCCATTCGGCTTCCGCGTCGGCATCACCGAGGCGCACAAGAGCCGCTGGTTCGCCCCGAAGGCCCTCTTCGGCGAGTTGCTCGTCGAGGACTACAAGATCCGCAAGCACCTCGACAAGCGGCTGAACCGCACCCCGCCCTTCTCGGCGGTGAGCGACATCCACATCGAGCGCACGCGCGAAGAACTCAAGGTCATCATCAAGACCGCCCGTCCCGGCCAGGTGCAGGGGCTCAAGGGTGCCGGTCGCGAGCAGCTCCAGCACGAGCTCGAGGCACTGACCCACCGCAACGTGGTGGTGCAGGTCGTCGAGGTCCGCAACCCCGAGTGTGACGCGCGCCTGATCGCGGAGAACCTTGGCGAGCAGCTCAAGAAGCGCGCCAACTTCCGCCGCATCCTCAAGATGCGATGCGAGAGCGCCATGGCCGCTGGTGCCAAGGGTGTCCGCATCCAGGTGAGCGGCCGACTGGGTGGCGCGGAAATCGCCCGCACGCAGGACAGCCGGCTGGGATCGATCCCGCTGACCACCCTGCAGGCGAGCGTTGATTATGCGGTGGTCCATGCGACCACCACTTACGGCGTCATCGGCATCAAGGTCTGGGTCTTCAAGGGGATGTACTCCGCTGAAGTCCAGAACGACGAGTATCAGAGCAGTGCGGCCGGCGGCCGCGCCCGCGCACGAGGTCGCCGCTGAGCGACTCTCGAACGACACGAGCAAGCACTAGAGGAGCATTCCAATGGCATTGATGCCCAAGCGAGTCAAGTGGCGCAAGCAACAGCGCGGCAAGATGAAGGGGAACGCCACGCGCGGCAACTACGTCGCGTTCGGCGACTACGGCCTGCAGTCCCTGGACACCCACTGGATCAGTGGGCGCCAGATCGAGGCAGGGCGCATCGCGGCGCAGCACTTCCTGCGCCGCCAGGGCAAGCTCTACATCCGCATCTTCCCGGCGAAGCCGATCTCCAAGAAGCCCCTCGAGACCCGAATGGGTACGGGCAAGGCGGATGTCGATTTCTGGGCGGCCTGCGTCAAGCCCGGCACGATGCTCTTTGAGATCTCCGGCGTGCCGGAGGACCTGGCCAAGCAGGCCCTCGCGCGCGTCGCGCACAAGATGCCGGTCAAGTGCCGGCTGGTGGGGCGCCGCCTCGCCGTCTGACGACACCACGACCAACCAGAACAGCATCCCACCAAGGACCACACCATGGACACCAAGGACATCCGAAAGATGAACGACGAGCAGCTCAACGCCGAGCTGGGCGCCGCCCGTCGACGGCTCTTCGACCTCCGCTCGCAGCAGGTTGTCGGCGAGAAGGTTTCCGATACCTCGACGTTTGGCAAGGCGCGCAAGACCATCGCGCGCCTGCAGACGGAGTCCACTTCCCGAAGGAACGCCAAGTGAGCAACCCCGTCAGCATCCCCGAGAAGAGCCCGCGCCTCATCGGCGTCGTCGACAGCGACCGCCGCGACAAGACCCGTCGCGTGAAGGTCGAGTACGTCGCCCCGCACGAGCGCTACGGCAAGTTCATCAAGCGCACGACGGTTCTCCATGTCCATGACGAGCGCAATGAATCGCGCCTCGGCGACAAGGTGGAGATCGCAGAGTGCCGTCCCCTTTCCCGCACCAAGTCCTGGGCCCTCCTTCGCGTGATCGAGAAGGCCCCGGAGCCAACCGCCTGACCGTCCAGCACCGAGGCTTGCCATGATCCAGAAAGAATCACGACTCGAAGTCTGCGACAACAGCGGCGCCAAGGAGGCGATGGTGATCGGCGTGCTCGGCGCGTCCACCGCGCGGGGCCGCTTCCGCCGCCTCACCTTCACGGTGGGCGACATCGTTGTCTGCGCCGTCAAGCGCGCGCTGCCAAACGGCGACGTGAAGTCGGGCGACAAGGTCCGGGCGCTCATCGTCCGCGCCAAGTACCCGGTTCGTCGCGAGGATGGCTCCTACGTCCGTTTCGACTCCAACGCCTGCGTGCTGGTCGACGCCGACGGGAACCCCAAGGGGACCCGAATCTTCGGTGCCGTGGCCCGCGAGCTGCGCGAGAAGAACTTCATGAAGATCGTCTCCCTTGCTTCGGAGGTCGTCTGATGCCAGCGCATGTCAAGAAGGGTGACACCGTCATCGTCACCGCCGGCGGCGACAAGGGTCGCACCGGAGAGGTCCTCTCCATCGACCTGGCCCAGGGCCGCGTCATCGTCAAGGGCATCAACGTGCACAAGCGGCACCTGAAGCCCACGCAGGCGCGCCCGAAGGGCGCCATCGTCGAGAAGGAACTCTCGATCCACATTTCCAACGTCAGCCCGGTGGCGGATGGCAAGCCGACTCGCGTCCGCTTCGTCACCAAGCCCGACGGCTCCAAGGTTCGGGTTGCCGTCCGCAATGGCGCCGAACTCCACACCCTGCACGGCCCCCGCTCGGGCGCCTCCAAGAAGGGCTGAGGAAGGACACCACCATGGTTGCGACCAAGACCCCCAAGACCCAACTTGAAACCTCCTTCGTGGAGCGGGCCATCCCGCACCTCAAGAAGGAATTCGGCATCGAGAACGCGAATGCGCTCCCGCGCCTGAGCAAGATCGTCATCAACGTCGGCGTCGGCAAGCAGCTTGAGAACCAGAAGCTCAAGCCGGAGATCCGGGACACCGTGATCGCCACCCTGACCAAGATCTCCGGCCAGAAGCCGGTCATGGTCCTGGCCAAGAAGAGCGTGTCGAACTTCAAGGTCCGTGAAGGCGCTCCCAGCGGCTTCATGGTCACGCTGCGGCGCGACCGCATGTGGTCGTTCCTGGAGCGGCTCGTCCACGTGGCGATGCCCCGCATCAAGGACTTCCGTGGCGTCTCCGACCGCAACTTCGACAAGGCCGGCAACTACTCGGTGGGCCTCACCGAGCAGGCCGTCTGGCCCGAGATCAACATGGCCGACGTCAACTTTGCGCACGGCATGAACGTCAACATTGTCTTTTCCCGCAGCAACCCGAAGATGAGCCGCGCCCTGCTCGCCGAGCTGGGCATGCCCTTCGAGAAGCCCGAGGATGCACCAACCCGGAAGGGCAAGTGAGCCCCCAAGGCCACACGCCACTCCCTGATCAAGGAACACACCCATGGCAAGCAAGCGCACATTCGCCCGCATGACCCGCACCGAGAAATTCTCGACGCGCAAGCACAATCGGTGCGAGCTCACCGGCCGCGCACGCGGCTACTACCGGAAGTTCCGCATCAGCCGAATCATGCTCCGCGAGCTGGCGCTCCAGGGAATGATCCCCGGCATGCGCAAGGCATCGTGGTGAACCCACCCGTTCAGCCACTCCACCAGCGAAGGAACACCTCATGTCACTCCAAGACCTGACCGCCGACATGCTCACCCGGATCCGCAATGCACTGCGGAACCGCTCCAAGAGCGTCATCGTGCTCAACAACAAGCTCAACCGCGGCGTCGCCGCCGTCCTCAAGGAAGAGGGCTACATCGACGGCTTTGAGACCGTCGAAGACGGCCGCCAGGGCGTGCTCCGCATCGCGCTGAAGTACGGCACGCGCGGAGAAAACCTCATCAGCCGCATCGAACGCGTCTCGCACGCGGGCTGCCGCGTCTACAAGGGCGCCGAAGAACTCCCCCGGCCGGTCTCCGGCATGGGCATCTGCATCGTCTCCACCAGCCATGGGGTCCTCAGCGACCGCAAGGCCCGCGAGCTCCGCGTCGGCGGTGAGCTCGTCTGCACCGTCTCCTGATCCTCGAGGACGCCACTATGTCGCTCATCGGCAAGCAGCCCATCTCCGTCCCTTCGGCCGTCAAGGTCACACTCAACGCTGGCGCACGCCACGTGAATGTGCAGGGCCCCAAGGGGACACTCTCCTTCACGCACCGACCTGAAGTCAACGTGGCGTGGGACGAAGGCGCCCGCACGATCACGTGCGCGCCCAAGGACGTCGCACAGCTCGACAGCGGCGGCAATCGTGCGTACTGGGGCACGACCCGCGCCACCATCCGCAACATGGTGGAAGGTGTCGAGAAGGGCTATGAGAAGAAGCTGGAGATCAATGGGGTCGGTTACACCGCCAAGGTCCAGGGCAAGAAGGTCATCCTGGCCCTCGGGTTCGCCAACCAGATCGAACTGCCGATCCCCGATGGCGTGACCGTCGCCGTCGACCAGAACACCAACGTCACGGTCACCGGGCCAGACCGCCAAAAGGTCGGCGCGATGGCGTCGCTGATCCGGTCGCAGCGCAAGCCGGAACCCTACAACGGCAAGGGCGTCAAGTACGTCGGCGAGCAGATCATCCGCAAGCAGGGCAAGGCGTTCGGCGCCTGATCGCCAGAGGAATCACCACCATGGACAAGAACAAGATCAAGGCCGAGCAGCGAGCCCGCCGCAAGAAGGGTTTGCGCAAGCGCGTCAACGGGACGCCGGAGCGTCCGCGCCTCTCGGTGTACCGCTCGCTCAACCACATGTACGCGCAGGTCATCGACGACCTGGCCGGCCGCACGTTGGCCGCCGCATCGACCCGCGATGTCAAGGGGATCGATTCCACCGGCAACGCGTCGGCCGCCGCCCTCGTGGGCAAGACGATCGCCGAGCGTGCCAAGCAGGCTGGCCTCACCGCCGTGGTCTTCGACCGAAACGGCTTCCGCTACCACGGTCGCGTAAAGGCGCTGGCCGAAGCTGCCCGGGAGGGCGGCCTCCAGTTCTGAGGCTCAGGCCACACCCAAGGACCACAGCATGTCGAACTACCCATCTGACTCCTCCGTCGACTCGGTGACGATCAAGGTCTTCCGCACGTCGACCACCGTGAAGGGCGGCCGCCGCTTCAGCTTTGCCGCGCTTGTCGTTTCCGGCGACCGAAAGGGCACCGTTGGCATCGGTTACCAGAAGAGTGCCCAGGTGCCGATGGCCGTCGAAAAGGCCCAACGCGAGGCTGGTCGCAAGTTGCGCGCCTTCCCGCTGCAGGGCCGCACGATCCCGCACGCCGTCGAGGGTCGCTTTGGCGCCACGATCGTTCGGATGATCCCGGCCGCGCCCGGCACCGGCGTCATCGCCGGCGCCACCGTCCGCAACATCCTCGACATGTTCGGCGTGCAGGACTGCCTCACGAAGGTGTACGGCAGCTCCAACCCGCGCAACTTGGTCAAGGCCGTCTTTGATGCGCTTGACCAGCTCCGCACGCGGGAGAAGGTGCAGCAGCTTCGGGGCGTTGAGATTCCCGAGACCGCGGTTGAAGTCGCGATCCGTCGCGGTGCCGCTTCGATGCCCAAGCTCGCCGGTGGCGAGAAGATGGCTGCCCCAGTGAACACCGTCGGTGACGATCGCCGCGGCGGCCGTGGTGGCCGAGGCGGCCCACGCGGCGGTGGTGGCGGACGAGGCGGCCCGCGTGGCGGCTACGGCGATGCGCCGTCGCACGCTGCAGCCGCAGCACCCGCCGCAGCACCCGCCGCAGCAACCCCTGGCGATGCGGCACCGGCCGCCCCGCAGTCCTGAATTTTGTTGGAACTCCTGAAGGAGAAAACACGCCATGATGATCCATGACATCACCGCCAAGGTCGGCAAGCACAAGAAGCGCATGCGCGTCGGTCGCGGCGAGGGCAGCGGCAAGGGCGGCACCAGTGGCCGAGGCCACAATGGTGCCAAGAGCCGCGCCGGCTGGACCAGCCGTCCCGGCTACCAGGGCGGTGCGACGCCGTTCATGCGTCGATTCCCCAAGCGCGGCTTCTCGAACGCCGGCTTCCGAACCATCTACGCCGTCATCAACGTCGCGGACCTGGAAAAGAACTTCGACGCCGGCGCGCGCGTTGACCGCGACGCACTGCAGAAGATGGGCCTGATCCCCTCGGGGAACGAGCCACTCAAGGTGCTCGGCAACGGCTCCATCGGCAAGAAGCTGACCGTCGTCGCGGCGGCCTTCAGCGCCACCGCACGCGAGAAGATCGCTGCCGCCGGCGGGGAAGCCACGACGGAGTAAGCGATTTCGCACCCATACGCCACGGCCCTGAATCACCTCCCATGCTCAATGCGTTCCTGAACATCTTCCGAGTCGCCGACCTGCGCAACCGCGTGCTCTTCACGCTGGGCATGTTGGCGATCTACCGGATCGGGTTCTGGATCCCGCTCGTGGGCGTGGACCAGGTGGCCTTGGCCGAGGCCGCGCAGCAGGCCAATCAGGATGCGAGCGGCTTTGGCCGGCTGCTCCAGTTTGCCAGCGTCTTCTCGGGTGGTGCCCTGGGCCAGTCCACCGTGTTCGGGCTTGGCATTATGCCGTACATCACGGCATCGATCATCTTCCAGCTCCTCCAGTCCGTGTGGCAGCCGCTGCAGGACCTGAAGAAGGAGGGGATGAGCGGGCAGCAGAAGATCCAGGAGTGGACCCGGTATGCCACGATTGGACTCTGCGTCGTGCAGGGCATGATGTGGCTCGGCTACATGTACAGCCAGAACCTCGTGCAGCCCGGGTTCATGCAGGGCAGCGGCCGCATGACGTTCTACGTCTCGGGCCTGACCGCGCTCACGGCCGGCAGCATGTTCCTATGTGGCTTGGCGAGCAGATCGACAAGCACGGCATCGGCAACGGCGTGTCACTCATCCTGACCGCGGGCATCCTCTCTCGGATGCCGGCCGCGGTGGAGTGGATTGCCGCGAACTTCAACCCGAGCATCCAGTCCGGCGATGGCCAGGTTGGCATCCTCGGCGTGGCCCTCCTGGTCCTCGGCTTCTGCGTCGTCGTCGGTGGCGCCGTGCTCATCACGATCGCGCAGCGCCGCATCCCGATCCAACAGGCCAAGCACGTGCGTGGCCGGGTGGTCGTGGGCGGGCAGCGTCACCACCTCCCGCTGCGCCTGAACCACTCGGGCGTGATGCCGATCATCTTCGCGTCGTCGCTGATGGTCTTCCCCAGCACGGTCTTCGGCTGGCTGGCCGGCAAGGCGGCCTTGGAGGGATGGCCGGACTGGCTCGTCCAGGTGACGGCGTTCCTCTCGGCCAACTTCCAGATGGGGGCGTACCCGTACGTCGTCGTGGAGATCGTCCTCATCTACTTCTTCGCCTACTTCTGGGTCACCGTGCAGCTGTCGCCCGATGACATGGCGAAGGAGCTCCGCAAGCACTCCAGCTTCATCCCCGGCCTCCGCCCCGGCCCGCGCACGGCCGAGTACCTGGAGACCGTCATCGGCCGGATGACCTATGTGGGCGCGGGATTCCTCTGCGTCATCGCGATCATCCCGACCTTTGTCTCGCAGTACTTCGGCGTCCCGATCTACGTCTCCCAGTTCCTGGGCGGCACGGGCCTCCTCATCGTCGTGAGCGTCATGCTCGACCTTGTCCAGCGCATCGAGGCCAACCTCCTCATGCGAAACTATGCCGGCTTCCTCTCCACGGGGAACGAAGACGGCCCGCGCCTGAGGAGCGCTCGAGGCTGAGCGAACCCCCCATCATGGCCAAGGAAGACAAGATCACCCTGGAAGCCGAGGTCGTCGAGGCACTGCCCGATGCGCGGTTTCGCGTCAAGCTGCCCAACGACCAGCAGATCATCGCCTACGTCAGCGGCAAGATGCGGAAGTTTTTCATCCGCATCCTCCCCGGCGACAAAGTCACCATCGAGATTAGCCCCTACGACATGACGAAGGGGCGCATTACCTTCCGCCAGTAAGGCACGGAGCAGATTATGAAGGTCCGAAGCAGCATCAAGCGCCGAACCCGCGATTGCCAGATCGTTGTCCGAAAGGGCAAGCGGTTCGTCATCAACAAGAAGAACCCGCGCCTCAAGCAGCGTCAAGGCTGATCGCCGACTCCAGGAGCACGAACCATGGCCCGTATCGCAGGCATCGACATTCCCGAGAAGAAGAAGATCATCTTCGCTCTCCAGTACATCCACGGCATCGGCCCGAAGCGGGCTGCCGACATCCTCGGCCGCACCGGCATCAGCCCGGAACGTCGGGCGAACTCGCTTGACGACCAGGAGCTGTCGGCGATCGCGTCCGACATCGATGAGCACGTCGTCGTCGAGGGCGCGCTCCGCCGCCAGGTGTCGCAGGACATCGCCCGGCTCAAGGAGATCCGCGCCTACCGGGGCGAGCGCCACCGCAAGGGACTCCCGGCCCGTGGACAGCGCACCCGCACCAACGCCCGCACGCGCAAGGGCAAGAAGAAGACTGTCGCCGGCAAGAAGGGCGTGAAGGGCTAACCCTTCGCAGCAAGGACACACACCATGTCGAAGAAGAAGGTCCGCAAGAGTGTCGTCAAGGGCGTCGTGCATGTGCACGCCTCCTTCAACAACACGATCGTCACGATCACCGACCCGAGCGGCGAGACGCTCTGCTGGGATTCCGCCGGTGCCGCTGGCTTCAAGGGTTCGCGCAAGTCGACTCCCTTTGCCGCCACGCGCGCCAGCGAGCGCGCCGTCGGCAAGGCCAAGCGCCTTGGCCTCAAGGAGGTCGAGGTCCGCATCCGAGGCATTGGCCCCGGTCGCGAATCGGCTGTCACCGCCTTGGCCCACAATGGCCTGAAGGTGCTTTCGGTCGAAGACCACACCCCGCTCCCGCACAACGGTTGCCGGCCGCCACGCAAGCGTCGCGGCTGATCCAGTCCACCTCCCGGCCTCACTGCAGGGGTCGGCGCGCCACCTGGCACGGCGCGTCGACATCCGATCGAGGCGGGTTCACCCGAACGCCGGCACCGCCGGCATCTAGGTCCGTGCCAGCCAGTTGGAGATTTGAGACATGCACATTCGATGGCGAGACCTCGTCCTTCCTGCCCGAGTCAACGGCGATCCACGGAGCCAGACCAACACATTCGGCCGCTTCAGCGCGGAACCGTTTGAGCGCGGTTACGGCACGACCATCGGGAACGGCCTGCGCCGCATCCTGCTCTCGTCGATCGAGGGCGCCGCGGTCACCCGCGTGCAGATTCAGGGGGTCACCCACGAGTTTGCCGCGTTGGCCGGCATCAACGAAGACGTCGTTGACATCCTCCTGAACATCAAGGGGCTCATCATCCAGATGGATGCCGAAGAGGCACGCGAGGTGCGCATCGACGTCGAGGGCCCCGGCGACGTCACGGGCGCGCACATCCAGTGCGATGCCGCCACCAAGATCATCAATCCCGATCACGTGATCTGCCGAATCACCGGGAACGTGAAGTTCTCGGCCACGCTCACCATTGAGCGCGGGCGCGGCTACCGGCCGGCGTCCGAGTACTACACCGATGGCCGTGAGCAGGTCCTGGGCGAGATTCCGGTTGACGCCACCTTCTCCCCGGTCCAGCGCGTGCGATTCCGTGTGGAAAACACGCGCGTCGGCCAGCGCACCAACTACGACAAGCTGGTCATGGATCTCTGGACCAATGGCACGATCTCGCCGGAGATGGCCCTAGTCGAGGCCGCCACGCTGCTGCGCAAGCATCTCAATGCCTTCGTGCAGTACGACGAGGCGGGCGACGCGGCCGCGACCAGCGGGCTCGCTGAGGAAGATGCGCAGGAGGCCGAGCGCAATCGGCTCATGGGCGCCGCCATCACCGACCTGGACCTCTCGGTCCGTTCGCTCAACTGCCTGCAGTCAGCGGGAATCGCAACCGTCGGCGAGCTCGTTGGCAAGTCGGAGGAAGAACTCCTCGGCATCCGCGCCTTCGGCCGCACGTCGCTGGTCGAAGTGCAAGAAAAGCTCGCGGGGCGCGGCCTCACGCTGGGAGTCGCCGAAGGGGCATCGGCCTGAACCTGATCAACTGGGCCATGTGGCCCTTGGAGTACTGACATGCGTCACAAGATTGCTGGCAAACAGCTCTGTCTCGAAAGCGACCACCGCCGCGCCATGTTGCGCAACCTGGCGTCTGGCCTGTTCGAGCACGGACAAATCGTCACCACGCTTCCGAAGGCCAAGGCTGTTCAGCCATACGTCGAGAAGCTCATCACGGCGGCTCGTCACCGGACACTCGCGGCCCGGCGGCAGGTTGAGGCCACGCTCACGGACCGCAAGGTCTTTGCATGGGTGGCCGACCCAAACGTCAAGGAAGCCCGCAAGAAGAGCGACTTCTGGGAGCTTCCCGGCGAGGGCGAGATTGAGTTCAACCGCTACGGTGAACTCAAGAGCGCTCCGCGCCTGGTGCAGCACCTCTTCACCCGAGTCGCGCCGCTGTTCGAAGGCCGTGCCGGCGGCTATACCCGCATCGTGAAGTTGGACAAGCGTCGCCTCGGCGACGCCACCGACCTCGTGCTGCTCCAGCTCGTCGGCCGCGAGGTCGGTGCGCAGGTCTCCGGTGGCACGAGTGGCCGTCGCAAGCAGGCTGACAAGCGCGCGGCCTTCGCGGCCAAGCGCCGCAAGGCCGGTGAGGCAAAGCCCGAGGCCGCCAGCGGCGATGCGGCACCCAGCCCCGCTGCCGAGTGAACGGAGCGGCTCGGCGGGAGCCGAGTCGACGGAGCTCGGCAACGAGTACTGAACGCTTGGGAGGAGCCGCAAGGCTCCTCCCTTTTCATTGGAACACGCCGTTAGACTTTGGCCCCGATGATCGACGCCTGCGCAACGCTCGAACGGATCGCCTTGGCTGAGTTGGCCTCGGCGACCGACGCCGCCTCGCTGGAGGCCTGGCGCGTGCGATTCCTGGGGGCGAACGGCGAGCTCCGCGCCTTGATGAATCGACTCAAGGATGCACCGAAGGACCAGAAGCCGGCGCTGGGAAAGCGGCTCAATGAGTCAAAGGTCGCCCTCGAAGGTGCGCATGTCGCTCGGCGCGAGGCGTTCGAGTCGGCGATGGCGACGGCGGGCATCGACCTCACCGAGCCAGGATTGCCAGTGGGGCTTGGCCGGCGACACCCGATCAGCCGGACGATTGACGGAATCGTCGACGCCTTCCGCGTGATGGGATTCTCCGTGGTCGATGGCCCCGAGGTGGAGGACGAGTGGCACAATTTCACGGCCCTCAACATCCCGCCGGGGCATCCGGCGCGTGAGCGCACGGACAACTTCTTCATGCCCACCGTGGACGGTGTCGTCCGGCTCCTGCGGACACAGACGAGCACCGTGCAGATCCGGGCGCTGGAGACGATGCCGCTCCCGCTCAAGGTGGTGGCCGTCGGGCGCGTGTACCGGCCGGACACCCACGATGCCACGCACTACTCGATGTTTCACCAGGTGGAGGGCCTCTCTGTGGATCGAGGGGTGTCCATGGCCGACTTGAAGACCACGCTGCTCCAGTTCGCGCACGCGTACTTTGGCGAGGATGCCGAGGTCCGCATGCGGCCGAGCTTCTTCCCATTCACCGAACCGAGCGCCGAGGTGGACATGAAGATGCACATCAAGGGACAGTGGCAGTGGGTCGAGATCGGTGGATGCGGAATGGTTGATCCGGCCGTCCTGCAGGCCGTCGGCATCGATCCCGAAGAGTGGACTGGCTTCGCGTTCGGGTTGGGGGTGGAGCGGATCGCCATGCGAAAGCACGGGATCTCCGACATCCGTTGGCTCTTCGAGAACGACGCCCGGTTCCTGCGCCAGTTTGGTTGAGGGCGTTGCGCCGAACACGCCGTCGCCGGGACCGTCGCCGGGGCCGGGGCCGTCGAAACGCCACAACCACCCGATGGAATCGGGGTCCGGGTCGGTTGTGTGGTTTGATTTGGGCCCGGAGGGCGTGTTTCCGAAAGGGCTCGAGCGGTGACCGCGGAGTGCGCGGTCGAACAGAGGGAGACTCTCGCGGCAGATCCGCGTCATCGGTGTTCCAAAAATTTCGGCGCGACAGACTCGGGATGACCGATAATCAGGGTCGGACTCTCGGCCGCATTCACGCGCCGCGGACGATCTGTTCCGTAGCCTGATGTCGTGCTCGATGGACAGGATCATCTGCTGGGCGGCGACTCCGGGATGCGGCGGTTGTTCCGTGGCATCCGAATGGCTGGGGACTCTCCGCTCGCGACGATGATGGATTTTCTGGATGGGGCGGACGACCCAGGAAGCGAGCTTGTGCTTGAACTGAAGTGGGTGGGGGAGGCGGGGCAGCCGATCGAGGCACTTGCGGCGCTGAAGGATGTCGCCAAGGCAGAGGTCACCCGTGCGAAGTCAGGCGAACTGCGGGCACGGTGGATGATCCGGTATCTCCATTGCATTGCGTGCGCCGCTGTGTGGCAGCGCGCATGCATTTCCGAGGCCGCTCCCTCGGCGATTCGCGAGTCGATCTTGGAACTCGAGAGTTTTCTGTGCATGCCGCCGAGAATCGAGCAGGGAAGCGCGAACCGCCCGGTGGCGGTCGAGGACGTGGCCACGAGTGAGGACCGCGCGAGGGTGAGTGAACTGCTGGTCCGGGCCGCTGAGTTCTTTGGTTCGAACGCCGCTCGCTAGCCCAAACGCTCAGGTGGTGTACTCGGCGTTGAACTCCACATACGCCTTGGTAAGTCCGCAGGTGAGGAATCGATCCGCCCCAGCGCCCGCATGGAGGTCGATCTCCAGCGTGACATGCGGCGACGAGAACGCTTGACGCAACTGCTCGCGCGGCGTGGGCGCGGGCGCGCCATCGGTGAAGAGCGGGAGTCCGTTCGCCGTCACGCACGCCTTCGCAGGGTCAAAGACGACTCCCGCGCGGCCCATCGCGGCCAGGATTCGGCCCCAGTTGGGATCGCCCCCGGTGATGGCCGTGCGAACCAGGAGGCTTTGTCCCACAGTGCGGGCGACTTGGAGCGCGTCGGCCTGAGACGGTGCCCCGCGCACGACGACTTCCAGCCCGCGCTCGTAGCCCTCGGCGTCCATCACGACCTGGCGTGCGAGCGAGAGCGCGACGGTGGTGAACGCCTCTTGAAGTGACGCTTCGTCGATCGCGGGTCGCGCGCCCGACGCGAACGAGAAGACGGCGTCGTTCGTGGATGTATCGCCGTCGATCGAGATGCGGTGGAAGGATCGATCCACTGCGGCGCGGAGGATCCGGTCAAGCGCCTCGGGCTCCAGCGTGGCATCGGTCGTGATGGTTCCGATGAGCGTCGCCATGTTCGGGTGGATCATGCCCGCGCCCTTGACTGCGCCCGTGACGGTGGCGGAGCGGCCTTGTGAATCGGTCACGCGCACCGACGACGACTTCAGGTGTGTGTCGGTCGTGAGGATGCCGGTGGCGAAGGGCTCGACGGAGCCAGCGGCGAGTCGCGAGAGAAGTCCGGGGATGGCAGCCGCCACCTTGTCGGTGTCCAGCTGCACGCCGATCACGCCTGTCGAGTTGTGCAGCACGGCGGTGGGCTGGAGGCCGAGCGCTGCGGCGACCGATGTCGTGACCAGCGACGCGCGTCGATCGCCCTCAGGCCCGGTCGCGGCGTTGGCGCAGCCGGAGTTGATGAAGAGCGCGCTGCACCGCCCGTGCGCCGCCAAGAGATGCGCGCGCGAGAGTCGCACCGGTGCGGCCTGCACGAGGTTCGTGGTGAAGATGGCGGCGCAGGCGTGGCGCGGGCCGTCGCAGAGCAGCAATGCGACATCGGGCCGGCCGGAGGGCTTCAGGCCAGCGGTGCCGCCAGCGGCCTGAAATCCCATCGGCCACTGGTGCGGCGTGGGTTGCTCGGTCAGGGTGGGCGACATTGACAAGGCGGGCGAGTCCGTCGGATGCATGGAATTGGCCTGGAGTGAGACCGGCGTGGTCAGGTTGCCGCTCAGAGCGGAATGTCGTGCACCATCGCGATCTCGTCGCAGCAGGTGTTGCGTGGGCACTTGGCGCAGTCCTTGAGGACCTTGTCAGGCAGGCTGTTCACGCTCACCTGCTTGAAGCCGCACTTGGAAAAGAAACTGGGTGCACGGGTGAGCACGAAGACGCGCGGGATGCGAAGTTCGGCGGCCCAGTCGAGGAAGTATCGAACCAGCTTCTTGCCGATGCCGGAGCCATGCGCCTCGGGAAGCAGTCCCAGGGAGCGGATTTCCGCCAGCTCGGGCGTATAGATGAGGAGCGAGCCGCAGCCGACGACTCGGGTGCCCTTGCAGGCCACGCCAAACTCGTGCAGGCACTCCAGGATCTCCTCTTGCGAGCGGGGGAGGTGCTCGCCCAGCCGAGCCCAGTGCTCGACGATGGAGTAGATGCCGGGGACATCCGCGACGCTTGGGACACGCAGTTCCACCTCGCCGTCAGAGAGTTCAAAGGTGCGTCGACCCGCCAGCGCTCTTCGCGTGCCGGCGATGCCCTCCACCACTCGCGCCGGAGCCGTGCCACCGGGCACATTGCGCTTGGAGAGTGCCTTCTCCACCGTCAGCGCGACATACACATCGTCGCCGATCTTGGGTTCCACCGATGCCATCTGCTCGACCGCCAGCCCCTCGAGCGGCTTGTGCTCGGCGAGTGCGGTGCGGACCAGCCGGCCGGTCGTGTGGTGGGCGTCGCGGAACGGGATGCCCTTGGAGACGAGGTAGTCGGCCAGCTCGGTCGCGTTGGAATAGCCGCCCTCGGCAGCCGCCTTGCTGATCTCGCGGTTGACCGTGAGGCCATCCAGCACGCGCGGGACCATGCGAAGGCACATGCTCAGCTGGCGCATCGCGTCGAAGAGCCCTTCCTTGTCCTCTTGGAGATCCTTGTTGTAGGCCAGTGGCAGTCCCTTGAGTGCCACCAGGATCGAGACAAGGTGCCCGACCTGACGGCCCGTCTTGCCGCGGATGAGCTCCAGTGCGTCGGGGTTCTTCTTCTGCGGCATCAGGCTGGAGCCGCTGGTGACGCCGTCGGGGAGCTCCACGAACGAGGCTTCTGCCGACGAATAGAAGATGAGGTCTTCCGCGAATCGCGAGAGGTGGACGGCACAGAGCGCGATCGCCGCGAGCGTCTCCACCACGAAATCGCGGTCGCTCACGGCGTCCAGCGAGTTGGCGGTGGGGCCGTCAAATCCGAGCCGTTCCGCCAGTGCGACGCGATCGATGGGGTACGCGGTCCCCGCAAGCGCTCCCGACCCAAGCGGGCACTGCCCCGCGCGCCGCGCAGCGTCCTCCATGCGATCGCGGTCGCGCAGCAACTTCTCCGCGTACGCCAGGCACCAGTGGCCAAAGAGGACGGGCTGCGCTCGCTGCAAGTGCGTGTAGCCGGGGAACACCGTGTCACGCTCGCGGTCGGCCAGCGCGAGGAGGCTGGAAATGGTGGCCTCGATCTCTTCCAGCCGAACCCCGAGTTCGCGCCGCACCCAGAGGCGAAGGTCCGTGGCCACCTGGTCATTGCGGCTGCGACCGGTGTGCAGCTTCTTGCCCAGGTCGCCCACGCGCGCCACCAGTTCGCGCTCCACCCAGGAGTGGACATCCTCGTCGTCAGCGTCGCTGATGAGGGTTGGGGTCGATTCCAGCACGAGCAGGATCTCGCGCAGCGCGGCGCACACGCGTCCACACTCTTCGTGTGAAAGCACGCCAGCGTCGCGAATGGCCTCGGCCCACGCCACGCTCCCCTCGATGTCCTCGCGAACGAGGAGGCAGTCGAAGGGAAGGCTGTCGTTGAACTCGCGAAAGAGCGGGTCGGCCGCCTGTGCGAATCGACCCGAGTAGAGGGTAGTGGGCTTCGCGGGAGTTGGCGCGACGGGTGTCGTCGCCGAGTCCGTCCCGCTCACGCGCACCCGCCATGGCCGCAGCCGCAGGATCCACTCGACAGCCCGTCCGGGGAGCCGCCCGCCATGGCCTCATTCGCCTGCGCATTGAGCGCTCGGATGCGCGATGGCAGCGAGAAGAGTCGAATGAAGCCTTCGGCGTGGCGCTGGTCGTAGACCTCGTCCTCGCCAAAGGTGGCGAAGGCGTGGGAGAAGAGGCTGTGCGGGCTGCGACGGCGGCACGCGGTGGCCGTGCCCTTGTAGCAGCGCACCACCACCTCTCCCGTAAGCACCTCGGACATTGTCTCGAAGGACGCCCAGATCGATTCGCGCAGTGGCGTGAACCAGGTGCCGTTGTAGATGATCGCGGCGAACTCGTGCGCGAGCTTCTCTCGGAAGTGGAGCGTGTCGCGGTCGTAGACCAGCTGCTCCAGGCCGCGCAGCGCTTCCATGAGGATCGTGCCGCCTGGGGTCTCGTAGACGCCGCGGCTCTTCATGCCGACGAGTCGATTCTCGCACAGGTCCACTCGGCCCACGCCGTGGCGACCCGCGATGTCGTTGAGCGCGTCCAAGAGGGCCACGGGGTCCAGCTCCTTGCCGTTGACGGTGCAGGGGAAGCCGCGGTCACACTCGACGTGGACATCCTCAGGCGTCGCGGGCGCGTCCACGGGATTCACGGTGCGCATCCAGACGCCATCGCTGGGGGCATTCCATGGGTCTTCCAGCTCGGCGCCTTCGTGGGAGATGTGCCAGATGTTGGCGTCCCGCGAGTAGAGCTTGGTGGCACTGGCGGTGGTGGGAATGCCCCGCACGCGCAGGTACTCAAGCATGTCCTCGCGACTGCGCAGCGACCAGTGTCGCCACGGTGCGATCACCTTGAGGTGCGGGGCGAGCGCGGCGTAGGTGGCCTCGAAGCGCACTTGGTCATTGCCCTTGCCGGTGCAGCCGTGGGCGACCGCGTCGCAGCCGGTCTCCAGCGCCACGCGGACCTGCGCGCGGGCGATGCAGGGACGCGCGATGCTGGTGCCCATGAGGTATCGACCCTCGTAGACCGCGCCCGAGATCGCCATCGGGAAGGCGAACTCTTCAAGGAACTCTTCGCGCAGGTCCATGACATGGCACTCGCTGGCGCCGGTGTCCTTGGCCTTCTTCTCGATTCCCTTGAGTTCCGCGGCGCCCTGGCCGACATCGGCGACGACGGCGACCACCTCGCAGCCCGTGTTCTCGACGAGCCAGGGGATGACGCAACTGGTGTCCAAGCCGCCCGAATAGGCGACGGCGATCTTGGTGCAGGCGGGGAGGTTGTGCTTCACGGTAGTGGTGGCGGATGGCATGGCTGTTCAGTGGGTCGCGGTCGGGAGCGTGGATCGATCAGTTGGTCGCGGTCGGGGCGAGAAGATGGAGGAGGAGGGACGCCTGCGCGTGCATGCGATTCTCCGCCTGGTCAAACACGATAGAGGCTGGCGAGTCGATCACCGAATCGGTGACTTCCTGGCCCCGCTTGGCGGGGAGGCAGTGCATGAATCGAGCCTGGGGGCCGGCGATGGCCATCAGCGAGTCGTTCACCTGGAACGGTTCCAGCGCCGCGCGCTTTGAGTCACCGTCCATTTCGCCCATCGACACCCAGACATCGGCGTACACCGCGGTCACGCCAGCGATGGCGTTGAGGTCGCTGGTGACCGTGATGGTGGCGCCGGTGCGCATCGCGCGGCCTTGCGCCTGCGCGGTGATCGCCGCGTCCGGCTCCAGTCCCATGGGAGTTACGACCGTGATGCGCGAGCCCAGCGCCGCAGCGCACTCCATGAGCGAGTGGCAGACATTGTTGCCATCGCCGACCCAGGCGAGGTGGATGCGGGCGGGATCGGGCTGCAGCGCGAGCAGCGTCTGGAAGTCCGCCAGCGCCTGGCAGGGGTGGTGGCGGTCGCAGAGCGCGTTGATGACCGGGACGCGCATGGACTCGCAAAGGCCCTCGATCACGGAGTGCTTCATGACGCGAGCCACGAGGCAGTCGACGAATCGTTCCATGTTGTGGCCGAAGTCGGCCAAGGATTCGCGCATGCCCAGCGGGCTGCCCTGCTGGTCCAAGTAAATCACCGAGCCACCAAGTCGTTGGAACCCGACTTCAAAGGAGACGCGCGTGCGGAGCGAGGCCTTCTCGAACACCAGCGCCATCGCACGGCCGGACATCGCGTGCGACCAACGCGCGTATCCCTGCGTCCGAAGTTGCTCCGCGAGCGTGATGATCGAGCGGATCTCGCCACCGGTGAGGTCGAGGATGCGGGCGAGGTGCCGCGCGCCGAGCGAAAACTTGGGTTGGAGCGAGAGCGTGGGTTCGGTCAGTTCCGTTGTGGCCAACACAGTGGTCATGAGGTCACCTTCTGCGGCTGGGTGGCCGCGTGTGTGGGGCAGGCGATGGTGGTTCCCGCGCTGCGCCCGTGGGCCAGTGCGGCGAGCGCGTCGGCATCCTGCCACGAGGCGATGGTGACGGGAGCGCCGCTTGCAGCCGAGGCCGCGAGTGCGCCCTTCACCTTGGGCACCATCCCGCCATGGATGATGCCAAGTGCAATCCATTCTTCAATTCGAGCGGCGTCCAGCTGCGCGGCAACCGCGCCGTCCGGTCCACGCACGCCGGCGACATCCGTGAGCAACGCCAGTCCGCGTGCGCCAAGGACCGAGACCAGGGCGGCAGCGGCGTCGTCGGCATTGACATTGAGCAGGTCGCCGCTGGCCGTGGCGCCAATCGAGGCGATGACCGGCAAGGCACCCGACGCAAGGATCGATCGCACGACTGTGGGATTGCCGCCGACGACGCATCCCACCTCGCCGACCTCGAGCGATGGATCGACGCGGTCGCAGCGCGCCAGCCCGCCGTCAAGCAGCCGCATGCCCTGCGCCGTGACGCCGCGCGCCAAAAGGCCGGAGACGATTCTCGCGTTCACGGTGCCGCCAAGCACACCGGCGATGACGGGAACCTGCTCGGACGGAGTGACGCGGATGCCGTGGCGCTTGGTCGTGGCCATGCCAAGCGCCGCAAGTGCGCGTTCGATCGCCGCGCCACCGCCGTGCACCAGCACCACCGACCCTGGACGCGAGCGGTGCATCATGGCGACGGCATCCAGCATGCGCGCCAGTGAGGCAGCGTCGTCCAGAACCGCACCGCCGACCTTGATGACGAGAGGCTTGGAAAGAGAAGGGGCGCGGCTCACGCGAGGCTCCCTTCCAGGGGCGGCGTCGCGTGCACGGCCGCAGGTGCGTGAGCGGCAGCAAGCGCGTGCATCGGTCCCAGCCCGGCCACCTCGGACAACCCCAGGCGGAGATTGAAGCAGTGGATCGCCTGTCCCGCAGCACCCTTGACGAGATTGTCGATGGCACTGGTGATGACGGCGTGCCGACGGCGTTCGCACGCCATTACGCTGAGGTGGCACAAGTTGGTCCCGCGGACGGCCGCCACCGATGACCAACTCCCCGCTGGCAGCGTGTGCACGAATGGGCTGTGCGAGTAGGCAGCCTCCCAAGCGGCGCGGATGTCGGACTCATGGCACCCCGAAGCCAGCGAGACATGGATCGTGGAGAGAATGCCACGGTCAAACGGCCCCAGGTGCGGCGTGAAGATGACCTCGGCGCCAGCGTGTTCGATGATCTCCGGCTCATGGCGATGCGAGAGCACGCCATACGCCTGCTGGCTCACCTCGCAGAAGAGGCTCTTGAGCGAGGGGTGTCGACCTGCGCCGCTCACGCCGGAGGTGCTGTCGATGATGATCGGCGCGCTCCCATCGGCAAGCCCGGCTTCCACGAGCGGTCGAGTCGCAAGGATGGCCGACGTCGGATAGCAGCCGGGCACGGCGATCAAGTCTGCCGCGCGGATCGCATCGCCATTGAGGTCCGCCAGCCCGTAGGCGGCGGAGTGGAGCAGGTGCGCTGCGGGGTGGTCGAACCCATAGTGCTTCGGATAAGCCGTGCGATCGCCAAGTCGGAACGCCGCCGAGAGGTCCAGCACGATGCAGCCAGCGTCAAGGAGCGCAGGAGCGAGCGAGGCGGCGGCTTCGTGCGGCGTGGCCAAGAAGACCGCGCGCGCGCCGGACTGAATGATCGCCGCGGGTGTCGCCTCCAGGATCGGGTGATCCAAGACGCCCGTGAAACGCGGGAACGATTCGCTGAATGCCGAACCATCGCCGCTCTTGCCTCGAGACCCAAAGAGTCCCGCGATGCGTGCGCCGGGATGGCCAAGCAATCGCTCGCACAGCTCGGCGCCCGTGTATCCGGCGGCGCCGACCACGGCAACAGGGATGGATTGGGTGTGGGGTGGCATGTGGCCTAGCGGTGGGCTGCTGTGCGCGTGGTGTCGCGCGATGCGCGTTGAGGGAGGCCTGCCGACTCGCCAAGTGCCGCAGCGATCTTCGTCGCAGATCTCGCGTCCCGGGTGGCGATGAAGAGGCAGTCATCGCCGGCGATGGTGCCGAGCGCACCTCGAAGCGAAGGATCGTTCGGCGAACTGTCGATCGCCACCCCGAGGCCGCTGGCCTGCCCGGGTGCCGTCTTGAGGACGACGATCGTGCCACCAACCTCGACGCTGACCAAGGTGTCTCGAAGCACCCGGAGGAGGTCAGGTCGCGTCGAGGCATTCACCTCGCCGGGCAGGACATAGCCATCGGGTCCCTTGAGGATGCCCAGTTCCGTCAGGTCCCGGCTGAGCGTGGCCTGCGTGACCTCCACGCCGCGAGAGCGCAGCGCCACCGCGAGGTCGGCCTGGCTGTACAGACCACCCGCACCGACGAGGCGCTTGATGATGTGGTGGCGGGGCAGGCGGGCCGACATGGGTGCATGATTATACACGCCATTGCATAAATGTCAAGTCTTCCACAGCCTTTCCGGCTTCAGCCCTCCGGGGGTGCGCCAGCAGCAGCGACACCGGCCATGATCCCCAGGGCCACCGCTTCGGCGACCTTGATGCCATCAATCGCCGCGGAGAGAATGCCGCCCGCGTATCCGGCACCTTCGCCTGCCGGGAACAGGCCAAGCGTGTTTCGGCTCTGGAAGTCCGTGCCGTCGCGGGTGATCCGGATGGGCGACGAGGTCCGTGTCTCCACGCCGGTTAGCACGGCGTCCGCGAGATCAAACCCCTTGATCTGCTTCGCGAAGGCGGGAATAGCCTCTCGTATCGCATCGATCGCAAAGGAAGGCAGCACGCTGGAGAGGTCGCACGGATGGACGCCAGGCGTGTACGACGGCGTGACACTCCCAAACGCCGTTGACGGCCGCCCGGCAAGGAAATCGCCAACGCGCTGGCCGGGGGCTGAGTAGTTGGATCCACCCAGCACGAACGCGCGCGCTTCTAGTTCGCGTTGGAGTGCTACGCCGGCGAGTGGGCCGTCCGGGAAGTCGACTTCAGGCGTGATGCCCACCACGATGCCGGCGTTGGCATTGCGCTCGCTGCGCGAGTAC
>SXGR01472329.1_pt1 | contig 24540 bp, 21 predicted proteins | sample 3174711 | NCBI WGS metagenome assembly SXGR01 (sample SAMN11356860, study PRJNA531348) | freshwater metagenome | isolation source: freshwater sample F1-60 | place: China: Fuxian Lake, Yuxi | collected 2017-12-25
AGGGCCGAAGGGCGTGGCTGGCGGCAAGACTTCTCCCTCACCCCAGCCCTCTCCCGCTGGGAGCGGGGGTTCCGAAGCACCAAGCACTCTCCTCGGACTGCGCCGCGCCGACAGGCCGCCCAGCGTCATCATGCTCGCCGGCCTACAGGGCGCGGGCAAGACCACGTTCGCCGCTAAGCTGGCTGCCCGCATTAAGAAGGAGACGAAGGACAGGCGCACCGCGCCGCCCGTCATGCTCGCCGCCTGCGACCTCCGCCGGCCCGCGGCCATCGACCAGCTCGTACAGCTCGGCGCACAGCTAGACATACCCGTCTACCACGAGCCGCCAACCGACGCGTCGGGCAAGCCCAACGACCCCGTCGCTGTCGCTCGACACGCCGTCGAGAAGGCCGCCGCCGAAGGCATCTACTGGCTCATCCTCGACACCAGCGGCCGACTGCACGTAGACGACGACCTCATGGACGAGATCGCCCGCGTCCGCGACGCCACGAAGCCCGTTGAGTCGCTGCTCGTGCTCGACGCCATGACCGGTCAGGACGCGGTCCGTTCCGGCACGGCCTTCCACACGCGCCTCGGCCTCACCGGCATCGTGCTCACGAAGATGGACGGCGATGCACGCGGCGGCGCGGCGCTCTCGATGCGCGCCGTCCCAGGCCTCCCTATCCGGTTCATAGGCGTCGGCGAGAAGCCCGACGCTCTCGAAGAGTTCCACGCCGACCGCATCGCATCGCGCATCCTGGGTATGGGCGATGTCCAGACGCTCATCGAGAAGGCGCAGGGCGAGTTCGACGAGGCGCAGGCGAAAAAGCTCGAAGCGAAGTTCCGCAAGAGCCAATTCGACCTCAATGACCTCCTGGAGCAGTTCCGCGCCCTCAAGAAGATGGGGTCGCTGACCGACGTGCTGGGCATGATCCCGGGCCTGGGTGGCCTCAAGGCGAAGCAGGCCATGGAGAACATGGACGAGAAGCGGCTGGCCCATATCGAAGCGATCATCCTGTCGATGACGCCTGCCGAGCGCGCTGACCCCAAACTCATCAACGGCACGCGCCGCAAGCGCATCGCGAACGGTTCGGGCACGTCGCCATCGCAGGTGAACGCCCTGCTCGACCAGTTCTTCCAGATGCAGAAAATCATGAAGAAGATGGCCACGCCCGGTGGCAAGCGGGCGCTCGCGGGCATGATGCGCGGCATCAAGTAGGGCCAGGCGCCGGCCAGAGGCGTCGCTTGCCGTTCCCGCCGTCATTCCTGCGAAAGCAGGAATCCACGTTTCGTTGCCTGTACGATTCGCGACATATGACCCCTGCTTCGAAACTGCCGTCACCCGTCCTCTGCCTTGTCACCGACCGCAGACTGGTTGGTGGAGAGAATGGCCTCATCGCGGCTGTAGACGGGGCTGTTGGCGGCGGCGTAAACATAGTGCAGCTGCGCGAGAAGGACCTTTCGTCAAGCGCCCTACTGGACCTGGCGCTAGAACTTAAAGGCGTCATACGCGGCCGCGCCCTGCTCTTAGTGAATAGCGACTACGCAGTTGCGAAGCGGGCAGGCGCAGACGGCGTGCATTTGCCTGAGTACATGTTCGAGCAGGCCGTGGCGGCGCGGGCTGTGCTCGGCGACGCAGCATTGATAGGCAGGTCAGCGCATCACTACGCTAGTGGCGGTTCTGACGCAATGTTCATCGGAACCGAAAACGTCGACTTTCTTGTTCTCGGCACGATATTCGATTCCAGATCACACCCGAGCGGCGAGACGATCGGGTTGACGGCCCTGAAAAGTTTCTGCTCTGACACGGATATGCCCGTCATCGGCATAGGCGGCATCGACTCCTCGAACGCGCGGCACGTCGTCGAGGCCGGAGCAGCGGGCGTAGCTGTCATTAGCGCGATACTCGGAGCGCAAGACCCGCGCAAGGCCGCGGCGGAACTGATGGCCAGGATCACTCTCGGTTCCAGCCCAAGCGCGGCCCAGTAGCTTTTCACCGAGCCACGAATTGATCACTGTCACCATAAACGGACAAGCATCCGAACTCGACCGCGCTATGACCGTCCAGGAGTACCTGGTGTCCAAGGGCCTGGCCGGGCGTCAGCTTGCGGTTGCCGTGAATGGAACGGTACTGCGGCGCGAGCAGTTTGCATCGACGACCGTAAGCGACGGCGACCGCATGGAGGTCGTGCGTCCGATCGGTGGCGGCTAGTCGCTCGTTCGTGCCAGCCTGAGCCGGACATGCGCAGACTTTACGTGCCTATGGCCCCGGAATAACCTTGCCGGGCGTGCCACGCCGTGCGCCGTCTGGAACACTCGTCGCTCGAATTCACGCCCACACTCCGGAGGATATCGTGAAAGAGAACACACTCAAGAAGAAACTCGCCCAGGGTAAAGACACCTTCGGCCCGTTCGTGAACTCGCCCTCCCCTGCAATGACCGAACTCATGGGCTGGATGGGCTACGACTTCGTAATCATCGACTGCGAGCATGGAGTCATCGATTTCGAGACGGCCGAGAACATGATCCGCGCCGCAGAGCTTTCGGGCGCGACGGCAATCGTCCGTATCGGCCTCAACCTCCAGCAGCACATCTCCCGCTTCATGGAGGCGGGCGCACACGGCGTGCTCATCCCCATGATCAACAACGCCCGCGACGCAAAGGCGGTCGTCGACGCTGTGAAGTTCCCGCCAATGGGCAAACGCGGCAACTTCTCTGGCAGGGGGTCGATGTACGGCGTCGAAGCGATGGTCGACTACGTGAAGTCGGCGAACGAGCAGACGTTCGTTGGCCTCCAGATCGAGACGCCCGAGGCCGTCGAGCGCCACGCCGAGATCATCGCCACGCCGGGCGCGGACCTGATCTTCATAGGGCCGGGCGACCTCTCACTGCTGCTTGGCTACCCCGGCCAGGTCACACACCCAAAGGTCATCGAGATCATCAAGGACCTGACACCGAAGATACTCAAGGCTGGAAAGCATGTCGGGACGATCTCCGACTCCACTCAGACCAAGCAGTGGCACGACCTCGGCATACGCTGGCACGTGACGAGCACGACAAGACTGCTCAGCGCAGGGGCGAAGGCCTACCTGGATGCCAGCCGCAAGGCGCTCGGCGGGTAGCAGCCGGCACGGCACGCCGCGCCCCTACGACCACGCGCTGCTGCGTCATTCCGAGCCTTCGCGAGGAATCTGGGGCGGGGCTCGTCGTCCCCTCCCCCTCGATGGGGGAGGGTCAGGGAGAGGGTGACGCTCGTCGCACATGAGCATCCTGAACTTGTAAAAGGACTCATGTCACTCCGTGCCGTTGATGCTGATAAGGAATCCAGGTTCTAGCCGCCGCGACGCGAACGGGATTCCTTCCTGATTTTCATCAGGACAGGCCATGCGACCTCAGAATGACATATCGCCGCGTGGCTACTAGAGCTAGATTCTGTACCTGCGGGTACAGAATGACATGGGTGGGCGCTGCTTGCTGCGCCCACCGACATCCCCTCTCCCAGCGGGACAGGGTTAGGGTGAGGGAGAAGCCGCGCTGAAACATCCAGCACTCGGAACGCCCACCGCCCGGAGGCCCTCGTGATCAACAGAAACGTCGAATTCAACATCTACTTCATCCGCCACGGCGAGTCGGAGTCGAACGTCACCCCCGGCATCGCAGCGGGCAAGAACTTCGATGCGCCCATGACCCCGCGCGGCCACAGGCAGGCACTGGCCCTCGGCGATCGCTTCAAGCGCGAGTGCGTCTCGTTCGAACGCATCTACTCGTCTTCGCTGATCCGCGCCGTCCAGACGACCGAGAACATGCTGAAGGGCATGGGCATGTCGCACGTCAAGTTCGAACGAGTCGACAACATCATCGAGCGGCAGGTCCCGCACTGGCGCGGCAGGCTGGCCTCAGAAGTGCTGACGCCAGAGGTGCTCCTGATGACGGCCGAGGCAGGCAAGTGGTTCCAGCCAGCCGACGGCGAATCGTTCCGCGTCGTCGAGCGGCGCGCCTCGAACTGGCTCGAAGACGAGCTGCTCTTCAACCCGGCGTGGGCCGATCGACCGGGCAGCCACCGCATCGCCATCATCGCTCACGGCGAGACGCTGCGCTGCCTCTTCCACTACATCATGGGGTTCGACCACGGTCTCATCCCGCGCATACAGGTAGACAACACGAGCGTGTCGAGGTTCAGGTTCGGGCTAAAGGGCTGGGCCGTGAATTCATTAAACGACGCTTCGCACACGTACGACATCGGCGACATCAACCGCGAGCGGGGTGCGTGAGGCAGGAGTCGCCTCTGCGTCATCGCCACCATTGCCTCGCCACCCTCTGCGCTACAATGGCGGTCAGAGGCCTGCAACTGGCAGCGCTTCTGGGGAGCTCGGGCAAGCCGGGCTGAGAGGCTCCGACGCATTCTCGGGGCGACCCATATACCTGATCCGGGTAATACCGGCGGAGGGAGGCGTCCAGCGCAGTTCGAGCACCGCCACAGCCATCGCAAGATGGCACACAATGGGCGGTGTTTTTGTTTTCAGGACAAGCCGGTCATTCCGAGCGAGCCGCAGCGACGAGGAATCTGGGGTGGGGTCGCCAACGAGCACCCTGAGCCTGCCGAAAGGCGGCCCATGTCATTCTGTGCCCGCAGGCACAGAATCTAGTTCAGGGGTCAACACGCGGCAGATGAAGCTAGATTCCGCGGTTGCGACCGCGGAATGACATACAACGGCTCGCTCAGAATGACAGGGGCGCAGTGACTTTGGGTGGCAAGTGTCCCTCACCCTATAAACCCTCTCCAGAGGGGAGAGGGCACACGACGGATCGCTCGCAATGACACGGCCCTGAAAACGACCGGCGCAGGCGTCCCACGGAGTCAAACCATGTCCGACCATCTGGTCATCGCTGGCAAGACGTTCAAGTCGCGTCTTATGACAGGCACAGGTAAGCACAGGTCCGTCGAAGACCTGAAAGCCTCAATCGCCGTGTCCGGCACCGAGATCATCACCGTAGCCATCGGGCGTCTCGACCTCAGCAACCCGCATGAAAAGACGCTTCTCGACCACATCGACTGGGCGAAATACCAGATCTTGCCCAATACCGCGGGATCGAAGACCGCCGAGCAGTGCCTGTTCACCGCCCGCCTGGCACGCGAGGTCACGCGGTCGACCTGGATCAAGGTCGAGGTCATTCCCGACGCCAAGTACCTGCTGCCGGACCCCATCGGCACGTACGAAGCGTGCAAGCAGCTGGTCAAAGAAGGCTTCACGGTCCTGCCATACATAGGCGCCGACCCCGTACTGGCGAAGCGGCTGGAGGAGATCGGCTGCGCCACGGTCATGCCGCTCGGCTCACCCATCGGCTCCGGACAGGGCGTGCTAACGCGCGAGGAGATCGCGATCATCATCGAACAGGCGCGCATACCCGTAGTTGTCGACGCCGGCCTGGGTGTGCCATCGGACGCCTCGTCGGTCATGGAGCTGGGCGCAGACGCTGTGCTCGTCAACACGGCGATAGCGCAGGCAAAGGACCCGGCGCTCATGGGCGAGGCCTTCAAGCTGGGCGTCGAGGCCGGACGAAAGGCGTTTCTCGCAGGCCGCATGTCCAGGAAGTCGTACGCGCAGGCGAGTAGCCCCCAAGAAGGCATACCAGCGCCTGTGCCGCCGACCGCCGCGAGCGCAGCCCGCAACTAGGGGCGTCGTTTGTCGCGCCCGCCGTCATTCCTGCGCAAGCAGGAATCCACGTCGTCCCCTCTCCCAGCGGGAGAAGGCGAAGGTGAAGGAGAAGCCCGATCTCCACGTGCCACAGTCAAGCCGTCCATTACGACCCCAGCACGCTGCCGTCGATGTCCGGGTAGCCGCGCCGGAATTCGGCCGCGGTGACCGCACGCCTGCCTTCGAGTTGCAGCGGGGCCACACATCGTGCGCCTGCGCCGGACAGCCCGGCGATGGGAACTGCACGCTATCGCAGGCCGTGGCGCGCCATGTCCTGTCCCAACCTTGACCAGGTATCGATCAACCGGTCGTACCACGGCTGCGACTCGGCAGCCGCAACCATCCCCCTGGCGTCCAGGCGGGCCACCGCCCGTCTGGCTCCTTCTGCGAACGGCACCATATACCGAAACCCAAGATCGGAGCGGGCACGGGTGTTGTCGAAGATGTTATTGAACTGAAAATTGACCTTGCACCAGAACGCCCGCTCGGGGTCGACTTTGACTAACAGGTCTGTCGGAATATGCACCAGGTCCGGCGGAGGTGCGCCAGCTGCCTCCGCAACCCGCGTGTAGAGCTGGTCCCAGGTCATCCACTCTTCTCCGGTTACGTGGTATGCACGCCCGTAGGTCGCCTCAGCGCCAACCGAACCTACGAACGCGGCTGCTACATCGTCGCGGTGGCATGCTGCCCACAGCGACTGCCCGTCACCGTGGACGATGACAGGCAACCCTTTTCTCATCCGGTCAATCCAGAATGTGTCCGACCTGAAAGTGTGAACCAGCCGATCCACGTAGGTTTGCGCGGGCCGTATGACCGTGGACGCGAGTTCCCGGCGCGCGTACGCCTTTTCGAGTACTTGCTCACACTGCGCCTGTCGTACGCGTAGCCGAACTCCTGCGCCGGTTCGCGCTCCGCCTCCTCAACGACGGGGTACTGCGCCGCTGGCTTTGTGTACACGTCGGTCGTGCTACAGAACACGTACTGGCTCGTCCTGCCCTTGAACGCCCTTACCGCGCTCTCGACCTCCGCAGGCTTGAATGCGACCATGTCGATCACCGCATCGAACATCTTCTGACCGGCGGCCCAGGATTCGAATGCCTTAAAATCGGTGCGGTCGCCAGTGACTACGTTGAACTGCCCGGTGATCTCAGGGGCGGTCTTGCCTCGATTGAACAGCGTAAGGACGCAGCCGCCTCGCTCGAGCAACTGATTCGAAATACCTGTCGAGATGACACCAGTCCCGCCTATGATCAACACGCGCATCTACTTCGACTCCGCCTTTATCACCAGCAGCCAATCGTCATACCCGGGCGGCTCCAGCCGCACTCTCGCCCGATCCGTTGATGGCACGGCTTGTTTGAACCGTTCACCGCTCTGCGGGCTTATCCACGTGCCGTTCAGGCGTCCGGCCAGCATTCCGGTAAGGTCTGCTGTGAACGCAGTCGACGAGGGAGAATAGATGACTCCCAGGTCTCCGGCGTCCGAGCGTGCCGTCGATATGTGTTCGGCAATGAGCGCGGGCTGGTCGGTGATGATCTTCACGTGAGGTCGGAGCTTCCACCACTCGATCTCATCGAAGATGCCCTTCAAAATGCCCATGTGCCGGGCGCCAGGCATCCCCAGTGCCTTCTTCAAGGGCAACGGCACACCCGTGTGAGGGTGATCGACCGGAGCTTTCGTCCCATCGTCCCAACCCCAGACGCCGTGCCCACCGTACGTTAGACCCGCTGGCGGGGCGTTCAGGAGTGACCAGTAACTTGCCCGGCGTACATGGAACGCCGTGATGCGTTCGTTCGAGCCGTGAGGGATGTGGTATTCATATGGCGGTTCGAGGTTGATGAAGACCTTCCGCGGCTCGTCTTGCCAGTGCTCTGTACACGGGCCATCGAATATCCAAGACAGGCTCTTGTCGTCCGTGTAATGACCGCTCTGATACCCGAGTACAGTCATCCACGACTCGTACCGGAATTCGTCGTAGTACAGGCTGCGAGACATCGGGTGTATTCCCACGGGTGCACCGGGCGTTTCTCCAAACACCGCCCGGCCTATGCGCTTCCACTTCTCTGCGTTCTGGCCAGAGTAGTTCCAGTCGCCTGGCAGGAACCAGACGACATCATTCGCCTGCCACCGTGCGACCATGTACTTCGCGAGCAGTATGGCCTGCGACTCCGGCAGCGCGAAGCCCGGGTTCGAGTCCTGATACAGCGTGCCCGGGTGCGCCCACAGCAGTACAGGCGCGCTGAGCATGCCCGCGGCGTTGATGGCATCCACTTTCTTATCCAGGCGCTGAAAGAATTCAGGGACAACCTCTATACGCTCGTGTGGGTTCCATGCAGATGCGCCAGCGGTCGCCGGACCGCCATTACTGTTCGGCCTGTACCTGCGATAGGCCCATCGCCCCAGTGCGTCGCCATCTGGCGCTGCGCGGTTCTGAGTGGCCATCCACTGGACCGTATTGAAGCCCTGTTCCACTCGCACTTTCAGGTAATGGGCCCACTCCGCATCCGACGAGAGCAGTGGGCCGTCCCACGCCGTATCGCCGAGCCAGAAGAAGGGAGTGCCATCAGCATGCGCGAAGTACCGTGCGTCAGCTGAAACAACGACAGGGCCGCGGGCGGCGAAAATGTGGTCACTGGCTGGAGCGACACATTCGAATCTGCCACCCTGTCCATGCAGCCCAACGTTCGAGGCGTCAGTGCACTCCGTGCGCCACTTCCACGTGCCCTGCGCCGTGGGCTTGAACCGCACACGCCATGAGCGTTCACCGTCCCAGAAGCCGCCGACCGCAATGGTCTGGCCTGACGGCCCGGTAAACACTGCCCGCAACGACGCGTCTTGCACAGCATTTCCGTATTGCCTGGAACTTTCAAAACTGAGATCGACACGTCCCCATAACGGGACGCCATTTGTGTCGGTGGCCATACCTGGACTTCCCTCCACATATCCTCGTTGTCGCCGTGATCAGTCAAATCGAGAGAACACACGGTCAGCCCTATCGTTTTCGGGCCCGTCAACTCACGGAGCCCGCAAGAGTATCGGGCCGGTGTCTGTTGCTCAAACCCCCAGTATGCTGCCCGCGATGTCCGGATGGCCGCGCATGAAGTCAGCCGCAGTCACGGCCCGCTTGCCTTCGAGTTGCAACCGTGCCACTTCAAGCGCACCCTCGCCTGTTGCCACCAGCAACCTACCCTCGCTCACAGTCACGGTACCGGGTGCGCCTGTGCTGCGTGCCGACGCCACCCGCGCCTCGAGCACCTTGAGCGCCTTACCGCGCCAGCGCGTCTGTGTACCAGGCCACGGGTCATATGCGCGGACCATGCGCGCCGTCCGAACTGCAGGCAGGGACCAGTCGATCTCGCCGTTTTCACGAGACAGTAGTTTTGTCAGCGTTGCCTTCGATGGATCCTGTGGTATCGGAGCCACCGCGCCGCGGCCTAGCTGTTCAAGTGTGTCTGCGAGCAGGACCGCGCCACGCGCGAAGAGCCGCACCATCAGTTCAGGACAGGTCTCGTCCTCTCCGATCTCAATAGGCTCTGACTGTGCCAGCACTGGCCCGGTGTCCATGCCCTCATCGAGCAGCATGACGGTGACGCCGGTGTGAGATGCGCCATCGAGTATCGCCTGCTGCACCGGGCTGGGCCCACGGTGCTTCGGCAGGAGCGATGGGTGTACGTTCAGCACGCCGAGCCGGGGCATCGTGAGCACGGCCGCAGGCAGTAGCTTGCCATAGGCGACTACCACGAACGCGTCGGCCCCTAAGGCTTTGAGTGCAGCCTGGGTCGTGGCATCGCGCAACGATAGAGGAGTCCTAACGTCGATACCGCGCGTTGTAGCTGCGGCCTTCACAGGCGTCGGGACTGGCGACGCTGCCCTGCCCGCAGGCTTGTCTGGCTGCGAGTAGACCGCCACGATGTCGTGGCCGCGCTGCAGAAGCAACTCTAGCGATACAACTGCCTCTACTGGCGAGCCGAAAAACACCAGTTTCAAAGTGCCACTCCCGCTATTTCAATCCGAGCGAACCGCCGCGACGAGCGACGTGGATTCCGTGTCAGCGGCACGGAATGACGGGACAATGCGCTGTACAACAGCGACGCCGCGCTTTCCAAGCCGGTGGGAAAGAGCTACCGCGCTGTTGCGGACACAGGCCACTGGAAGTTCGCCCAAGTTCAACTCAGATCGAGTTCGTCGCAGATTGCCTAGTGTCAAGGCCTTTTTTGTGTCAATGGGGGCTTGCGTTTCCCAGAGGAGGGCATGTTACCGTAGGGCCCTCAGTCAATTAGTACGGGCCGGTCCTCACAGCGTTGAGGCGCCGCCCTGAAGCGTCCCGTTGGTTTGATTCGTCACCAGCACTTCCGGCACTGCCGAGCCAGTTGTGCTGCAATCGAGGTTGCCGGTGCAAGATATCATCTCTCCCGCGCAGCTCTGGGCTGCTGCGCTGGGTCAGCTTCAACTAGAGATCCCAAGGCCTAATTTCGAGACATGGCTTAAAGGGACACAGGCGGTCCGCCTGGATGGCGACACGCTGATCGTCGGAACTCCCAGCGCTTTCGCAGCAGAAATGCTCGAGCGACGCCTGGCATCGACTATCTCGCGCGTCGTCGAACGTATCGCGAAACGCCCGGTCACCGTCGAATTTGAAGTAGAGGGCGCCCACGCCGGGGCCCCGGGTGGTCCTGAGCCTGTGGAGAGAGCGGTCAACGGCGCTCGCCACATGGAAGACCCCCTCGGCTCGTCGCTCAAGCCCAGCCTGACCTTCGATTCGTTCGTGGTCGGCCCGTCCAACCGGCTCGCGGCGGCGGCGGCCCTCAAAGTGGCCGAGGCGCCCGGTCGGACATACAACCCCCTCTATTTGTACTCGAAGGTCGGCCTTGGCAAGACACACCTCCTGCAGGCCATCGGCCACAGGCTCGTTGCGAAAGGCCTGCGGGTCCTCTACGTCAGCAGCGAGCGCTTTACGAACGAATACATCAAGTCGATCCGCGAGGGATCTGCTGAGCAGTTCCGCGAGCGTTACCGCGGCGCCGATGCGCTGCTGATCGACGACATCCAGTTCATCGCCGCCAAAGAGCAGACGCAGGAGGGCTTCTTCCACACGTTCAACGCACTGCACATGGAAGGCAAGCAGATTGTCGTGACCGGCGACGAACCGGCGCGCAAGTCGATGCTCGAAGAGCGGATCTCTTCTCGCCTCGAAGGCGGACTCGTAGTAGACATCCAGCAGCCCGACTATGAGACGCGCTACGCCATCCTCCAGAGCAAGGCCGAAAAGACAGGGGCCGCGGTGCCCGCGCCAGTGCTCGATACGCTGGCGCGCCGCCCTGCCATGAACGTGCGCGAGATCGAAGGCCTGCTGAACAGGATCATCGCCTATGCGCAGCTGGTCGGCAGCCCTGTCACGCCCGAACTGGCAATGCACGCGCTCCGCAGCCTGATGTCCCAGCCGCCGAGCCGCCCCGCGTCGCCGTCGGTCGTCGTGTCGGCAGTCGCCGAGTTCACGGGTGTCGACGAGGACTCGCTCCGGGGCCAGCGGCGCGACAAGAAGACCGCGAGCGCACGCAGGCTCGCCATGTACCTGCTGCGGGAAGAGAGCCGGTTGCCTTCGACGCGTGTCGGTGACGAGCTTGGCGGCAAGGACCACTCGACGGTCCTCTACGGACAGAGGCGGTTCGAGGAGTTGCTGGAGGCCGATTCCGAACTGCGGCAGGCGCTCGTATCGGTTCGTCAGGCGATAGCGTCCCGCACCGGCGGGTAAAGGCGGTAGCGCTCGCGGTGTATGAGAAGGCGGCGTCCACGTCACGCTGAGGCCGCAGCCGAAGAGTCCGGTCGTCGCAGCGGTGTGCCCGCTCCAGATCCCTTCCTGATTATCATCAGGACAGCCCATGTGGCTCGCTCGAAATGACGCGGCGCGCTGAGGCCGTGGCATCTCCATCGATCAGCCACAGCCCAACAACACCTGATTCCGGAACTACATGCCGGGCGTAGGCAGGATCTCAATTACCTCGATCGATGCTCCCGGCGCGCCGAAGTGTGGATGTCCATCAAGCAACTTTTTGGCGGCGTCTATCGACTTTGCCTGAAGGATCGTGTACCCACCGATGTGGCCACTGCCGGTCTTTCCCTTTATCAGGGCCGACTCGCCAAGGGGCGCTCCACCATCGACGATCGCCGGACCGACTTTTTTGAACCAGGCCATCCAGGCGTCCATGCCCGCCTTCATCTGTTCTGGTGTTGCGCCCATCATCTGGTCCTTGCTGGACACGGTCGTGCGGTATAGGACGAGGAACTTAGTCATTCGATGCTCCATGCCGACGGGTGGTTAATGTGTAAGTCGACGGTTACGGAACTATAACATGGCGCACTGTCATGGCAAATGCGCGTGTCTGAGCTCGGCAGATGAAGGCATGGCTTCTTCCTCACCCTGGCCCTCTCCCGCTGGGAGAGGGGATCCATTACTGCGCCAGCGTGCTGCCGATGAGGATGCCGTTCGCCCAGTAGGCGCCGGTGTCGCCGGCGGGCAGGATGTCGAACGTCGCGCCGCCCGCGTACAGGACAGACTCGGCTGAGACGACACCTGCGCCGTCGAGGACATCGCCGGCCATGAGTGTTCCGAGCGCCCTGCCATCTGCGTCGGGGTGGCCGGGCGACACGAGCAGCGCGCGGCCGTCGGCGAGGAGTACCCGCGTCACTACCTGGCCGGGAACCGATGCGACCGCTGAGATCTTCACGAGAGGTTGGGCGTGACGCTTGCCGAGTGAGTCGACGGTCCAGACGGTGTTGCCGGGCAGCAGGTCCTGCACTGCGACATCGCCATTGGGCGTCGAAATCATCACGCCGCGTGCGAGGCAGATCGGGCAGGTCACGAAAGCGTCGGTTATCTCTTTGACGTTGATCACGCCGTTCATGTTGACGTCCCCGGAAACTGTCCTGCCGCTGGAGCGGTTGTCGGAAGTGCGAATAGTGAAGGTGTAACCGTTCGTCCACTCCTCGAAGGGGATGGCGCCGATCTTCTTGTGTTGCTGGTAGATCGCGAGTTTGTCGGCGTCCGTGAACGTGTCAGCGGAAAGCTTGAGCCGTTCGAGGATGACAGCGAACTCTTCGGCATCGGCCTGTATCGAGTCGAACCGCTCGAGGGCCAGCACCTGCTCGTCCTCGCGGGCGATCGGGTAGAAGTCGGGGTCGCACCAGAAGAAGTCCGGGTAGGCGTCCAGGACGGCGTACTTCAGCTGTGAAACCGACAGCGGCTCGGCAGACGGTGTGGAAGTAAGGCGAGGCGTGGGCGTAGGCGTTCGCTGCACCGGCCGCGTTGTTGGTGTCGCCTCAACCGTCGCGGTCGGCTGCTGGCCCGGCCCTGTCGTCGGCGTTGCGTCACCTGTAGAGCACGCTGCGATTGCGATGGCGCCTACGGCCATACCGAGTGCTAATGACCGCCGGGAGATATGCCTGGGCAGACGCAATGAGTTCAAGTGATCCCTCGTTCTCGCCCGCGATGTATGGGCTGGCCCACGGTATGATGGTGCGCCGACCGCTGATTCGAGTTCTTCTAACATAGGGTAGACGAGTAACCGCAGCAAGAAGTTCCGCCGACTACTTGACCCCGGAGTGTTCCAGATGACAGAGAACCAGCCCGCGAGGGCCAGTGGCGCCGATAAGTGCGATGTCCTCATCATCGGCGCTGGCGCGTCCGGCGCCGCGGCGGCATGGCTGCTCGCCAGAAACGGCTTCAAAGTCGTCTGCCTGGAACAGGGACCGTGGGTCGACCCCTCGGAGTACGTCACAAACGAGCGTGACTTCGAGGTCCGCATCCGCGACGCCTGGAACCCGCACCCGAACATGCGCAAGCTGCCTCAGGACTACCCCGTCAACGATGCGGCGTCGCCCATCAAACCGCTCATGTACAACGCGGTCGGCGGCTCGACTATCCACTGGACCGCCCATGCGCCGCGCTTCCACCCTTCTGACTTCCGTGTGAAGTCGCTGGACGGCGTCGCAGACGACTGGCCCATCTCGTCCTGGGACCTCGAAAAGTGGTTCGATCTGAACGACGTCATGATGGGCTGCTCAGGGCTCGCCGGCGACCCTGCCAACCCGTCGCAGACGCAGCGGCCCATGCCCCCGCTGCCAACTGGCGATGACATCAACGTGCTCATCAAGGGCTTCGACAAGCTCGGCTGGCACTGGTGGCCCTCAGATAATTACGTCAACTCGACGCCGTACAAGGGCCGGCCCGCCTGCAACAACTGCGGCGTCAACGGAATGGGGTGTAGGCTCGGCGCCAAGGGGCAGACAGACCTGCGCTACTGGCCCGAGGCGATCGCGGCTGGCGCAGAGGTCAGGCCCTGGTCGCGCGTCTACGAAGTTACGACCGGCAGCGACGGGCGAGCGACGGGTGCGCGCTACTTTGATCGGCAGGGCGAAAAGCAGTGGCAGGAGGCGCGGGCCGTCATAGTGGCCTGCAACGGCATCGGCACGCCACGCGTCTTGCTGATGAGCAAGTCCGAGAAGCATCCGAACGGGCTGGCCAACTCCAGCGGGTACGTGGGCAAGTGCCTGATGTTCCACCCGTACTCGGCGGCATCGGGCCACTTTCCGTCCGACCTCAAGAGCTACCGCGGCGCAGGGGCCAACATCATCTGGTCGCAGGAGTTTTATGAGACAGATGCCTCGCGCGGCTTTGTGCGCGGCTACACGTTCCAGATCGGGCGCGGCGCTCCGCCTACGGCGACCGCGGTGGGCCTGGCGCGGCAGACAGTCTTCGCAAACGCCAGCAAGCCCGGCGCGTGGGGGCCTCAGCACCACGAAGAGTTCGCCAGACGCTTCGGCCGCTCTATGGGCATGGCCGCGATATGCGAAGATCTGCCTGAAGAGCACAACCGCGTCGATCTCGACACGCACCAGACCGATTCGCACGGACTGCCGGCGGCGCGGGTCACCTACACACTCAGCGAGAACTCGAAGCGCATGCTGGCGCACGGGGCGATGATGGCTGTGAAGGTGCTGAAGGCGGCAGGCGCAGAGACGGTATCGACGACGCCCCTGATAGTTAACGGCGGGTGGCACCTGATGGGCACGGCGCGCATGGGCGAGGACCCGAAGAGGTCCGTGGTCAACAAGTACGGGCAGACGCACGACATCGACAACCTGTTCGTCATAGACGGGGCCACGTTTGCGACGTCGGGCGGCGTCAACCCTACGCCGACGATACAGGCCATCGCGCTGTGGGCGGCGGACCACATCGTGCAGTCGCGAGGTGACCTGAAGGGGTCGGTGGGAAAGCGGAGCGAAACGTATGAATTTGGGCAAGTGACCTCTCGCCCATTGCGCCAGGCGAAAAGACTGTGAAACGGGGCGCAATCAATCGACGGATGGTTGCTCGTGCCGTGTCATGGCAACTCATGTGCACGAATCGTAGGTTATCGGATCGCGAATTGGCTGATCCGTCCGGGTCAGCCACCTACTGCACTTCGGCATGCGCTCCCTGCTGGTTCTCCGGCGACTTCCGGAGGCGCGGCCTGATGTTCAAAATCCCGCCGCTGTTCTTTGCGATACGACCGCGGGTCGCGCTGTCTACGCGCTTCTACTCAAGACTGGAAACTTCTGACGCTCACTCCTCCTAAGCGGATCAGGCCCTAGCGAGACCGGTCTAGGTTTCCCGTTTTCATATCCAGTTTGTTGCAAGGCGCTCGTGCGCGCCCTGCGTTTCAGCTTCGGGAGGAATTCATGGACGTATCCATATGGTTCTGGCTGGTATTCCACGCAGTCGTGCTTGGCATACTGGCGCTCGACCTGGGTGTTTTCCACAGAAAAGCGCATGTAGTTTCAGTCCGGGAGGCGTTGACTTGGACAGCGGTGTGGATCACCGCCGCCGCTGTGTTCAACGCATACGTTTGGATTGCGCGCGGTAGCGAGCCCGGCGTCCAGTTTCTGACTGGCTACGTGATTGAGAAGAGCCTCAGTGTGGACAACATATTCGTCTTCGTACTGATCTTCTCCTACTTCGCAGTCCCGGCGGTATACCAGCACCGCGTGCTTTTCTGGGGGGGTGCTCGGCGCGCTGGTCATGCGTGGCGCAATGATCGCGGCCGGGTCCGCTCTGCTGAAGGAGTTCCACTGGCTCATATTCATATTTGGAGCGTTTCTCGCATTCACCGGCATACAGATGCTCAGACACCGTGATGCTGAACCGGACCCGAATAAGAACGTGGCAGTGCGGTTGGTGCGACGGGTGCTTCCTGTAACTCCCTTGTATCACGGCCAGAATTTCTTCGTGCGCAACGCTGGCAAGCTAGTGGCAACGCCGCTGTTCCTGGCCTTGGCGGCCGTTGAGTTCACCGACTTGGTGTTCGCAGTCGATTCCATCCCGGCAATCTTCGCCATCACAGACGACACGTTCATCGTGTACACGTCGAACGTGTTCGCAATCCTCGGCCTGCGCTCTCTGTACTTCGCGCTTTCGGGCGTGATCGGGCGGTTTGCCTTCCTGAAAACAGGGCTCGCCTTGGTGCTTCTGTTCGTCGGCGCCAAAATGCTTTTGTCCGACTGGTACAAGATGCCACCCCTTGTGTCTCTGGCAGTGATAGTCGCGATTCTAGGAGCGTCGTTGGCAGTGTCGCTGGTGATCACAGGCCGCAAGGCGCCCAGGCCACAAAATCAATCTCCAGCCGAAACACAAAGTCATAGTTAGCAGTTACGCTGGATGTCCGGGTCTGCATACCCCCCCGATAGAGGAACGACGTTCACTAGCAAAGGACAAATAGTGTGATCATCCCTCAGACGTACCCAAGCCTGCGGCGATTCAACCTGATCATGGCGACGCTTCACCTTTTCCAAGGTGTTGTCATGCTGATTGTGAGCTCCGACTTCACGCTTCCGGTCAACGCGTCATTTCTTCAACTGGACCCGGACACAGAACTCCTCAAACCCGTCCCGGAAACGCTATTCAACTTGCAGATAGGCCCGGTCGTAGCGTCGTTCTTATTCGCCTCGGCACTCGCTCATTTCGCGGTGTCGCTCCCCCCGATCTACGGGTGGTATGCGAAGAACCTGAGCAAGGGGGCCAACTACGCCCGATGGATCGAGTACGCCGTCAGTTCATCGATAATGATCGTCGTGATATCAATGCTTGTTGGTATCTACGACGCAGCTAGCCTGCTACTGGTCTTCGCCTTGAACGCGGCCATGATCTTGTTCGGTTGGATGATGGAATTGCACAACCAGACGACCAGCAAGACGAACTGGACGGCATACTGGTTTGGCGTTCTTGCAGGGGTAGTTCCGTGGCTTGGTGTTTCCTTGTACCTTGCAGGCTCAGAATCCCGAGGCGACGTGCCGGGTTTCGTCTACGGAATCTACATCTCTCTATTCCTGTTCTTCAACGTGTTCGCGGTCAACATGGTGCTGCAATACAAGAAGGTCGGGAAATGGCGCGACTACCTGTTCGGCGAGCGGGCTTACATAGTGTTAAGCCTGACGGCGAAGTCATTGCTCGCCTGGCAGGTATTTGCGGGAACACTACAACCAGCATGACCCACGCAGTACTCCGCGAACGGCTGAGGCGGGAGAGAGTTCAAAAATGTCACTTCTCGATCAGATCATAGCGAACAACGACCGATTCGTCGCAGACCGTCAAGGCCTGCTCACGCGCACGCCCGCCAAGAAAGTGGCGATCTTCACCTGCATGGACACTCGTCTGGTCGAATTCCTTGAGCCTGCAATGGGCATCGGCCGCGGCGACGCCAAGGTCATCAAAAACGCGGGCACGACCGTGCTGGACCCGAACGGCGGAGTCATCCGGAGCCTTGTCGTGGCCGTCTATGCGCTTGAGTGTGAAGAGATATTCGTGATCGGCCACCTCGACTGCGGTATGGCCCAGTTGGACGAGGTAGAGCTCGAGAGGCGCATGCTGGCCCGCGGCGTCACGCGCGAGGCGATTGCCGCACTGAAGCCTGCGCTCGGCGAATGGGCAGGCAGCTTCCGCGATGTCTACGGCAACGTCAGGCGCGTGGTCGACTTGCTACGGCGCAACCCGCTGATCCCTGCGGACGTGCCTGTCCACGGGCTGATGTTCGACCCGAACACGGCGCGGCTGGAAGTGCTGGACCAGGGCTACATGCGCAGCGCGCGTTCGCGGTGAGCGGGGGCGCACACGCGGGACCGCTTTTAGTGCGTCCACAGCGATGAGGAATCTTGGGCGGGGTACGCCACGTCTCATCGTGAGATATGTCATTCAGCGGCCGCAGCCGCGGAATCTAGCTCCAAGTTCAACGCACGGAGGTCAATACTAGATTCTGTGCCTGCAGGCACAGAATGACAGAGGCCTTCGGTGCGGTCAGGGCATGTGCCCCTCACCCAGACCCTCTCCCGGCGGGAGAGGGGTTTCGTCGCGCTCCATTGCATTGCGGACTGGCGTACGCTATGGCCCGCAACGATGTGAGCGGGCCCTGCACCCTCTCCCGTAGCCCTCCCCCATCGAGGGGGAGGAAAGCGAGCCGATGGTCAACAAAGGGGCACCCTATGAAGATCACTGATGTACGCGCAGATTTCCTGAAGTCGGGCCGGGCCATCGTCCGCATTTTCACGGACCAGGGCATCGTCGGACTCTCCGAGCACGGCGGGCGCAACCCGGGCGTCCTGCGCTCGTACATCGATGAGTCGATCAAGCCCTACCTCACCGGCAAGGACCCGCTGCAGGTCGACCGCCACTGGGAGACGCTCTCATGGGGCAACGACATGCAGATGTTCCGCCTGCCGCCTACGGTCGTCGGCTCGATAGACATCGCGCTCTGGGACATCGTCGGTAAAGCCGCAAACCTGCCCAACCACGCGCTCATGGGCGGCGCGGCGCGCAGGGTCATCCCCATGTACTGGAGCATCGGCATGGGGTGGCAGAAGACCCCCGAGCAGATGCTCGCCGACGTAAAACGCGGCTGGGACCAGGGCTTCAAGTACTTCAAGATACGCATGGACTGGCGCTGGTACAGGCAGGACGCCAACCCCGCCAAGGACTTCGCCATGTTCAAGATGGTGCGCGAGTTCCTGCCAAAGGGCATCTACCTGGGGTTCGACGCCAACAACGGCTACTCGGTGTCGACCGCCATCACGCAGGGCGTCAAGATGCAGGAGCTGGGGTTCGACCACTTCGAGGAGCCTCTGCCGCCGTACGACTTCGCTGGCCTCGGACAGGTCTGCGACGCGCTGGACGTGGCGGTCACAACGGGCGAGCAGGAGCCGGGCCGCTGGCAGTTCGTCAGCTTGCTGGCCCTGGGCAACCCCGACATCTTGCAGCCGGACATCTTGATATCGGGCGGCATATCGGAGATGCAGAAGATCTACGCGCTGGCCGTGGCGCACAACAAGCCGGTCATGCCGCACAGCCCGACGGCAGGCGTCAACTCGATGGCGTCGCTGCACCTCTATTCGACGCTGGTCAACGCGACGCGCCCGCATGAATATTCGACGGAGTTCACGGGCGACCCGCGGCCTCTGCAGGAGTTGTTCAACGAGCCGCTGTTGCCTGAGAAGGGCAACATGCACCTATCGGACAAGCCGGGCTGGGGCCTGACCTTGAACGAGGCCGTGCTGAAAAAACAGCTGGCGTAGGAGCTGTCACTCTGTGCCCGCAGGCACAGAATCTAGGTCAAACTTTCACGCGCCGATCTGTCATTCCGAACCCCGCCGCAGCGGGTGAGGAATCTGGGGCTGGGCATATCGCGCGAATCGACGACGCCGATTCGTCTCCGAAAGTGGATTTCGTGTCAGGGGCACGGAATGACGGAAGGCCCATCGACAGGCTCAGGGCGCTCAGATTACCGCCACCACCCCAGATTCCTCGTCGCCTCGGCTCGCTCGGAACGACCGCGCTCGCCCTCATTCACATACGCCCGGCGGCCCGAAGCACATAGAGAGCGTCGGCGGTGACCCACTCGTTCATCACTCTCTTCGACGTGCCTCCCCAGTCCACCATGTCCGCGCCCAACTGGATGTCACCGGTCACCCTGTAGTAACGCGCCTCAGCGGGCCAGCCGCCATCTGGGAGTCGCTTGCCCTCCAACAGGTCTAGTGCGTCCGAACACCTCGGGTCACGAACGAACCCGGCCTCGGCAAGGACCTTCAGCGCGCCGAGTATGTCGTAGTGCCAGTAGAGCGGGTAGTGCAGCTTCGTAAACTCTTCACGTATGACGCTGCCGTCGGACCTACGCTTGTAGAGCCGCCGTTCGAGCAGAACCTCGACGGCGCGCCGCAACGCTTTCTGTGCCGACGAGTCGCCTGTCATGCGCGCAAAGAGGGATAGGCCTCGAATAGTCCAGAGCGTGTGTATGAACGACGATGTGTCAGCGGACGGCTCTTTGTCGCAGTTCCACCCGCCGTCCGGCCACTGCCAGTGGAGCAGTCGTTCGACCAGCTGCGCGCACCGGCCGTCATCCAGGCCCAGCGACATCACCGCGAACAGCGCGTTGCTCTGCTGTGAAGCGCACCGCCTGTACCGTCCTTGCATGACCGGCACGCCTCGTCTGCCATAAACCGATGCGTTGCTTTCTGTTGCGAACTCCTCGAAAAACTCTTCGCCCAGCCACTGCTCTAGCACCTGGTCCCGAATTGGCGCCAGAGACTGGTCGCCGGTCGGGTATCCGATGTCGGCCAGCGTGGTTAGAACCCAGTGAGCGCCCTGCCACTTTGCATACACGCCATTGCCGCGAAGCAAACGGCCCGCCGCGTCGCGGCCATCGAGCAGCCTCCGGACGCGGGGGCTGTCCCGGATTTCCTTGCGTAGTGCAGCCACCCGCGCCGACGCCGGGTCTTCTCCCACGGCCTTTACCAGTGTCTTCCAGCGCACCGAGGGCTCATCTGATGTGAGGAGCCGACTTATGACGGCTGTATGAGTCACAGGAGGCATATTAGCGCGCCGACTCTTCGACGTGTGGCGGCAGTGTATGCGTCATGCTCATTACCTCCTCATGGGCCGACCTTCCGGACCCGCCTGAGCAGCGTGTATCCTCGTATCGTAGCCAGCACGCCGGAGGTGATGAATTGACGCTCTCAAAGCCGCCCGAAATCATGGTCGACCCACGTCCAATCCAGCGCATACTCGTGCCTATCGACGGCTCGCCCGTTTCGGCATCCGTACTGGACTACGTGTCCGGCATGGCGCTGCACCTCAAGGCCGCGGTTGTCCTCCTCACATGCGTGCCCCCTGGTCTGAAGAGCGGCGTGCCTGAACGCGACCGCCTCGAAGAGCTTGCTAAGCCGCTACGGAAGCGCGGGCTGGACGTAAAGACCGTCGTCCACCAGGGTGAAGCTGGTACGGGCATCGTTGAGGCAAGCCAGCGCTACGAGGCCGACCTGATAGCGATGACGGCGCGCGCGAAGCAAGGCGGCAAGACGGACATGCTCGGGAGCACGGCCCACGAAGTGCTTAGGTCGCGCGTCGAGCCTGTACTTGTCCTGGCGCCACCGGACGGCAAGGTCGCTGCGCGTGAGTGGTCGAAGCCAGATGCGATCGTCGTCGGACTTGACGGTTCCGCGCTCGCTACGACCGCCCTCCCCCATGCCGAGCTTCTGGCAAAGGCGTTCAACAGTGAAATTGTGCTGGTGCGCGCTGTCATGCCACCGGACGCTCTTGGCGGCGCGGCGCGGTACTACGGGGCGGTCGACGACTTCGCTGAACGATACGTCGCAGGCATAGTTGAGAGCATGAGGCGTCGGGGCCTGCGTGTCTCGGCGCGGACGGGCCACAGGTCGGCGGACCGTGAACTTGTGGCCGCTGCCGACTCGTTTGACAGCGCGCTCATCGTTCTGTCCACACGCGGCCTGACGGGCAGGCCCGACCTCGTCCTAGGCTCGGTCACAGACAAGGTCGTCCGCGCGCAGCGACACCCTGTCCTGGCCGTGCCGGCGGCTCGGCCTCGCCCTGCTTAGTGTCTCGGCACGGAGTGACAGGCGGCGGCGGGCCAAAAAGGGCTAAACTTCGCACATCGAACACAGAGGCCCGGCAAGCCCTTTCTTCTCGAGGTGACCCCACATGGCTACGAAGACCCGCACCGTCGAACGCCGGACAACGATAGAGGTCAACGGCCAGCACGCGGCCTCAGGCCATGCCGCCACGGCGCGCGCTGTTGGCCGCGGCCCCGCTATCTGGCTCGCAGGCGACCCTGCTGACCTCAAAGAGTGGATGCGGTACGGCGCGGCAGGCATCGTCACAAACACGGTCGTCCTAAACGACATGGCGAAGAAGTACGGCCAGGTCACTGAGCTGATCAAGCGTTACCTCGACATCACCGACAAGCAGGTCGTCGTCGAGATAGACGGGCATTCTACGCAGGAGCTGCTCGACATAGGTGAAGTCTTCACAAAGATGTCTGACCGGGTCGTACTGAAAATCCCCACAACAGTCCACGGCCTCGGCGCCTTCCGGGTGCTATCGCAGGCCGGTACCGAGACGATGTGTACGACCGTGTTCAGCCTGACTCAAGCCGCCGCCGTGGCCCAATCAGGAGCGACACACATTCTGCCGTTCTGCGAGCCGTTCAAGGCCGTTGGCGGCGACCCGACGAAGCTGGTGCGCGAGTGCGCCGAAATGTTCCGCGGCTGGGAGCAACGCCCGCTCGTGACGGCCGCGCTCGTACGGTCGGTCGAGACTGCTCACGCCGCTCTGCGGGACGGCGCAGACGGGATAATCGTCTTCTGGCCGGTATACCGGGACATGATGCAGAACCACCTGACGGACGAGTGGAACAAGACGTTCCTCGACAACTGGGACCAGATGCACGCTGCGGGCCAGCTACAGGGCGTGCCCGTTAAGAGCAAGTAGTTGTTTGACCATGGCCGATGCGGCTATATTCCTGCGTCCGTTAAAGCCCGTAGCGCCATCCTCATGCGGAAGGCGCTACGGTTATCCGGGGGGGCTGTGTTTGCCGGGGCTTACAGCCGTGTGTTGGTTTTGAGCTGGCTGGCCGGGAAGCGAGCCCGTGTCGTCGTGTTGCGTGTGTCTAGTCCTAGCTAGCGCAGGTTCATGACCTGCCTGAGTCCTGGCGGGAGCGTGCGCTGCACTGTCAGCGGAGCACCCATCGCAGGCGTCATCTCTATTACGAACCGGCGTGACTTCGTGATCAGCGAGTTCGTGCTCTCAAGACCCCCAGCGCCTCCGCCGTTGCCCGTGTTGCCGTCGGTGAAGAGCGCAGAGTCGTTGGCCGTCACCGCCACCGCATTGTCACGGTCGAGCAGCCACACTGTGACCTCTGCCTTCTCACCCTCTTCGAGCAGGTTGTCGCCGTTGTGGTCGCCTATGAACGTCGCCGACCACGGCACGTTAGCCAGCCGCTGCAGCTCGTCCGAGTAGGAGATGATCGTCGCCACGGTCACACCGGCGTTCACGTCCGGGTCGAGCCCCGCACCGTTCGATGTGTACGGCTGCGTCAGGTCCACAGGCTCGCCGGCCAGTGAGTTAGAGACGATGAACGTGACCTTGTACAGGGTGTCGGTCGTGCTGTTCTTGCCCATGTAGCCAAAGGCCGACCCTGTCTGCCTGACCATTGTGCGGGTCTCTTTCAGACCGGCGTGGATGGTCTGCTTGTTCGCCTCCGAGCTGAAGACGCCTGCCGACAGTATCGTGAAGGCGAAGATCGAGGCGACTACCACGAAGGCTATGAGGACGATCGACGTCTCTAGACCTGTGATACCGCGCTGTTTACGGTCTGTCTCTGCCGCTACCCGCTCTCCGCGGACGGCGCGATCCTGGTTAGCCATTTCCCTACCCCCCTCGGTTTGCTTGGCCGGTCTGTCTCTCTCTGCTACTGGTCACGTACCCCCCGTAACCAGTGGGCAGGGCCCCTCAAGACCGGCCCTGTGTTGATACTCGCCATGCTGGCGGGCAGGCGCACACGCTGGCCTCGTGGAAGTTACGGACTCGCATCCGTGGGGTTTCCTAACTACAGGCACTCACAGCGCACAACGGCCTGCACACGGGAGCCTCGTGCGAGGGCGGTGCCCTCTGACAAATTCAGTCCGAAAGGCTGCGACTGGTAGGGGCGCTGCTTGTTGCGCCCCTACGTGGCGAGCGCGCGGCGGGCGGCGGCAAGTGTCGCTTCGATGTCGGCGTCGGTATGCGCAAGCGACGGGAACCATGCCTCGAACTGCGAAGGCGGCGGGTACACGCCATTCCCGACCATTGCGTGGAAGAACTTAGAGAATGCCTGGCGGTCCGCCCTGCCCGCCGTCTTCATATCGCTGACGGGACCCGCAGTGACAAACACCGTAAACATCCCGCATACGCTGTTTACGGTTACCGGCACCTCTGCGCTCTTGAATACCGCTCGCAGTCCGTCGGCAAGACGATCTGTCGTGCGCTTGAGCCGTTCATAGACGCCGGTCTCCCCGAGCGCCTTGAGCATCGCTATGCCTGCCGCCATTGCCACGGGGTTGCCGGACAGCGTCCCGGCCTGATACATTGGTCCAAGAGGGGCAACCTGCCGCATTATGTCCTTACTGGCGCCATATGCGCCTACCGGGAAGCCGCCGCCGACTATCTTGCCGAGGCACGTGATATCGGGCGCGATGCCGTACAGCGCCTGAGCGCCGCCAGCGTGGACTCGAAAACCGGTCATGACCTCGTCGAAGATGAGTAGCGCGCCATCCCTGCGCGTAAGGTCACGCAGGCCCTGCAGGAATCCCGGCTCGGGCAGCACGACGCCCATATTACCGGCGATTGGCTCGACGATGACGCAGGCGACCTGCCCGGCGTTTTCGCTCAATAGGCGCTCGACGCCGTCGAGGTCGTTGTAGGCCGCAGTCAGAGTGCTAGCTGCGTAGCCCGGGTGCACGCCCGCCGAGTCAGGTATTCCATGTGCCGCCGCTCCCGAGCCGGCCTTGACCA